>JACCEC010456146.1_pt1 | contig 15148 bp, 9 predicted proteins | sample 7450121 | NCBI WGS metagenome assembly JACCEC01 (sample SAMN15323455, study PRJNA562643) | freshwater metagenome | isolation source: river surface water | place: USA:Blue River Watershed | collected 2017-08-18 | reverse complement strand
GCGCCTGCAAGGGTGGTGGTCAATTCGCGCACAGGCACGGTGGTGATCAATGGCAATGTGAGGGTCACGCCGTCGGCCATCGCCCAGGGATCCATCACGGTATCGATTTCTGCCACCAATGAGGTGTCACAGCCCAATCCATTTGCTCAGGGCACCACCACCCCGGTCCAGAACGCCAACATTGCGGTCAACGAAGCGAAAAATCCCATGTTCCTGTTCAAGCCGGGCGTGGAATTGCGTGACATCGTGGACGCCATCAACCAGGTCGGCGCATCGCCATCGACCTTGATCGCCATCCTCGAAGCCCTCAAAAGTGCAGGCAGCCTGCGTGCTGACCTGGTGGTGATCTGAGGTTGACATGAGCGACTCCCAAGCAGCCATGGTTTCTGCCAAGTCCGCATTGGACTTTGGCGGCTTGGGCGAGTTGCGCGCCAAAACCGAGCGCAATGACCGTGCAGCCCTCAAGGAGACGGCGCAGCAATTTGAAGCCATGATGATTCGTCAGATGCTCAAATCCATGCGCGAGGCGGGCAACGCCCTCAAGAGTGACTTGTCGTCCTCCCATGCGCAGGACATGTTCGAGGGCATGTTTGATCAGGAAGTGGCCGTTCAGCTGGCCAAGAAAAATCAGATGGGCTTGTCCGACATGCTGGTGCGCCATCTGGATCAGATGCAGTCTCAGCCCAGTACGCAAGACATCCTCAACGGCCGGGGTGCGGCAGCCAGCCCCATGCCCCTCAAGCCAGAGGATGCCAAGGCCATGCCTTTGGGCGGAACCGCCCACGCATTGACCGCCAAGCCCTTGCCCTCATTCAAGCCGCATGCCATGCCCTTGCGTCCCACTTTGGATTTCAAAGGTGAGCTCAAATGAGTGACGTCGTTGGCATCAGCAGCTCAGCGATCGCGGCCTATCAGCGCGCGCTCACCACCGTGAGCAACAACATCGCCAACATGAGCACCGAGGGCTATTCGCGCCAATCGGTGGTTTTGCAGGACAACGCGCCTGAGCAATTGGCCAAATCATTCATGGGCACTGGTGTGGTGCTCTCTGGCATCAAGCGTCAGTTTGATGCCTTTGCAGAAACCAATTTACAGACCAGCACCAGCGACCTCAATGCCCAAGGTCCTGTGGTGGAGTACGCCAAGCGCCTCATGGACATCATGGGCGACAAACTCGTGGGCCTGAGCTCTGCGTTTGACAGCTTTTTCACTTCTGCTCAATCGCTTGCGGCAGATCCAGGTTCCTCGGTGATGAGAACCGGATTTTTGACCTCGGCGCAGGGCATGAGCGCCCGATTCGCTGAATTGGCTGGACAGATGACAGGCATCACCGACGAAGTCCACAAGGCGCTGGAAAATTCAGCCAACCAGATGAACACCTACACCAGCCAGTTGGCCTTGGTGAATCAGCAGTTGGCCAAAATCCCCATTCTGCAAAACCAGCCTGCGCAATTGCTGGACCAGCGTGACCAATTGCTCAGACAAATGTCTGAGCTTTCGCGCATCAAGATCAACTACACCGCCAACGGCATTGCCTCGGTGAGCCTGGGTTCAACCATGACCGATGGCTTGGTGGTGGACGGGCTCAAGTCCTTCACGATTGGCTTCAACCCCAAAAACCCCACCTCCAACGACTTGGTGCGTGACCCCTATGGCAGCTCGGATTCATTGGCCGCAGCCAGTGGGGGCACGATTGGCGGGCTCAATTCCTTCATGAGCAGTACCCTGGAGCCGGCACAGAAAAGCTTGGACACCCTGGCCAATTTGTTTGTTCAGGAAGTCAACGCCATTCAACGCAATGGCATCGATGGCTACGGCAAGATGGGCACCGATTTATTCGCCATTGATGCCGACAGCAGCTCAGCGGCGGCAGCGGTGAAAGTGGTCCTGACCGATGGGATGCGCATTGCCACTGGTGCTTTGTTCCGTGTGATTGAAAAGTCCACCAATACGGCCGATGCCAAAGCCATTGTGGAGTTTGTGAACCCGCCCAAGCCTGAGGCGGTGAGCAATCCCAATCTGGTCAATAACCCCAACCCGGCTGCCGGTGTGGCGGTGAACGTGCCCTCGGATTCCATTTATGCCAAGGTCACCGATGTGGCCGCGGGCCTGAAGTCGCCAGTTTTCTTTTTGGACAACGCCCAACCCGGACAGCAGCTGCAAGTCATGACCCGCGATGGTCGTCAGTTGGCAGGCAAAACCCTGACATTGGATGAGCAGTTCCAGATGCTCAAGCCCGAGAACGGCTTCAACGACCCGATGACCTACAGCGATGTGTATTTGAACAAGGCGGGGTCAGATGCCTACATGGACGTGTCGTTCTTCTACGGCGCCCAAGCCAAAGTGATGTATTCACAAAACTTTGACAGCCTGGGCAATGTGGCGCCCCCCACGCCTTTGCCAGCCACGCTAGAGAGCGGGCGTGTGCCCACGGGTCAAACCGGCACCGTGATCCAGGCGGGCTCCATCACCCTCAACGGGCAGACCTTGGGTGACCTCACAGCGGCCGGTCCCTACTTGCTGGCCACCGACATTGCCGACTGGATCAACAGCCTAGGATCGGGTGACTTGCAAAGCGTGAGCTTTCCCAGCCAGGACACCCCCATCCATTCCAATACACCGTTTGACCTCCAGCTGACCTTGGACGGACAAACGCAAACCATCCACGTGCCTCAAGCCAGCAGCGGTTACATCTACCCAGAGGATGTGATGCGCGCCATCAATTCGGCCAGCTTGGGCATCAATGCCAAATTGGTCAATAAGGGCACACAGGGCAGCCCCGACTACCGACTTTTGATTTTTGGTCGCGCCACACACAGCTTCACCTTGCAAGCGATCAGCGCTTCAACCGCGCCGACTGTGACGGTGAGCCAAGGTGCAGCCAATGCAACCGAGTCGGCAACGCTGCAGTTTGGTGACCTGTATGCGGGCGATTCCGTCACCATTGCGGGCTTGACCTTGCTCGCCAGCGACAACCTCACTGCAGCCGATGTGGCGGCCGCGTTTGCTTCGGTGGCCGATGGGGCAACACCGGCAGATGTGCCAGGGCAATATCGCTTCACGGGTGCACTCACGGGCTATTCATCTGCACCTGCCAGTGGCGCCCAGCTCGATGAACTGGTGCTCACCGCCTCTGTGGCCAACACGAATGTGACCGATTTGACCGCTGATCTGAGTCGGGCCGTGGTCCGGTTCAACGATGTCAAAGGCCTGCCCATGGCCCTGGATTTCGCTGCGGACACCCAATTTGCCAATGACTTGAGGGCCAATGCCTTCAACGAAATCTCTGTACCCAAAGACAACATTGATCTGGCCGCACCTCTGAGCATCAATGGCGTGAGCATTCAGGGGCAACCGTTTCGGGACATCAAGGCCTTGCTGACTGCCATCAACAGCGTGTCTTCGCAAAGCCAGGTCAAAGCCGGTCTGGACAGCATTGGCAATGTGATGCTGCAAAACACCTCCGGTCACGAGGGCGAAAACATCACCATCGGGCCAGCAGGCGCAGCGGCGGCCAATGCCTTGGCCATCAAGCCCATGGAGTACGGTGGCATGGTTCGTGTCATTCGCAACCTGGGCAATGACTTGAGCAAATCCAATGTCGAGATGTCATTTGGCGACCAGGGGACTCCCTTTGATCTGGCCAAAGCGGGCTTCAGGACGGGCGTTTATGTGAATGGCAATGTGCCCGATGAGGTGATGGTGTTTGTCACTGGTTCCGGTCAGGCCACCGTGGCCGCTGGTTTCAGCGGTGAACCCACCGACGTGCAGAGCAAATTGCGCGACTTGTCGCTGCAAATCCGTTTCCTGAGCGACAACCGATATGCCATCACCGAACTGGGAACGGGCACCGAATTGGCAGTTCGCACTTGGGACACCAGCCAGTTGGAGCCCACCATTGAATTCCAAGGCCTCACCCTGACTCTGAACCATGCCCCCAATGTGGGCGATGTGTTTGTGATCGACGGCAACCATGACGGCATTGGCAACAACCAGAACATGCTGGCCATGGCGGATCTGGCCAAAAAGCAAATTTCACCGGGCAAAACCATTGGTGACCTCTACACCGATCAGGTCAACAAGGTCGGCAACATCCAGCAACAGGCCACCATCACCCAGCAGGCGCTGGATGTGGTGCATGACCAGGCGGTCCAAGCCCGAGACAAAGTCTCTGGCGTGAGCCTGGATAACGAGGCCACCGATTTGATCCGTTTTCAACAGGCTTATCAGGCGGCAGCCAAAGCCTTGCAGACGGCGACACAACTTTTTGACACCATTGTTCAGCTGCGCTGATGCAAGAGGAGTGAACCATGGGCATCTCCCTATCAACCAACCTGTTCTTTGACAAGGCGACCAACCAGCTGCAAACCGTGCAGTCCAATTTGGCCACCACACAAGAACAGCTCTCTACCGGCCTGAAGGTCAACCGACCCAGTGATGCGCCGGACAAGGCGTCGCTGCTGACCAACCTCATCTCGCAAATTGAGCGGCAATCGAGTTATCAAAATACGCTCAAGACCATTGACACCCGGCTGGAAGCCCAACACACGGCACTCACCAATGTCAGCGACGAACTCACGCGGCTCAAGGAGTTGGCGGTCCAGGCGGCCAATGACACCCTGAGCGCGGCTGACCGTGAATCGGTAGGCATCGAGATGAAGGGGATTCGTGACCAGATCCTGAGTCTGGCCAATTCACAAGATGCCAATAACAACTACATTTTTTCTGGCAGCCGTGTTCAAACGCCTTCGTTTGGCAAAGACGCCTCAGGGCGAGTGGTCTATCAGGGCGACCAGAGCCGCATGGTGGTGGCCGTGGGCGATAGCCGTCGCATGTCCATGAACATGCCCGGCAGCGATGCCTTCAAGTCCATCGTTCGCATCAACGGCAAAGGGGAGCCTGAGGGCATCGATTTCTTCCAGGCGGTGGACGATGTGGTCAATGCCGTCGACAGCAACAACTACAGCAACATCCAGCGCGGCATAGACGAACTCGACGGCATGCAGCAAAACATCAGTGATGCCACCGCCCAGGTGGGCTCCAACATGAATGTGGTGGATTCGCAAAACGCCGTACTCGATGAAGTCAAGCTCAGGTTGCAGTCCACTTTGTCTGACATCCAGGATCTGGACTACACCGCAGCCATCACCAAGATGAACAAGGATCAACTGGCCTTGCAGGCCGCTCAGAGCAGTTTTGCCAAGCTGGCTCAGGAGAGCCTGTTCAAGTACCTGTGAGGCTCAAGTTTTTGAGCGTCGGGTCGAAAGCCTAATCACACACCATGAGCACTTCTTCCACCAACTTTTTGACCTCCTTGGGGGCCGGCTCGGGCATTGACTCCAAAAGTCTGGCTCAAAACCTGGCCACGGCGGAAATCCAGCCTCAAAAAGACTTGGTTGAGAAAAAGATCACCAAAACCCAGAACAAGATTTCTGGCTACGCGGCGGTGCTGGCCAGCCTGGATGCCGTCAAGAAAGCGTTTCAGGCCATCGAGAACCCGTCCTCTGTGGTCACCAAGCAAGTCAGTTCCTCTCAACCTTCTGCCTTCACGGCGACTGCGGGGGCGGGCGCTGCGGTCGGCAATCGTTCGATCCAGATCAGCAAATTGGCCCAAGAGCAGCGCAGCATCAGCGATGGATTTGCCTCCTCCACCGCCCCTTTGAATGGGGGTCGTGCATTCACCCTGCAACTTTCGGTCAATGGCGCAGCCGCCAAGACCATTCGCATCCCAGCCTTGGCCGCCTCGCCAGATGGCATGGCGCTGGCCATCAATTCAGCAGGCCTTGGCCTCAAGGCCAGTGTGGTCAATACGTCGGATGGATCTGCCAATCCCTATCGATTGGTGGTGACCGGTGAAACCGGAGCTGCCAAAAACTTCACCTTGACGTCTGATGATGGAACAGGCCCAGGCGAGCAACAGACTCTGAGCTTTGGGGCGGCCACCAAAACCGGCAACATCACCGTTGCCGGTGTGAATGTGGCGGTCAATGCAGGCGATTCGGCCAGTGTGGTGGCACAAAAGGTGGCCACCGCTCTGACGGCTGACTCCATCGTGACGGGCACGTCGGGTCGTTCGGCCACCTATGTCAACCCAGGTCAGGTTCGCTTCACCTATGCCGGCGCAGATGGCGATGTGAGCGACATCACCTATCGAGACGCTGATTCAACTGGCGTGTTGTTCAGCACCACCCAAAGCCGTGCTTTCGCAACGGGTTCGACGGTCTCAGGCATCCGGTTCACTGCCGATGCATCGCGTCCGGCGCAGGATGCGGAGTTGGTGGTGGATGGCATCTCGGTCAAGCGCTCCAGTAACGAAATCAAGGATTTGATCAATGGGGTGACCTTGAATTTGTTGGGGACCACATCTGGCACGGCCTCTTTGAGCGTCAACCAGGACACCTCGGGTCTGAAAGACAAGCTCAATGGGTTGGTGACGGCCTATAACAATGCCATTGCCGACTTCAAAGTGTTGACCGGGCCTCCCAACGAAAAAGACAAGACCGATGTCTACAGCGGCTCATTGCAGTCGGATTCCACAGTCAGCTATGTTTCTTCAACGCTCAAGAACCTGTTCCTGCGCAATTCGTCAACCACCTCAGGCGAGGTCAAGGCGCTCAGGGATGTGGGCATTTCTTACCAGCGCGATGGCACACTGAGCCTGGATGAAGCCAAGCTCAGCGAGGCTCTTGCCAAATCCCCCGATGCTGTGGTGACCATGCTCACGGCAGACCGTGAGAACAAGACTTACTTTGGTACCGCCAACCGAGGCATGGCTGGGGACGCCATCAAGAACCTCAATGACATGATCGCCTCGACAGGGCAGATCAATACCCAATCCACCAATGCCAATGGCCAACTCACCAAGCTCAAGGACAAGTTGTCAACACTCAATGACCGCTTTACCTTGTTGCAGACGCGTTATGCCAAGCAATTTGCCACGATGGACAGTTTTGTGGGGCAAACCAACTCACTCAAGACCAGCTTGCAAAGCAGCTTTGCAGGCATGATGTCCATGTATACGAATAAAAACTAAATAGCTCATTAAAGTTTTTCACCATGGGGTCGATTCCGCAGACAGACGGATATCGAGAGGTGGGACCATGGACAAGATTTCATCAGTCGCAGTGGCTGAACTGACCCCAAAACTGGCTGTGTATCAACGCCCCAACGAGCAGGGCGCAGCCGTGGCCAAAACCGTTACTCCCGCCGCATCTGCGGTGGCCACGGCACCCGCCAAGCCCAAGCTGGTGGACATCAATCTCAATAACGATCAACAGATCAACGATTACAAGAAACAGCAGCAAGCCCTCGAGAGTGTGGTTCAGGACTTGCGCGTTCGCCTCGAAGACGGTGGCCGGGGGTTGAGTTTTTCTATTGATGAGCAATTGGGGCGCTTTGTGTTGCTCGTTAAAAAGAACGATACCGGGGAAGTGATTCGTCAAATCCCCAGTGATGTGGTGCTTCGCGTTGCACACAACTTCGAGCAGCTCAAAGGTATTTTGTTCAACAAGACCATTTGAAATTAAAGATTTTCAAAATGTGTCCGATTCTTCACGCATCAGGTAACAAACCGTAAGCCTGTTCTCAATTGATCTCAACTTCTCAAGGAGTACGACATGTCAGTGATCAACACAAACATCAAGTCTTTGATGGCTCAGGATTCGCTGACCATCAACAACCGCTCGCTCACCCAGAGCATGCAGCGTTTGTCGACGGGCTTGAAAATCAATTCGGCAGCAGACGATGCAGCGGGCTTGGGCATTTCCACCCGCATGGACGCACAAGTCCGTGGCTTGAACATGGCCATCAAAAACGCCAATGACACCATCTCCATGGTGCAAACGGCTGAAGGCGCCATGCAAGAAGTCACCAGCATCCTGCAGCGCATGCGTGAACTCGCTGTGCAATCGGCTTCGGACACCAACGGCTCTGTTGATCGTGCGTACCTGCAAGCAGAAGTGACCCAGCTTTCTTCTGAAATCGACCGCATCTCCAACACCACCCAGTGGAACTCCATGAACATCCTGGACGGCAGCTATCGCAACAAGCTGTTCCAGATCGGCGCCAATGCAGGCCAGACCCTGGGTCTGAGCATCGGCAGCATGAACTCCAAGGTGCTGGGCGTGGCCACCGCCACCAACGCATCCTTTGCACCCCAGACCGTGGGCACCACTGGCGTGGCTGCTGAAGGTAAGGCTGCCACCCCCACGGTGGTGAAACTGGCCTTCACCGAGTCGGATACGGCTTACAAGTTCAAGTTGTATGACGGTGACACCACGACCGGTTTGAAATATGACGCAACTGCCTCTGGTCTCAAGCTGGACCTGACCAGCGAGAAGAGCAAGCAAGACTTTGTGGACGCCATCAACAAAGGTCTGGCCGAGTCGGCCACTGACACGGTGGTGACCAGCAGCGCTGACCTGGCGGCTACATATGACTTGACCAATGCCGATAACGCTAACCTTCTCAAATTCAACATCTCTGTGGGTGGCAGTCCGACCCAACAAGTCGATTTGACCGCCGATGTTCGTGCAATTTCTGGTGTGAGCTTGACGGCCGTTACCAAAGCACAAATTGAATCCACCTTGGAGACAAAGCTGCAATCATTGTTTGATGACAGTGTGTCTTCTTCACTCAGCGGAAGCAAATTGCAACTCACCGATGCCAAGGGTCGTCGCATCGTGGTCTCTCAAGGTGGTGGCGATGGCACCCTGTTCGGGACCGATGCCGCCAATGACGGTCCGCTCAAGGCTGAGCCCACCAAGGCCAACAGCGTCACAGCCGCCTGGAATGGCAATGACCTGATGTTGACCAACTCCAGCGGTGGTCGCATTTCCATTGACTCTTTTGATGCGGCTACTGCCAAGGGTGTGACTTTCGATGTGGTGTCGGATGCACAGTCGGGCCAGAACTTTGATCCGGTGATGTTGGCCAAAACGGCTTATTCCGATGCGGCCGTGGTTGCTCAAGCCAAGGTCGAATCCAGCCAGCTGGCCATCACCTTCAAGGACACCCTGGGCGACGGCACCAACTCCAAAGTGTCGTTTGACCTGACCACGGGCAATGGCGACAAGTTGGCCTCCATCTCCAACCTGGACCTCAAAGGTGCGGATGCCAAGTCTGTCAAAGACGCCATCGTCACCGCCCTGAAGGCCGGCATTGAAGGCGCTAACAAGCTGGAAGAGTCGGACAACCAGATCGATGTGGAAGACTTCACGGTCAACTACGTGGGCAACACCCTGACCATCAGCAATGGCACTGGCTTGGCCATGCGTGTGGAGAACTACTCCTCTGACTACACCGCAGCAACGGTGACTCCCATGAATGAATTGGGCGCAAGTGAAGAACTTGCCTCTAGGACCAATTACTTTTCATCGCTCAGTCTGAAGTTGGGTAGCGGATGGAATAACAAATTGAGTGACGACACAACCCTGAAGTTTGACTTGTGGGTGGATGGCAAGGTCGAAGATACCGCCATTGATTTGTCTGCCAAATTGGACGGCACCAAGACCGGCGCTGACTTGGCCAAAGCCATTGCCGATGCCATCATTGCCAAAGACAACACCATTTTGGTGAAAGATGCAGCAGGTACAGATACTGGTGCCAAGCATGATTTGTCGGCAACCAACATCACTGCCACTTTTGACGCAGAGACTGGCACCATCAATGTGTTTGACAAGCTGGGTCGATCCATTCGAATCGTGGCTGACTCTGCCAATACATTGGCTGGCAGCGGCGTCATTTTTGCCAACGACGATGTGCAAAGCGTGGCCAACAAGAACAACGTCATCAACACCAGTTCGACGGTGGCACAGGGTGACACGTACGAAGCCACCCAGGTGACCCTGAACTTCAGCCAGTCCAAGGCCGACTTCACTTTTGCAGTGAACGGCATTTACCTGGACAGCGGCACCAAGACTTCGGCTGCAACCCCCACCTGGGACGCCTCCAAGCTCAACGGTGGTTTGACCGACAAGCTCGATGCCTTGGTGGCCAAGCTGAACTCGGCTCATGATGGCAACGACTACGAATACACCGTGAGCGGCAATTCGGTGACCTTCTTCAACCGCGCAGGTGGTCCCCTGGAAGTGTCGGGCTTCAAGACCGGAACGGGTTACAACGGCGTGACCGCCACGGTGACGCCCAAGGCCGGGCAGGGCACGCAGCAAACTGTGGGCTACAACGAGGCGCTGACTGAGGCTTATGCCAAGGGCGATGCCGCCACGACCACCACTGCGACCTTGCGCATCCAGTCCAGCGACCTGATTGGCCTGAGTGTGAGCGATGGCACCAACACCTACGTGGTGGACCAGCGCGCACTCGACATCACGGACTTGACCAGCTCGCAAAACTTTGCCAGCGCCGTCAACGACGCTTTGGCGGGCAGCAACATCACGGCCACCATGGACACCAAGGGCAACCTCGTGTTCTCGGATGCGACCGGTGGCCAGGTGAGCCTGACCAGCTTCTCGTCGGCCAAAGGCCTGTCGGCCACCTGGGCACCCCAGGCTGGTCAGGGCGACACCGCGACCATCAACAGCGGCTATGCCGGTGAAGGTGTGTTCTCTGTGTCCCCCGCGCCGGTTGCCGGTGTGGGCGGTACGGGCTCGGTGGCGCAAATCACCATCGCCACCCAGGCCGGTGCAGCTGCAGCCATGAACGTGATCGACAACGCGCTGACCTACGTCAACAACGAGCGTGCCAAGTTGGGTGCTGTGGAAAACCGCCTGACCCACACCATCGACAACCTGACCAACATCGTGACCAACACGCAGGCTTCCAAGAGCCGCATCACGGACACCGATTACGCTCAGGAAACCAGCAAGCTGGCTCGTTCCCAGATCATCCAGCAAGCTGCAACGGCCATGTTGGCGCAAGCCAACCAGCAACCCCAGACGGTGCTGGCCTTGCTCAAGTGATCTTCACTTGACTCCAGAAAGCCCGGCTCTGCCGGGCTTTTTTTTGCCTGACGATGGAATTGGCATAGGGTTTGCATAGGTTCACCCAGGAGGTGAACATGACCAGCAAGACCCACATCGTTTCTGCGCCCACCTATGCAGCCCAATTTGCCTGCATCGGTGGCGCCTGCCCGCAAACCTGCTGTGCCGGGTGGAGCGTGGACATCGATAAATCCAATTACAAAGAAATCAAGAAGATCAAGGCCAGCCCGGGGTTGATGAAAAAAATCAGTCAACACATCCGGCCGGTGGAGGGATCGACATCGACCACCCAGTACGCCAGAGTGCAAATGCTGGCCGATGAGTCGTGCCCCATGCTCAATGAAGCCAAGCTCTGTGACATCCAGTCTGAATTGGGCGAAGAGCTGCTGTCTAAAACTTGCCGCTTTTATCCGCGCTCGATCAATGCCTTGCCCCAGCGCAGGGAGATGTATCTGACCTTGTCCTGCCCCGAGGCGGCCAGGCTGTGTCTGACTCAAACCGCAGAGTGGGCTCACCAGGACCTCGATACCCATGTCCCCAAAGGCAAGCCCATCCCTGTTCGGGTCTTGGGTGGTGACATGCAGCAAGTCCAAACCCAGGTGTTATTGAATTCTTTTGACTTGCTTCGCGACTTCATGCTCTATTGCATCCAATACCAGGGCGCGCCTTTGTGGCATCGCATCATGGTCGTTGGCTTGACCCTGAAAAAAATCACTTCGGCCACGACCGAACAATGGATGCAAAAGGACTTCATCGAGGGCGTGATCCTGCCCATCAAGCTGGACTTGATCACCGGGGCCTTCTCTGCCGAATTGGAGCAAAACATTGACATGACGGGCAAAAGCACCATGCAAGCCCGCTTCATCCAGGCCATGACCGACCTGAGGGTCATGATGATTGCCCCTCATAAAAAGCAGTTGTTCAGCCCGCAATTTTCAGAGTTGGTGATGCGCTCCTTTGATGCCTATAACCAACTTGCGCAGGAGAACAAGGAGACGGTTCAGGCGCACTTGTCCGAAGCTTTGGCTGGATTTGAGGCGCAAGCCCCCCGCTTTTTTGAAAACTACCTCTGCAATGCCGTGGGCAAGGACAGCAGCCTGTTTTGCGATCCCGCCCAATTGGAAAAAGTCTGGCTCAAGATCAGCCTGAGGCTCGCTTTGCTGCGCTTTTACCTCAAGGGCTTGAGCGCCTCGCCCCAGGGCTTGAGCACCGAAGAGGCCATCCGCATGGTCTACACCTTTTCCAAGGTGATCGAGCACAACAGCCTGTATGAGAAGACCGTCAGTGACCTGCTCAAGGAAGAGCAGATGGACGGCATGGCGAGCGTCGCCATCATGCTGACCTGAGGTTGTTCACTCGACAACCACCACCTGGCAAAAAAATTGCTTAGTACAGAAACAAACCTGAAGGAGCCCCCCATGTCTTTGTTCCAAGAACTGATGAATCACAGCGTTCGCGATGCCCACTTTGAAGTCCAGTGGGTCAAGCGCTATTCCCCTGCTGAGATCCGCGAAACCATTCAATCGCTGGTGTCCACCGATCAGATTGATCTGGCCTATGCCCTGGGCGATGCCGGTCTGGCCATTTACCCCGAGAGCGAGGACATCCTGGCCATTGCCGGCCTGTTGGCCCTGATGCGTCAGGACTGGCCGGTTGCCGTGGAACTGTTGACCCAGTTGCGCGAGCAACAAGGTGCTCAGACGCCCTTGTTCACCTTTGTGATGCTGGTGCGCGCCTTGCGCTGCAACTTTGATCACGCCAAAGCCCTGGCTGTGGCCCATGAAGGCCTGGCCATTCACCCCAATCAGCTTGAACTGGTCGCCGAGAAATTGGCGCTGGAAAGCATGGGTCCTTTTGCTGAGGCAGGCACCCTGCCGCAGTGAGCGGCAAGGAATGTCCACCCAGCGGCAAACGGCAAACCCTTGCCCCTGTGACGGAAATCCAAACATGCAAGCCACCTCAGGGAAAACCGCGATGAATACCTTTTCATTCCAAACCATCGCCATCGACGAGATAAAGCTGGCACACATCCTGCTTAGTCTTGCTCGATAACCATACACCCTGAGTGTCAGGAGAACACCAATGGCCATCATCAACACCAACGTCAAGTCGCTGTTTTCGCAGCTGGCATTGAAAAATACGGAAGGCAGTCTCGCCACGGCGATGCAGCAGCTCTCAACGGGCAAGCGCATCAACTCGGCCCGAGACGACGCCGCCGGCATTGCCATCGCCACGCGCATGACGAGCCAGATCAGAAGCCTGAACATGGCCGTGAGGAATGCGGGGGATGCCATCAGCCTGATTCAAACGGCTGAAGGCGCCACGCAGGAAATCACCGACATGTTGCAGCGCATGCGTGAATTGGCGGTGCAAGCGGTCAACGGAACCAACGCCGACCCGCAGCGTGCGGATCTGGACCTGGAGTTCCAGCAACTCAAGCAAGAAATCGTGCGCATTGCCGATACCACCGAATGGAACGGCTTTCCCGTGCTCAACGGTTCGGCCGGTCAGCAAGTGGGTGAGATGCCGGTTTACAAGGTCACCTCAGAAAACCAGTTGGGTCAGGTGCTCATCAGCCCCACCACGGTTCGCAACCTGGGCGGTGACAACGCGGGCGAAGTGCAAACCATCACCATTCCCGATGCGGGCATCACCGAAACCAATACGGTGACCTTCCCCGCATTGGCCACGGGTGACACCTTCACCGTGGCGGGCATGACCTTGACGGCCACTGCTGCGATGACCGCCACCGATGTCGCCACCGCATTCAAGAGCATGGCAGAGGGCACGACCTATGCAGGCGCAATCGTCAAAGACGCTGCCACCAATACCACCAACGTGGGTACGCTCACGGGCACACTCACAGGATTCAGCGGCGCTGCAGCCGTCTCGGGTGCCAGCAACAATCAATTGGAGTTCACCAGCTCGCAAGCCAGCCAGAACGTGAACGCCATGACCGTGAGCACCAGCATTGCCACGGCCATCCAGGTGGTGCACAGCCAAGGCACGACCACCACGCCTGAATCTTCCGAAGTCACGTTTGGTGCACTGGCCAATGGTCAATCGGTCACGGTGGGCGGCTTGACCCTCACTGCATCGGGTGCCATCACCGCCGCCAATGTGGCTTTGGCCTTCCAAAACCTGAAGTCAGGGGCAACCACGGGTAATGCGGTGGCCAATGGCACTTTTTCAGGCACCCTGGGTGCTTTTGATACAGGCGCAGCCGCAGCCGGCAAGCTCACCTACACCAGCACCGAGCTCACCGGCAACGAGACCGACCTCGCCGTGAGCACGGCCTTTGCAGCACCTGCAACTGCTGCGCCCAAAATCGTCACGGTCGGCAACACCGCTGGCGTGAGCGCATTCCAGGTGGGCACCATCCAGGTGGGTGGGCAATCCATCACTTTCAGCAACAGCTCGGACGTGGTGTCTGCGGCCACCGTGGCGCAGCGCATCCAATCCGAATTGGCCAATGGCAACCTGTTTGGCCCGGGTACGGGTCGGCAAGTGACCGTGTCCGGCAACGTCATCACGATTGCCTATGCGGCAGCGGACGGCGATGTGGACAACACGGCCATTGATCTCACGGGCATTGGCGTGTCTGCTCCCAAGCCCTATGTCAAGACCACACAAGAAGCCATTCTGGACACCACGGAACGTTTCCTGGCCAACGGCTCGTTCACCCGCAGCGGTGCCATGGCCATTGACATCCCCGCCACCACAGCAGATGGCGGTACTTTCAACGCCACCTTCACCGATGAATTGGGCAATGAATACCCCATGACCGGGGTGCTCAACACCACGGCCAAAACCGAAAATTCAACCGTCACATTCAGAGCGATGAATGCAGGCGAAACACTGACCGTGGCCGGTTTGACCATGACGGCGACCGCCAATCTGACCGCAGCTGAAGTCGCTGCCAAATTTGGTGGCGTTCGCGAAACCGCCGATGTCACATTTGCCGCCGCCGGTGGCGCAGCGACGCCCGTCACCTTTGGTGGGCTCACGTTCACGGCCAATGCAGGCACCTCAGCAGCCAACATCGCTGCCGCCTTTGCCGACCTCAAAGCAGGCGACAAAGCCGCTGACCTCAACACCGACCGCGCATTGGCTTACGGTACCTACAGTGGCACGTTCACTGGTTTCGATACCGGTGCTGCAAGTGGCGCAGTGGTCAATTTCAAGGCCTCAGCGCCGGGGAATGTGAG
>JACCEC013283534.1_pt1 | contig 15153 bp, 23 predicted proteins | sample 7450121 | NCBI WGS metagenome assembly JACCEC01 (sample SAMN15323455, study PRJNA562643) | freshwater metagenome | isolation source: river surface water | place: USA:Blue River Watershed | collected 2017-08-18 | reverse complement strand
CCCCGGTGCGTCCACCTCCGCTGGAGCGGCGCAGACGATCTACTTCGTCGGCTCTCCCGCCCGCCGCCGCGTCTGACCGAATGGCCCCGCGCATCCTTTCCGACGTCCAGATCCAGGAGATCATTCGCCGACACACGTCCGCGCGGTATCGTCGCCTGGATACGTTGGAGCGGTATGTCAACCGGACGCAGTACGAAGGCCGCCCGTCGTGGTTCGATGACAGTGTCCCTCTGTTCTCGCGCGCTCCGTGCCTGCGAAACACAACGGTCGCGTCCGCCATCGGCGACCATCTCGGGCTCGTTTTCCGCAAGGCGCCTGTCATCACGAGCGCGCCGGACGAAGACGAAACGACAATCGATCCGACGTTCGGCCTGAACGAAGAGGACAGCAAGAAACTCGACGCCGGCATCGTTCAGGTGATGCGCCACGCCAGCCTGTTGCCGGTGTTCAAGGCGGCGCTCCGTCTGGCCATGGGCACTGGTACCGCCGTTGGGATCCCAGCGGTGCGCAACGGGCACCTCGCCGTGGACGTCATGTCGGCGAAGTGGTGTACCCCGAAGTTCTCGCCGAAGGACAATCGCAAGGTCGAGTCGCTGGAGATCAAGTACCCCTTCCTGCAAGACAAGCAGGAGGCCGCGACGGGCAAGTGGTACAAGGTCGTCATGCTCTTTCGCCGCGTCATTGACGAGACGAAGGACACCACGTTCCAGCCTGTCGAGGCCCCGGAGCGCCCCGAGATCGAGCCTGTCTGGACGCCCGACGCAGACAAGACGGTTGAGCACAACCTCGGTTTCTGCCCCGTCGTCTGGTACAAGTTCATGGGGCAATGCAGCCCAGTACATCAGGTCGACGGCGACGCAATCCACATGCGTTTGCTGGGCGAACTGATGCAGTACGATTTCGGCATCTCGCAACGCAGCCGCGCGGTCATCTACAACGCCGACCCCATCACGTGGGAGACGGGCGTTCAAGAGGGGTTCACTCCTACGGAGACCGTGAACGGTTCGGCTTACCGCGGCGGCAGCCCGGCGCCGATGTTCGAGAACCACCCGGACCCGCAGGAATGCGTGCCCGACAATGCCGCGAACGCCCAGTGGCGCACCCCGAGCGCGGGCGGCGGGACGGGACGGCGCCGTGGTCCAGGGACCGTCTGGCAATACCCGAACCCCGAAGCCAAGGTAGGGTTGCTCTCGCTCCCGTCGGACGCCGTGCAGGCGATCCAGATCAACGTGGGCGAGATCCGCGACATGCTCTGCGACGCGCTCCACTGGCGACCGATCGATCCCAAAGAGATGCAGAGCGGTGCGACGCTGTCAGGGCGCGCGCTCGAAATCCTCTACACAGCGCAGGTGAACTACTGCAACGACGTGCGCGCCGACTTCACCGAAGGCGCGCTGCTCCCCATCGTCGACATGATGCTCCGGCTTCTCGTGACGATGAAGAGCCGCAAGGAGCGGATCTACCTCCCGGGGTATGACGTCCTGACGGCGCTCCTCGCGAAGTTCCACGACGAGAACAAGGCCGCAAACGAATCGTGGATGACTCCGCGCCTGTCGGTGAAGTGGCCCGCGTACTTCACGCCGAACGAGGCCGACCAAAAGACGGTGTCGGATCGCACGCGCGCGGACCTTCAGGCAGGCGTGATCAAGCTCGGAACGGCGGTCGTCGCCGTGGCCGAGATGTACGGCATCGAGAACCCCGCGCAGTACGCCGAGGACATGGAGAAGGACGCTGCCGAGAAGGCGGAATCGCTCCAAGCCTCGCAGCAAGCGCTCGCCGCCGCTGCGCAGAAGCCGCCGCCGTCCGCCGGTGCTCCCCCGAAGGTTGCCGCTCGCCCGGTGCGTCCGGTGACGCAGAACGGGAGCCGCAAACCGAAGCCGCCGAGCGCGGCAGTCCCCGCGGCGCCTCCGGGCAAGCCGCCCCAAGCGCCGGGTGGCGCGCAAGCCAAGGTGATGCAGTGAACCGATACGCGAGCCATGTCGACGTGGACGTGTCCCCCGAGAACTGGGCCGACACCGACGGCAGATACCACCTCATGGCGCGCGCGGTTCACCGCTGGGTCGACCGCGCAACGGCGCAGTGGCTTCGCGACACTGCCGCAAAGCGCGAGCACCCGACGGCTCTCAATATGTCGTGTCACATGGCGGTGACCGTTTCGATCTCGAAACCGCGCGTGACGCTCCGAATGATGCTCACCGAAAAGCACACCGGCGCCGACGTGATCGCGTTCCAAGAGTGGGCGCGCGCCGGCATCGAAGCGGAGATCGCAAGCATCCCGAGCGACGCCGTTTCCGAGCACGGCAAGGCGAACCGCGAGCAGCGCGAGGCCCAGTGAAGTTCGACTCCCTCTCCCCTCTCGGTGACGAGCAACTGACGCCCGTTGTCGCGGCGCTTCGCCAGTGCGTCTATGACCTCTCGGCGCTCCACGCGGCGATCTACGTCGCGCACCGCAACGTCAAAGGCCCCGGGGCGGAGTCGTTCCACAGGTTCTTCGGCGAGGTCGCGGCGGTCGTTTTCGGTCACGTCGACACGCTGGACGAGCGGATCACGCAACTCGGGGAGCAGTCGGACGCTACGGTCGAGCAGGTTGCAAAGGCGACGACGCTCCCGAAGTACGATGCAGCGATCGTGGACGGAATGAAGCACTGCCGCGCGCTTGTCGAGATGTTCCGCACCGCGAATGAGACGCTCCACAGCGCCCGCGACATCGCCGACGACAACGGGGACCAGAACACGTTTGACGATCTCGTGCAGGCGTCGAAAGACCTCGAAAAGTACGGGACGCGCATTGGCAATCATCTCGTGAGTGGCTAGGTTCGCGGCTATGACGAACCAGCCCACAGCGACAGAATACCCACAGATCCGAACCATGTTCGCGGACGCCTTGAAGGCCATGGCCGAAGGCGAAACCGAAGCGGAGAAACAGATCGTCTACGTGCTGAACGAGGCGCGCGCCGCGCTGCCTTGTCCGGCATTCGTGGCCGCCGGAATCTCCGGCTCGCGCCACCTCTTCGTGATGCTCGGCGGGAAAGCAATGAGCATCGTTCAGGTGTTCTCGCGCACGCCCGGCGCCTTCGAAGTGTCGGCACCATGCGCCGATTGCTTCGGCGTCTGGACGACGGACTCTGGAACGCTGTCCCTCGCAGATGGCGTGCTCCGCGCGCTGAAAGCGTCGCACGGTGTCATCATGCAGGCGGCGGCCGAAGCGGGACCGAAGGTGCGCACCGAGTACAACGACGGCCTCGTGACGCGCGCCGAGGCCGTCCAGATGTTCTCCGCCGGCTTTGCTGACGTCTCTCCGGGTCCGGTGTCCCGCGAGGTCGCTCCGGGCGAGACGATCAAGGGCGCCGATGTTCTCGCGGACCGCGCGCGCCTTGGAGCGCCCGCTCCCGCTCCGGGGCCTTCCGCGCCAGAGAATGACCCGAAGGTACTCCGCGCCGCAATGAGCCGCGCGTTCGAAGGGATCCGCGGCATGCGCAAGGAGTTCGGGAATCCTGACTCCGACTACTGCGCGGGCGTCAAAGAGGCGTGTGACAGAATCGCCGCCGCGCTCGTGATCACAGAGTGACTCCCCCCGCCTCCCCGGCGGTCCGCAAAGCCCACACCATGACCCGCGAAGACGTTGCCCTTCGCCGCGCCGCTCCGAACCTCTGCGGGCTGCTCGCGGCCCATGTCGGCGGTATCCCGCTCGCGGGTTGTCACGACATCCGATCTTGGTTCGTGGACGGCAGGCAGCGCGTAGAAGCGACGTGGACGCAAGAGACCGACACGGTATGCCCGGAAGTGGCTTCCACCGTCGGAGACGCCGACTGCGATCTTGAGGTCGCGCCTGCCATGGGCGGCGCCGTTCGTGTCGCTCGTGGGCGTGTGGCGCACTGGACGCGCACCAACGGAACCGTTGGCCTGCGCTTCGTCGAATTGTGACCCCTCCCGCCGTCGCCAAAGCCCACACCGAAACCGCGCGGACCCTTCTCCACGTCGAGGCCGTCGGGCTTCACGTCCTGAAGGGCGCCGTGGCACAAGTCGGCCCCGGTGACCCCGTCGCGGTTGCCCGCAAGTCGCACGACATCGTTGCGGCGACCGTCCTCGACATACGCGCCGCCGCCCGCACACAAGGCGCCGTCCGCTTCGGTGCCGAGATTGCCGCTGCGGGCGCGAGCATCCCTCTCCCCGACCTCAGGCCGCCGACGGACCTCGATCGCCTCGCCGCGGAGCGTGCCGCAAGAGGCTACTCCGACGCGCTGGTCAAGCAGGCGCAAGAGTGGTTCGCGGAGCACGACGCCGCGCAGGCGAATCCGGTTCTGCGAGCCGATGCCGCGTACCTCGAATCGATCGCCGCGACGGAGACGAGCGCCGCATTCAATGACGAGCGCACGCGGATCGAGAAGGCCCTTGCCGCGGAGAACGAGGATTCTTCGTGGTGGCCGTTTCTCGTCAAGGAATGGTCGGCCGACCTCGAAGCCGCGCACCGCGCAAAGGCAAGAGGCAAAAAGACCAAGAGCGGCCGCGCTGTCAGTGGCCCTTGCGACGCGTGCCGCGGGCTCCACGGAACCAAGATCGCATGGGGTTCCGATTGGCCCGGTGGACATGAGCCCGGCAAAATTCACAGGCAGTGTAGGTGCCTGACACGCTATTACGCGATTCCGTTCGAAGTGACCAGAAGGAAAGCCGCGTAGCGATTAAGCGTAGCGCCGTCGGCTCAACTTGAATCGCTGAGCCCTGCTCATTAGCAGCAGTGTCTCCGCGAGAGAGACGCCGTCCGAGTCGCAGCGTTCCTGTGCAAATTCGACGCAATAGCGCACGTCGCAATCTCGCACATTCCCATCGTCCAGAACGATATGAAGCGAACCGCCGGATAGGTTGTTCGGCTTCGCGTAGTAGGCACGGATCTTCGGCAGCACATCGGAGATCGTCGGTCGTTCCATCTGCGCAATTCTAACCACTGCTACGCTCCACACAACCACCAAGAGAGACCACCATGCCCAAGATGTCCGCCCCCGCTCCCAAGATGCCCAAGGCCCCCATGGCGCCCCCGTTCGTGAAGGGCGGCAAGGCCCCTCCCCCCGCGCCGAAAGGCGGCGGCAAGGGCGGCAAGAAGGGCTGCTGATGCAAGGCGCGGTGTTCTGCCCGAACTGCAACAAGGACGTCCACTCGTTCATCGAGCACGACTTCCCCGACGGCGCCGGCATCGGGCAGATGCGGCCCGTCCGCAAGTGCGCCGAGTGCCGCCTTCCGCTCCCGAAGGCCGCGAGCACCGCGCCTGATACCTCAATGCCTGCGGCTGCGACCCTCGCGCCGGAGCATCCCGCCCCGGTGCCTGCGCAACAGCGCCGCGTCGTGGCCCCACGGCGAATCCAGCCCGCGCCGGTGCAAGCCGTTGCCGCTTCGCTGCTGGTCCCGAGCCACGATTACGCCGCCATGATGCGCGACGAACTGGCCGCGCTGGACGACGCCGAGCGGCAGATCCGCGAACGCCGGGTGTACCTGCAACGCATGATCGCGATGCTGGAACCGCAGGCGGCGGAAGCGGCGGACGAAGCCGCGTAACTCCCCCGAGAACCCACCATGAAAATCTGCCTTTGCTGCGGCGCCCAGTGCGCGCCGGTGGCGCCCCATTGCCTCGTGTGCGGCGAGGGGTCGTTTGGCGCTGTTGCCGTGGCCGCTCCGGTTCGCGAAGCGCCGCCCAACGTCCCCGCGGTCGACCCGCCGCAACCGGACACTCCGGTCAACGAGTCGCTGCCGTTCACGGATGTCGCCCCCGGTCTCCCGCAGCCGGAGCCCGGCAAGCGCGGCCCCGGTCGTCCCCGCAAGGACCCGCCCAACTGAACCTTTCCGGCCGCCGCAGTGGCGCGCCTCTGACACGACACCTCATCTCAGGAGAATGCCACCATGGCTGTTCTGACCGGCACCATTCAAGACGTCGCCCTCGTCGACACCCCGTGCGGACCCGCGAAGGATTCGAGCGGGAACGAGATTTTCAACGCGCTCGTCACCTTCACGATCACTGGCACCTACGTCCAGAACGACAACGCGCAGCTCACCAGCGTCCCGACCACGATGGCCACCCGGCTCGCGTGGGGCAAGACGATCACGCTGCTCGACGTCATGCTCGCGGCCCCCGGCGACGAAGCGGGCACCCCGATCGGCGTCAAGACCCTCGCGATCTCGACGTCCACCATCACGTTCGAGCTGACCGGCGGTGACCTCACCACGGAGCACGCGGGCGCTGCGCTCGGCACCGTCGGCAAGCCGATCGGCCTGCGCGTGTGCTTCTCCGCCGCGCTGTGATGCTGGCCTGAGTAGGCGCGTCTCCGGACCCTGACGACTCCCCAAGATCCCACGCCCCCGAGAGCGGTCAATCTCGCGAACCGAAGGAGTCACGTCTCATGTCCGATGCTGCCAATGCTGCGGCGCCGAATGCGCCCGCTGCGCCTGCCCCTGCCACCGTCACGCCCCCTGTCTCGGCCGCTCCGGCGGCTCCCGCGGCCTCTGCCGCTGTCCCCGTCGCGCCCGGCGTGACCATCAACGTCCAGCCCGCGACGGCTGCCGCGTCCCCCGCTTCGCCGGCCGCTGCCGCTCCGGCCGTGGAAGCCGACCCGCCGCAGGAAGGCAAGGAGCCGCCTTGGCTCAAGGACCGCCTGGCGCGTGCCGAGCGCTCCGCCCTGAAGCGTCTCGGCGTCGAGAACGAAGACGACGCCAAGACGGCGCTCGCCGCACACCGCGCCAAGACCGAAGCCGACAAGTCGGCCGAAGCGAAGGCGATCGAGGCCAACACGAAGCTCGCGGCCGAGCAGGCGCGCAGCGCCGAATTGCTGGCCGCCGTCTCCGCCACCGCCGACACGGAGCTTGCTCGGGTCACCCCCGCGCAGCGCGAAGCCGTCGTGCGACTCGCGGGCGACGACCCGGCGAAGCGCCTCGCCACCCTCCGCGCACTGGCCCCGACGTGGGTCACCGCTGCCCCCGCGACGCCGCCTCCGGCCGTCGTCGCGCAACCCGCAAGCCCTCCCGCCGCCGCTCCCGCGGCCCCCGCCGGGGAGGTGCCTGTGACGCTGATTCGTCTGGCCGATGGCCGGCTCGCTCAGATCGTCGAGGCGGCTCCCGCCGCTGCTCCGCCGCCCGCTGCCCCTCCCACGGGGACGCAGGCGATTCCGCCTTCCGCTGTGTCCACCGCGCCGCCCCCCGGCGGCCCTCCCGCTCAAGCCGCGCCGGCAACAACGGTGCTCGGCAAGCACGCCTCTGTCGCGAAGACGCACCCCACCGCGGGCGCCTACTTCGCAATGCAGAACGCGCTTGCGATGGAGCGGGAGCTTTCCAGCAACAAGCCCTGACCGTCCCGAGCGGCGTCACTGACTCCGACGGGCCTTTTCCATCTGAGGTTCCCAGTCCATGGCCAACGAAATGACCCGGGCTTCCATCCCGTCCGAGTTCTACGACATCACGTCGCCGATGCTGCTCACGGCGCCCATCCCGCAGTTCCTTCACGCGAAGTTCATCGTCGCCGCGGTGAATGCCGCGCTCAACGACACCGGGGAGGCCATCGCGCTCCCCATTCCCGGCCGCGACGTGCCGCAGGGCGCGTACGACCAGTACAAGACCCTGGAGCAGCTCGAACTGGAGCTGTCCAACCCGCTCCCGCGCCAGGTGATCCAGGTCGTCAACGACTTCCGCCCCGACGCGAAGACGCCGGGCCACACCGTCCGCTACAACCGTCCTCGGTTCACCAACACGACGCACACCGCGGCTTCCCGCGAGGTGCCCGCCGGGACCGTCATCGGTACCGCGGCCGTCTCGATCCAGGGTGACCAGGTGCCGCTCACGGTGAAGCGGTACGCCGGCCCCTACAACACCACGAGCGGCGCCCCCGGCCCCTTCGCGATCGACGTGTTCGACGCCTCGCGGTCGCTCCACTCGTTCGTGAAGATCGTCGATCAGCAGTTCAAGTACGACTACCACAAGTCGCTCGATACCTGGGCTGTCTCGATGTACGACCAGGCCCCGACTGCCAACATCGTCTACGGCGGCGGCGCCACGGCCGACAACGACCTGAGCGCCGAGAACAGCCACCCGATGGACTGGCGCCTCCTCAAGCGCACCGCGCGCCTCATGGACGACGCCAACGTGCCGCGCATGGCCGACGGCAAGCGCTGCGTCGTGATCTCGCCGCTCCAAGAGGAGCAACTCACCACGGACCCGGAGTACCAGCGCCTCGCGAAGACGCGCGACGACATGAACCCGCTGTTCAAGGACACCTACGTCGCCGGCGTCATGGACTGGCACATCTTCAAGTCGAACACGCTCTCTCGCGTGTCCAACTCGTCGAGCGTGTCCGTCCACTACGCGCAGGCGTTCGGGCCGGAAGCGGTCGGCTGGGGCCTCGGCGACATGCCGAAGATCATGCCCAACTCGAACGACAACTACGGGCAGACGGTCCTCGCGATCTGGCTCGCGTTCATGGCGTTCGGCGTCCTCAACGAGAACTTCCTCTACTCGCTCCGGACGTCCTGAAGCCCGCGGGTTTCATCCCAAGGAGCCAAAGGAAACCATGAGCGTTCAATCCCGCATCAAGCCCCAAGCGCGAGGTGTCACCACCACCGCGCTCTCTGGCGCCGCTCCGCAGACCGGGGCGGGCCCCGCATTCGCCGTGGTCGACGCGCAGCCGTTCACGCTGAGTGCGACGGTCTACGGACAGGCGACCACGGACACCCTCACCATCACGCCGAAGTGGCAGGCTCGCAACACCGTCGGCGCCGGCACATGGTACGACGTGTTCGCGCCGAACAACGCCGCGAACGTCGTGATGGTCACTGGCACCGGCAGCGCCGTCGCGGCGACTCGCAGCATCCCGGCTCCGCGCGCGGTGTACGCCGCCATGGAGGCGCGCTGCGTCGTCGCAACAGGTGTCGGAGTGGCCACCACCGGAGACGAGTTCAGCGTCTCCTACAACTTCCGCAACACGCTGCAACAGCGCCGCCCGATCATCTCGGCGAAGAAGACGGCCGTGACCGCCGTCGTCGGCGACGCGGCAACGGTGGTCGCCGGTCCCGTCGTCGCCATGGGCGACCTCGAACCGGGGACGCTGAGCGTGCTGCTGTACGCGCAGGCGACCACGAACACCCTGACGCTCACCGGCAAGTGGCAAGTGTCCCTCAAGGGCACGACCGCGGACACGTGGTACGACGCCATGACGGTGAACGACGCGGCGAACGTGCTGCTCGTCACGGGCACGGGCTCCGCGGTCAATACGACGCGGTTCGTCGAGGCGCCTGACAGCGTCTACGGCTATCGGTTCGCGCGCTACGTCCTCGTGACGGGCGGCACGACCGCGAGCACCGGCGACGAATACTCGATGAGCTACCAGTACATGCGCCCGTTCGCGTGACGGCGGCGGGCAGGAAGGGATAGCCAATGGCTCTGACAGCCTCCGAACTGGTCCGCTTGAAAGCGGCCCTTGGCTATCCCGTCACCACGATCGGAGCCGAGCCATACATCTCGTATGTACAGGTCTTCGATCAAGTCATCCTGCCCTACACACAGGGGGGCGCATCCACGACGTCGAGCACGACAGTCGCGGCGGCAACGACGCCGACGGTGGTCACGCTCACGCTGACAAGCGCCGTCGGGTTCACCGCGGGCGACCGGGCGGTTGTGGACGTCGACTCTTTCCAAGAGACACCGATCATCCGCTCCGTCTCGGGCAGCACGATCGGCGTGGTTCTCTCGCTCGCTCACACGGGGACCTATCCGGTCACTGTCGAGGGCGGCGAGAGCCTCTTGCGTGCCCTCCTGAAACAGCTCGGGGCCGTCGAGGCGCAATTCGCGCAGGTGGTGCAAACCGCCGGCCTGAAGCGCGCGGAAGACATCGAGTGGTACCAGGCCGGCGCGAGCATGGGCAAAGCGGGCGGCTCCGCGCAACTCGCGGCCCTGTTCGCGCAACGTGACGACCTCCGCGAGCAACTGGCGCGAGCCCTGAACGTCGCCAACCTCTGGCTCGTTCGCCGGTCCAGCGGCGGCAACGTGGTGCTCTGGTAATGGCCACGCTCCGCGATTCGCTGCTCCCCGTCTTTCAGAACGTGGCGCGCAAGATCCCCGCGGATCTCGGGCTGCGCACGAACGTCGTGAAGCTCCGCACGCGGGTCTGGGCCAGCGGCAAGATCGGAGTCGGCGCGGTCACCACGACCGACGTCACGGTCACGCCGGCCCCGAAACTCACCTACAACGGGGATCAATCGCTCTCCGTTGTGGTCACCCCGCAGAACAGCGCGGGCGGCTACACCCCGGCGCAGGTCAACCCGACGCCGGTTGCGGGGCAAGAGTTCGTGTGGGTCGTGATCTCGCCCGACGGCGCGGAGCGCGAATACCGCGTGGCGTCGTTCAATCAGCGCAGGGCGTTCGGCTACTACCTCACCCTCGAACCGCTGGATCGCAAGGGGCCGTTCTGATGGCCGGAGCCACCAACCGCGTCCTGAAAGCCCACGGCTTCAAGGCTCACGAGGTCCGCAAGATCCGCAAGGGCTACGGCATGATCTCGTCCGCCAAGGACGCGGCCCTCGCAGCGCGACAAGTCGGCGTGTCGGTGCCCGAGAAACTCCAGGCGCGCATTGCGGCGATGACACCCGCGAACCCCACCGGGAAACGCATTGCGGCGAACACCCTCAAGGACGAAGCAAAGCGGTTGATCGAGCAGTCGTTCGGCGAGGCCGCGCAGCGCACCGCGAAAGCGATCAAATCGCAGGGCGAGATCAAAGAGACGGACAGCGTCGCGAAACTCGCGCGAAAACTCACCGACGCGGACACGCGCATCTTGCAGGTCGCCCAAGCGGGCATGGCGCACTTCGCCAAGACTGGCACGATCGATCGCGCGATCCAGGCCAAACTGACGCCCAAGGAATGGGACCGTGCCGAGCGCCTGATGGCGCGGCTCTGATATGGCGTCCGGGTCCACGATCGGCGGAAATACGTTTCCGCTTGCCGCAGGTGCGGCGGACGGCGTTTTGCGCCCCGCGGTCGCCGATGCGTTGCTGGACTTCCTGGCGTACTACCTCAACTGGGCATTGAATGCGCGCCTTGCGCAGATGACCCCGCGGGACGCCGAAGCGGTCCCGACGCTGAACCGTTTCGCCTACGATCCGGCGGAACTGTGGCCGCAGAACCCTGTCCCCGCGCTGTACGTGTGGTGGAAGGGCTCTGGCAAGAACCACCACAGCACCCTCCGCGAGAAGATCGAGGCCAGTTATGGCTTCATGTACGTCGCCGAAGAAATCAAGGTTCCTGGCGGCGTCGAGCCGCTGGACGGCCTCGGCGAAATTGTGGATCAAGTGCTCCGGTACGCCGCGGATCAAGGCTTCCACCCGAGCTACGGCTACAACGGCGCTCCCGCTGGCGAGATGCTGAATCTCACTCTCGGTTTCCAGGGGTGGGAGATTTCCGAAAGCCAAGCCGGCCGGTTGCGCCCCGTCCCCGGGCAGCGTGGCGTGGACCAGCACTTCTTTCCCGCTGTCCAGGGCACGATCAAGTGCTGGACGGTCGTGGAACAGCGCAACCCCGTCGGCCCCACAGGCGGCGAGACACCCGGCGCCGATGGCGACCCGGGCGACGTGCTCGCGGACATCACCGCAGGCTTCTACACGAACGGCGACGGCGACGTGAACGACACAACGCTCTTCATGGAGCGCACGCTGCCGGCGCCCGATGGCGCGGAGAACAAGTAATGGCCATCGAACGCTTCGCGCCGACCGTCTACCTGACGCGTGGCGCCCTCCGCTCTTCCCCCGGGCCGCTTGTCGAGAAGTTCGCGATCTGCGTGGACGGGCCGGACGGGATCTACCGCTTCGCCATCGGCGACACCACGGCAGACGACGACTGGACGGCCATCACGCCGCAGGGCGGCGCCGCGGGGACATGGCTCCTCATTGACCACGCCGTTGCAGCGCTCGCGGACCTCCCCGATGCCGCCGCGGCAGGCGCGCGGATCTACGTCACCGGCCGGCGCTCCTGGTACCAGTACAGCGGGAGCGCGTGGAACCGCACGACGGACACCGATCCCGCATGGGCGCAGTCGAGCGACGTTTACGTCAACTACTCGACTGGCAGCGACGACGCCGCGGGCACCGCGCTTGCCCCCCTCGCGACGGTCACCGAAGCGTTTCTCCGCCTCGGGACGAACCGCGTCGCCTCTGCAACGTACTTCACGATTCACCAGACCGGGAACGCCACGGAGGACGAGTGGGACCTCTCGGCGAACACCACCAACGTCCAATCGGTCACGGTCCTCGGGGTGCCCACCGTCGCCCTGACAACCACCGTCACCGTCGGCGCGTGGACCCCGGCCTCGAACACCTACGGCACCCTCACCGGGGCGTCCTCGCTCGCGGCCTACGCGGCCACCTCGGCGAGCACGAACGGCAGGTGCTTCCGCGTAGTGGGCGGCGCGCGCGACGGGCTCCACGGCGTACTGCGGCTCCATCTCGGCGCTGGCGTCGTGCAATACGAGCTGGCCGCGGCGATGTGGACCCCGGGCGGCTCGCAACTGGTGACTGGCGACACGATCGAAGTCCTGACGCTCCCCACGATGCCGGACACGATGCGGGTCCGCGCGGGCACGACCGTCTTTTTCGCCTACCTCTCGGGGCTCGCGGGCACGCACGCGGCCGTCATCGAATCGCACGCCGCCGCGTGGTTCACCGCCTGTACCTTCGCGGGCGACATCGACGGGACCTCCGGGTCATTCCACAGCCTCGTGGCCTGCTCCAACGCAGCTTTCGCGCTCCGGTGCGAAGAGGCCGCGGGCTACCTCGAAATCTATCAGAGCCGCGTCTTCGGCATCGCCGCACGTGTGCTCTCCCATGTCCACCTCGGCGACGTCACGCTCGAAGAGCTGTGTACGGTGAGCGAGGGGGCGATTGTCTACCACGACACCGGGCACGTTTGGCTCATGCACACGTCGAGCACCGGGGCGATCATCGAGCTTTACCCGCGCGCATCGTGGATCTCTTCCGCGTCGGCCGGCGTCATCTGCGGGACGGGCCTTCTCGGCGGCTCACCCGGAACGATTCGGCTGCGCTCCGGGTCCGCGTACATCGGGACGACGCCGGTATTCACCGGCACGGGCACGGCCATCAACGTCGCGGGCACCGCAAAGGCCATCGGCGACGTCGCCACCTACTTCACCGCCAACGGCGCCAGCATCGGACCCCGCGTATGAGCCTCGTCGCAACTGCCACGATCAAGAAGCCGATGCGCGGCCCCGCGGTGGGCGAGATCCGCCGTCGTCTCGGGCTGCCTCCGGGTGTCGTGTTCGACGATGCGACGGAGCAGGCCGTTATTGCGTTTCAACAGGACCACGATCTCCCCGGTACGGGCGAGGTCGACCCTGCCACCCTTGCCGTTCTGAGGTCGTGATGGCTGGCGCTACCAATCGAGCAATGAAAGCGGCAGGCGTGCCGAAGGCCACGATCGCGACTCTTCGCGTCGAGCATGGCGGGCACCTGTCGCTCCGGTCGGCGATCTCGATCGCGCACGAGCGCGGACTGGACACCGGCAAGGCGCACGAGTTCATGGCCAAGCGAGACGCCAAGAAGGCGGCCGCTCCGGCTGCGCAGGCTGCCACGGCAGACTTCCGCAGCAAGGCCGCGGCGACCATGAAGGCCGCAGGGGAGCGGACCGCGAAGGAAGGCCGCGCAGCGGTGCTGGCCGCTCGCCTCCGGGACCGGGCCGTCAATGCGTTTGGTACCCAGCGCGGGGACATCGCCAACGCGCGCGCCGACCGCATCCTGAAGGCCAACCCGGGCGCTCGCGGGCTCGCGGAACAACTGCGCGGCGAACGCCGGTTCGAAACCAAGAGCGCCGTCAATCAGACGATGCGCCTCGGGCAAGTCTCGCGGAGCAACTTCAACCTGCCGGCCACGCGCTCGGAAAGGGTCGCGGGGCTGCTCGGCGCCATGAAGGCGCGAGAGGCACAGTCCGCCGACGCTCGTGCTCGCGCCCGCGCAGCGAAAGCAGGCGGCGCGCCCGCTGCCGGCGGCGTCGCTCAACAGCGGCAGATCCGCCGCGGCATGCGGCTCGGCGACAACAAGAATCTGGTGGTGACCGACGCGTCCACGAAGCAGGTCACCGTCCGCTACGAAAGCCAACTGGCCGACGGCGGCGGCTCGCGGTTCGCTGGCAAAAACACCTACGTCTATCGCTGGGACGGCAAGGGTTACAAGAAGGGCGGCGAGTACCTCAAACTGCCCTAGGCGTCGATGCTGGAGACGACGCGGCGATAGCCGGCGCCGTCCGGTTCCACATGAGCGCCGTTCTCGTCCACAATGCGATACGCCGCCGGACGGCGCACCACGTAAGACGCACCGGCGCAATCGATGTCGCCCGCGTACACGTCGAAGCCAAGGCGAGCGATGCCTTCCGCGGCCGCCTTCGTGGCGCGAATCGTCCAGCCATGTGCCCCGCGTCCGACGATCGTAACGTTGTTGAAGAGCGAGAAGCGCGCCCGCTGCGCAGCGTAGGACGCCGTCGCAGCGTGAACGGTCGCCAGAATCGTCTCGGGGCCGCGGAATAGGGGCGCGTTGCTCATGGGCCACTAGTTAATCACCGCTCGCGTCTCGTCAACTGCGCGGCTTACGTTTTTCCGTAGTCGCCTACTTCTGAAGGAAAACTCATGCCTCGCTACCTGCTCGTGAAGCCGGCGAAGGGGACCTCTGTCCCTCACCCGCACGCGGACCGCCGCTACGTCGGCAAGCCGAACGCCACCACGCCGATCTGGGCCGCTGGAGAGGAGCCGATCGCAGAGGTCGTGCTCGACGACCCCGCGCTCCGCAAGGCCGCGCGCTGCCCGGACCTCGCCATCCTCGGCGTCACCGTGGCCGACAACCTCGAAGCGGCCCGCGCCGCGCTGCAACCGCCGGCCAAGCCCGGCAAGGACAAGTGAGCCATGGCTTCCGGCTACGCACTGACGGGGGTTGACCCCAACGATCCGATCCCGGGCATCATCCGCGAGATCCTGTTCGCGCAGGGGCAGGGAAGCGGGTCCAGCAAGACGCGCCTCGTGCTCCTGATGGGCAACAAGACATCGGCGGGCACCGAGACCGCCGGCCAGATCAATGACCCGATCCAGTCGCGCGAGGACATGATCCTCCGCTTCGGGGCGCGGTCCGACCT
>JACCEC010496941.1_pt1 | contig 15153 bp, 29 predicted proteins | sample 7450121 | NCBI WGS metagenome assembly JACCEC01 (sample SAMN15323455, study PRJNA562643) | freshwater metagenome | isolation source: river surface water | place: USA:Blue River Watershed | collected 2017-08-18 | reverse complement strand
CGCAACATGCGTTTCTAAGTCAGTCAATTCTACATCTTTGCTTGAGCTTATTACTGCCATAATATTAGTTCGCAAATTCTAAAGGAGACTGTGCAATGATGCCTCGACTGATTGTATCAGCAATGCTGGTATAACCTTTGTTGAAATGATTAGGAATACCCGAAACAGCAACTTTGACAATATTATCAAGTGCTATTGAATCAGCTACAAAGTCTTTGGCTAGTCGAGCACGAAAGTCGTCGGCCCACAATGCTGTTAGATTGATAAACATTTCAGCAAGTGTATCCTTGGGCCAGTGCTGAGGATTAAGCTCGTTCAAGTAAGTGGCTAACTCGTCAATTTGTTTGTCCCAAATAGTTTCATACGCGACAATATCTCTTTTGGCTTCTAGTGCTTCTGCAACTTTACTGCCATTGACTGCAATAACAACCAGCAAACTGCCAATCTTTTTTGCGGCATTGAAACCATAATATGGTGTAAAGTAGTCGCCACATGCTGCCGCTGCCTTTTTTAAATTTTCTAAAACATTTTCACTGCCCATGTTGCCGTACAATGCAACTGAAAAGTTGATCATGCCTAAACTATAACGTGTCCATAAAGTTCGATTGTCCATGCGAAACGTCATAGTTTTTTCGTTAATGACAACTGTTGGCAACGATTCACTTGCCATTGGCTTAACCAGCTTGCCATTAACATATTGTTCTTTTGTGATAGTATGTGTTACTGTGTACATCTGATCACCATATAACCGTAGGAGTTGAAATTTGGTTTACTCCAACAGCGGTTCCTGTGTTTACAAAGTCTTGATTAGACACTGCACTGCCAATGACATTGCTAGTGTTGTAGCTCCATGGCATTGGATAAACAAAACTTCTATAGTATGGATAATAATAACCTGAAAACATTTTTACTCCTTAAAAAATGGGTTGACCTTGTGAGCCAACCCATACGCTCATTTTATAACAAGCCGCCTGAGATACCGTAGTACCCACAGCCATAACCTGGATAACCGCATCCATAGCCGTAACCTGGATAACCAAAGCCACCTAACACGCCGTATGGATAACCAATACCAGCGCCCATGTAACCACGGCCTACTCCAAATCCCAGACCAACAATACCGGATCTATACATAATAGTATCCTCCTAATTAATTGATGCTAGTAGGTGTAGAAGTTTGTGTAGTACCTGTCATAGTACCTGTGTTAACTAGACCTTGGCTAGAAATTGCGCTTTGTAATGCGTTTACTGCGCTTAATTGGTTAGCACTTTGGTAAGCAGAAACTGCGCCACCGTAAGCAAGACCCAAGCCACCGAATTGAACGCCCAAACCAGTCAATGCTGTGTTTGTGTTGATCAATGCTGTGTTCAAGTTTTGTGTGTTCAAGTCAACGATTAAGCGACGAGTAGCTTCAGCTTGCTCCATTACTAGACGTTGGTTAGCGGCGCTTGTGGCACCGATTGCCGCATCTGTACGAGCCGCAGCCAACATTGTCTGTAGCGTACTGTTAGCAATTTCTTGCTTGATGTTTGCTAGTTCTGTTGAATCGTGTAATGCAACTTGCATAGCACGGTTGTTGATGTCGTTTGTTTGAGCGACTTGTAGTTTGTAGTTTTCAAAAATTGAATCGGAAACCTTTTCACGTACACCAGCTACCTGGTTTGTCAAAGCGAAGAAGGGATCAGTTGTTAGCATATCAGCCATTTTATTTTCCTTTAAAGTAAAATTCTAGGCTGTATGTTTGCCTAGGATTGTTCAACAACAGATTCGATTCTGCCGTTGTACAAAATTAGTTAAAGGAAAAACAAGTGATTACTCAGCGGCAAAAGTACTATGTTGTGCGTCAGTACTAGCCAAAAAAATATCCCTTGCGGGATATTTTATTTTATGGGACCTGTTGCATTTGCCAGTGCAAGTTGTGTTCTGTTTTTAACACCATACCTTCGTAAAATTGCACTGACATGAATCTTAACTGTGTATTCACTTATCTTTAATATATCAGCAATCTTGGCATTACTGAGGCCGCGTTTGGCAATAAGCACAAAGATTTCACTTTGGCGTTTAGTTAGATCAACGCCTTTCTTCTTGCGTACATATCGCTTCATGGGTACTGCAATAGCCACAGCCGGCCAATGACTTTGACCCCTACGTAAGCGTTCATATGCTTCTATAGTATCGGCTGCATCAAAGAATCGCATACCTGGGATAATACCCAACACTTCGTTTCTTTTCAATTGTGCAATCAATTCTGTGTCGCAAGCTGATGGCACAACCACTGCAATGTTGATAATCTTGTCCGATACAAATTTAGTGAGCGATGACAACATAGTAAGCACTTCGCCTAGCATCATGTTTTCACGTTCTAAAAAGTCTAATCGAAATACTACTAACAAATTGTTTCGAGCATCATCCTGCATAAGTGTAATAAGTGATGCCCAAGTTGGGGCAACGGTAACCTCAATGCCCGACGTCTTTTTTAGATTATCAGCTACACTTAGAATCGACTTTAGCTCTTCGCTTTGTCCATTTTTGCTTTTAGTAGAAGATACCCAGGGGCAAAAATAAACTACGTCACTTAATATATCAGGCATGTAATCCTTTGTTTCCGGCTAACGCCAACTGTGTCCTATTCCTTACACCATATGCTTTTAGAATAGAACTGATATGCACCTTCACAGTACTTTCACTGATATTTAAAATTTGTGCGATCTTCTTGTTGCTCAAACCGCGATTAGCAACCAAGGCCATAATTTCTCTTTGGCGTCCAGTAAGCCTAATTCCATACTCCACAGTGGCTCTGGTAGATGACTTTACCTTTGGTACAATGTATGCTTCTGGCCAGTGTGTTGATCCAGCCAATAATACATTTAAGGCGTCAAAGAAATCGGCATCGCCAAAACTTTTATAGTGTGGTACGATGCCGCTGATGTTGCTTTTCTTTAAATGCTGAACAAACTTTTGTTCGCATTTGTCATTGACCAAAATCCCTACGCTAACTTTCTTTGGTCCTGCTATTGTTGAAATAGTTGTTAGCGCATCTACGATTTCATTTACAGTAGTACCCGGAAAGGATAGTGCATCCTTGTTAAAAATTACCACTGTAATATCGTCTCCTGTGGGCTCCTCGTGGCATAGCTCTTGGCAAAGCAAACTCATAAGAGCTGGCCATGAATCAACTACGTCAATGGTACTGTGTGTGATGTCGCTTATGGCAGTGATAGCATCAATGCTAAACTGGCCACGTAAAGTATCGAAATAAATTGTTCGTTTCATAATAATGTCCCCCAATAATACTTAAAGTGGGTTCGCACATTATTATGCCGGCTCTTGTACTAACGAACGCTTCAGTAGTAGTGTGAAACCACTAGTACTATCATTTAAACTAGTACCTTGTTAAAAGTATAACAGTTTTGTGAAACGTTGTCAACGAACAAATGCTTGAAAGTAATAGGTAGTTGGCTCTGTAAGATATTCTCGAATAATAGCAACCCCACCCTGAGGTTGCCACCCGTCTGCAAGTAGCTCCATTACCATCTGATGGAACGCATCATGCGTTGCATTGATAACACGGTATTCGCGGATCAATCGTAGTCCTTCTTTCCACCATGCTGTTCATTGTAGTCGTAACCAGCGTGGTATGCTTCAATTTCAAATGCTGTCAGTTCTTCAACACGCGGACCACTGTCGCCACCAACACCACCTTTGTGCGGGTTACGATTGCGGCCGTAGTAGCTGTCAGCTGAACCACGATCAAATGCATTGCCGTGTTCTTGATTATATACCTTGCCTTCAAAAGTAATCTTAGTCATTTTGATTCCTTAGATGTAAAAGGGAGAGTTAAAGCCACAAGCATCGTAAACACATTCGCGAACTGCGGTATCAGTGGCTTCACTAAAACGCTCGTCCTCGCTTAGTGCCGAAAGCATGGCGTAAGCAATACCCCAAGACAGGCCCTGGCGTTTAACCAAAGCAACAATGTCTTGGACTGCGGCATTACCAGCATCAGTGAACATAGCATAATCAGACATAGTGTTTCCTTTTAAAGAGTGTTAAGAGCAGGTTGCATGATTGCAATCAGTTCGCGTTCGCGAGCGTGGGCCGCTGTCTTGCCGCGCACCACTTCGAGCAAGTAAGGAGTAAAGCCTTCACGGCCATATGTACGAAGTGCTTCGCACAAGTTCCAGTTCTTGCTTTCAGTGTTAGCACGGCTCAGGTGACGGTTAAAACGTCCACGCACAGAGCCCAATGCAGTACCATCAACTACAGTGATACCAATGTAGCTTTCACCAGTAACTTCGCAAAACAGTTCGTAAATTGCATGGTTACGATCTGTACGGCGCTTGCGTTGTGTAGTTGGCTTTTTGCTGTTCATGTATGTATTATACGGCGATCTGGACCAGAAGTCAACCGTTTTTAAGCATTTTGAGCCAGATTTTTGGACTTTTTTGGGCTAAAACCAGCTATTTTTTGTGTACTTTTGTTGTATTTTAGCAACATCTAATAATGTAGTATTTTAGCAACGAAAATCTGGCTTTAAACCCCGTTATTAACTAAATAAACTTGGCAGATGATTTTGCCCACAACATAAGGAGTCCAAAATGGCCTCAAAATTAATGGTTATTAAACAAACTCGCCCATCATTAGATGTTGCATTTTATACAGTACCAGCAGAAGCTAAAGCCTCGATGCGTTCAGAGCCTTTACCAATTATTGCAGGTGAACGTAATATTGCAGGTGGCTTAAAGAAGATTCGTACATTATTCTTTACTACTGCACAATCATTTACTGATTGGCAAGCATCTGAAGTAATGCAAGGTAATGTTGCCGCACGTGATGCACATAATGCCGCTAATGGTATTGTTACAGAAATTCACATGGTTGACATGCCTGGTTATAACCCATTCAAAGCATAAGCATTTGAGTAATCGAGAAACCCGGGAATCCCGGGTTTCTTTTTGGCTACGCTATCTAATCCAATTTGAATATATACACAATGCCCTGCCAACTATTGATTATCAAACAAATCAGACCAAACACTAATGTTCCATTTTATGCGGCACCTGAATCAGTTAAGGACGCATTAAGAACATATGGTCCACCTGCGGTAGTGGGAGAGCGAAACTTTGCAAATGGATTAGTACGAATTAGAACGTTGCTATTTCCTACAGTAGATGATTATCAAAATTGGGTTACTAATCCAGTAACATCAATGAACGTTAAAGATCGCCTGGCATATAATAGTAAGAAAGGCATTACTGAAGAACATAAAGTTGTAGAAATGCCAGATTACGATATTTTAACTTTGCAAACTTAACGTCCGTAACCTTGACGGTACGCTTCATTATCTCTGCGGCGTTGTTCTTCATAGTAACGTTGTCGAGCACCACGCTCACAAGCAACTCTTTCACTATGCATTGGATAATGGTTGCAAGTTTCATTTACAACGATAACACGCTCTTGAGTAATTACCGGGGCTTCGCGAACTACTACGGTTCTAGGTTGGGCCATTGCATTACCAATAACCATACCAGCAGTTCCTGCTACAATAGCAGTTCCAGTTCGTGTAGCGCAACCACTTAATGCTAATACTGCAACGATACCAATTAAAAGTTTAGTCTTCATTGTCATACTCCTCAGTTTCAAGATCAATTCGTAAATCACCGTAAATTGTTAGTAATTCTATATTGCTAACATTATTCCAATTTGAATCAAGTTCCTCGCCTAGTAATTCTGCTAAACGATGACATTCACGGATTACCATGTCACGCATTATCGACGCATCCGTGAAATATCAACAGCCTGTTCGTCACTAAAGACTGGAACAGCATTTGATTTGTGCATAGTAGCAATACCCTTAACCATTGTACCTGTATATACCTTTGGAGGTGCTACAGTAGCGTTGCCGCCTGTGCTATTTAAACTGGGAATACGGGCCTGATCAGCACCGCGATGCATTTGTTTTGGGGCAACATAAGGCTCTGCGGCAAGAGCACGTTTGCGCTTTTTATCTTCCGCTTCAACACCCCAACGCTTTTGAAGCTCTTTCCATTCGGCATCTAGCTCACGAGCTTTTCTTGCTTGCTCAGCAGATGCAAACTTTTTCTTACCCTTACGCTTGCCCATAGTAGAGAGCCATGGACCTTCTAAATGCATACTCATTATTGAACCTTGAGTGTTACGTTGATAGCCATAGTATAGCACCTTTTTTGGTACTTGTCAAGACCTAATAAAGTACTCATCCACTGGACCATGTGGTCCAGTTTTTGTGTTTTCTCTTAGTAAGATCCAGGAACTTGGCTTGTAGTTGGACCTATAAACTTCAACTCTGCCGCTTGTTTGTATAGTGGCCCAAGCTGGATCAAAGTCTAATGCCCCAACTACTGCCCCAATTGTAGTGTTGTTTGGTTGAGTTGATATATCAATTCTATCCCCAACAATGCATACGCTACAGTATTCACAAGAGTCTGTTTCTGGATTATCATCGATCCATCTGAACTGTTCAGTTGTCATTTATAGATATTGAAAGATAAACGTTTTAACAAACGGTCTGGTTCGCCTGGTTGGAATGTCACAAGGTCACGGCGATGAACGCTGTTCCAGTTATCATAAATCAACATGTCGCCATTGTCCCATTTGTGTTTGTACAATGTGTTTGATTTGCTTTCGCAAAGTCTAAAGATCTTTTCCATAAACTCGCGGAACTGGATAACTTCTTCTCCACCTTTTGTGACATGGTGAATCCATGTTTTGCCCTTACCGTAGCAGTTCATGCGGGGACTAACTCGACCCGAGTATGGATTTGTTTTTAAGAACGGAAACTCTGTAATACGTGTACCGGGCTCATACATGTAATGTTGGAAAATCTTAACATCACTGTAATATGCACGTTCTTCTTCTGTGAATTGGTCGTATGCTTCTTCTAAGTTGAGCCATTCAGTTTGCCCGCTATTGTCATTTGCAGTTCGTACCATGTATAGCGCACGAGCCGGGAAACTCTTTTCACCAATGTGTGCCATGTCAGAATGGTAAAACATTTCAGTGTCTTTCCAATGGTTATTTGTTGTTTTAAAATAACTGGTTGGAGTTTCTAAGTTTTGTTTGTTTAGCGTAACATCAAACTTGCCTGATCCAGCACGATAATCTTCAACAGTCCACAATGTGCCAAACTTGATTGCGATATTGTGAAACTGCTTGTCTGTTAAATTGGGTCCAAGACCTTTAACGATAAGCAAGCCTCGATTGACAAGCCTATCACGCCATACTGCCGATGTTTCTTCCATAAGCTCGTCATATGATGTAGTGTATTCAGTACACCAATTTTCGTGGATGTTTTTAATGTTCATGCAAATATTTATGCGCCCAAGAAAAAAGGGTGCAACCTAAAGTTGCACCCCCAACTTACTTAAAAATTAAGCAGATTTGATCTGACCGATTAGACCAGAAGTGAATACGCTGTCGTACTTAACATGCAAAGGAGCAGTAGCGGCTTTGAAAGCGGCCTTGTCTTCTGCGGAGAAGTGAACAACGTTGATACCTTCAGTGACAGCACGAGCTTGTGTCAATGCGATGTCTTCGATAGACTCTTGACGCTCGATACGAGCGGCAGCTAAGGCAGCGTCAGCAAAAACTTGCTGAGTAGCTGTGTCTAAGCTGTTCCACAATGTCTTGTTGATGATCAATGATGTCAAGAACAAGCTGTGCTCAGAGTGAGCAATGCTTTGTGCGTGTTGAGCTTGTTGCATACCATAGATACGTGGGTATGTAGATTCACCAGCGTCAACTGTCTTAGCAGCCAAAGCACCAGCCAGGTCTTCAATAGCCATTTCAACTGGAACAGCACCGATAGCTTCGAATGTGTCCTTAGCAACTGGAGATGCTGGAACGCGAACACGCATACCACGTAGAGACTCTAAGTTCTCAACTGCTTCTGTTGCTGGGATGATACGGAAACCACCAGAGTATGTAAAGGCTAAACCTTTAACATTTGACTCTTCGGCTAGTTTAGCGAATAGTTGTTGACCAACTGCACCGTCTAACACACGCTCAGCGTGGTCGTGGCCTTCGAACAAGAAAGGCAAGTCTAGGACGAACATGTCCTGGCTCAATTGACCCAATGTAGTTGTGTACATTTGAGACATTTGAACAGCACCGCTCTCCAATAGGTCTAATAGACCAAAACGGTTATCAATTGCTACGCCACCGTTGTATTTGGCTGCGTATTCTTGGATACCAAGAATTTCGATTTCGAAAGCACCGTTAGTTTTTTCGCTGACTTCTTTTGAGAATTTTTCAGCGGCACGTAAGAATAGATCGTACGGCTCGTGGGCTAGAACCCAAGTTAATTTTGTTGTCATGACAAAAATTTCCTTTTATTAGCATTCAGCTAAGTTGTGAGCATTCGGCTCATGTATATTTAGCTTACTTGACAGTTACCCGCCAAGATGCCAATATTATTTACCAAAAAAGAAGGGAAGTTAGTGCCGCTTACTTTATACGGCGCACACTACGCGGTGCAGTTCAATTGCGCGGACGCCTAGTGAATCTAGCTTACGCTTCATCACTCAACCGTTTACGTCAAACGGCCCTAAGGTGGGTTCTTTAGTTCCAAATTACCATTTTGAAACGTTCTTTAATTATACCAAAGTATTTACACTTCCAATCGCTTTGTGCAAAGAAATCAAGTCCAAACCATTCATTTTTGCGAGCAAGCAATACCCGTGCCGCGTCTGCCCAATCTATGTTTAGTAGTATAGGTTCTACTTGAGCCTTAACGTCTTGTATTTCATTGTAGTCGAAACTATCCCATTCCCAGTGTAACAGTTCAAACGCATTGCCTTCACGATCAGCATAGTCCATAGAAAAGTCAAGCCCCCACTTTGGACGCATTGCAATAATTTTGTGTAGTAGTGGAAGTTTTTGCGACCAGTATCTCAATTGTTCAAGTGCTTTGCCAGTGTAAGCCTTGCGTTCAAATAGCAAACTGTGATTTAATACAGGCCCTTCTATGTAAGACTTATCTTGTACAAACCAAGGCTTTTTAAGTGCAACAATATGCTTTCGGTGAGAGGCAAAGTCTGCACCGTTACTGCTGGCATAGTGTTGTTCGATGTGTGTTAGATCATAGCCATTTTGATCAAATAAATCAATGTCTTCGTAAGTTGGTACAAAGGTCAATTTAGCAATGGGGTTATTCCAATACCCATTGGAGTCAAATTGATTACTGCACAACTTTAACATTAGTGTTGGCTGTAGGGATTTTTAGGTGTATCGTATCCGTCATCTTCCGGGTACACTAGATAGATATCTGGACTAGGAACAGGTTCTTGTAATAATTCTTCATCATGGCATACACAGTCGCGTCCTTCGAGCTCACACCCGCAAGGACAACCAGGCTTACATTTATTCATGAGGCTTTTCTCCTGTTAGTGTTGGACGGCTGAACCATAATTTAAACCAAGCGTCTGTGCCTGGCTGGACATTGTGATCTGCTTGATACTTGCCCAAGTTAGGCAACTGTGGGCTTGGTGCAGAAACAGGTTGTGCAACTGTAGTATAAACTCCAGCAGCCTTTAATACTGCTGGGTCAACATACGCATCAGGAACCCCAGGATTGTTTCCTTTAGGATTAAACATGCTAGCAGTTACACGGTACTGTTTCATAATGTATCTTCGTCGTCGCCGCCTTCGGCGTAATCAATTAAGTCTTCTACTAAGCTGTACAACGATTTTGCCATACGGTTTTCAGCATAGCCATGTCCACCCAATGCGGCTTTAATGTGTGCTAATGTGTAGTGTTCCATAGAACGATATTCTCTTGGCAGTTTTGCTCGAATCAAATGCTCAATGTCTTCTAGTGTGCTATCTAATGATCTAACTAGAGTTTCCAATTGACCAGCAAGCTGTTGTGCTTCTTCGGAACTGATATTGTCATTAATATCTTCGGCAACAGGAGTACCTGCTACTGTAGAACTATTAGCAATACCAGCTAGTTGTTGGATACGGCTAACATCATATTGTTCTTCTACGTTAAGGCTTCCCATGCCTTCGTTTAATTGTTTGCTCATTTTGTTTTGCTCTCTTTGATTTGTACTTGGCCGTCTTGTGGTGCAGATGTAGGAAAGAATGCGTTTAATTGCTTACGCATTGTGTCCATTTTAACATCAACTGTTAAACTGGCACTGTATCGTGGATCTGCCGCTTCCTTAGCATTTTTAGCAATATATCCCGACGCTTCAGTTAATTCTCTAATCTTCATGAAAAAGCCCTCACTATATTTAGCGAAGGCTTTTGATTACTTTTGTTTTAGTTTATGTATAAACCGCTTGCCCATGTAGTCCATAACTGCTAGATTACTGTCTGCGGCTTCTACAAAGTAAGTGGTAATGTCAGGATGATCCAGTTCAATACTTGCAAGTGTTTCGCCATGATCATTTACCATGTGTATGCCATATTTAGAGCACAAGTGGCGTATAACCTTGTTGCTACTTAAACAAACCATATTGCCTTTAAGTTTATTGTGTGTACGACACCACTGTATCACACGCTTAAAAAGCTGGTTTCCTAGTCCCTGTCCTTGGCATTCTTTTAATACACTAAATGCCAATTCCATTTCATCTCGTAATGCAATGTGGCCCACTGCTACAAAATCTAGATCTTCATTTTCTACGCAAAACAAAATGTTCTTGTCTGCATCTTCTTCAAATTGATCGCATAGTTGATCAATTATTTCGTCTCGTATAGGGTAACCAAAACGCAGATACTTGCTTTCTGCATCCAGTGATTTTAAATGTTTGCGATACTTTGGATATTCGCTAACTAATACCCTACGAACAGCAGACATGTTATTTGATCATGTTTTTGGCTATTTCAAATTCGCCTGCTCGTGCAGCCGCGGCGGCTGCTCTTGTACGACCAATTTCTTGTAAGAAATTGTAAATTGTGTTAAAAACTGATTTCATTTATATCCCCTTAGTCTCGAAAACCCTTGTGAGAGTTGTCTCTGACGATGTTCTAAATCAGAGGCATTTTGTGCCGCGTTTAGATATTGCTCCTCCCACCAGTCCATAGAGGGCTGGTGGAACATGGAGGCAAAGAATTGTTTAATTCTGCCCCACATAAGATTACTTCTTGCTTGACTTTGCAGTATATGCGTCAAAACCAGGAACTTTAAATGCTTCTAAGTTCTTGTAAGCTTCAGCGGCTTGTGTTTTGAAAGACTCTGCTAAACGTGTGTTAACGTCTACTACTGTCTTGGTGAATTCAGTTGAAGCTGTTGTTAGCTGTGCAACCAATTCTTTTGCCAATTTTTGATTTGCTTCGAAAGTTTTTGTGATTTCTGTGAACATGCTTATTTCTCCTTTAATGTTAAGCGAGTTGTTTGGTAGCCTCTTATGAGCACTACCACTAGTGAAAACACTATTAGTGTTTCTACTAGTATAACACTATATATGTTGCGGTGCAACATCAATGTAACCCGTTTTAACGGTTTTTAAGGAGATTAGTGACCGTTCACTAATTTTGCAAATTCAAAGCTGGCAAGGTTCTTGCATTTGGATTCACACTGGATATCAAAGTCTTTAGCAAAGCTAGCGGCCCACGCATTTACTGCACTATTCCAGTAGAAGTCTGAATGGGCACGTAACTTTTGCTTTTTGTAGCCTTGTGCCAACAACGTGGCCATGTCAGGTAAGACCGTAGTGTCGTGTCCTACTAGATAATCTTCGCGGCTGACGCTATAGTGCATAGCAGGCCGTACACCCCGCCAACTATCCACCACTCGTTTAACGCTGTCACTGTTTGGGTCAATGTATACCCCTTCACGTATCCAATTATGATGTACGTCAAGCACAATAGGAACAATATCAGCAATGGATAAACAATCATCTAGACCCCACGAGTTTTCTTCATTTTCAATAGTAATACAATTACGGGCTTCTACGCTAAGACGTTGATAAGCCTCCCTAATGCCTGCTGGCCCACGTTTTCCGGAGATATGTACATTAATCTTAAAGTCCTGGAACGACTTTCCGTATCCCATCCAGCGAGCCATATCCGCATGATATTCAAATTCCTCTATTGAGTTATTAACAATGCCAGGATTCTCAGAAGCAAGTACAGTGAACTGGCCAGGGTGAAAAGAAAGGCGTACTTGTTTACTGCGAGCCACTTCGCCGATTTGCGAGAATCCTCGTTCAAGTAGTCCAAGCACATCCGCTCGCTTATAAAAAGCAGACCAATCAGCATGGGTATAAGCAGGTAGAATATCACTGCCAAGACGGACCATACGGAGCTGTTCATTTTGTTCTCCTACCTTTTCTACAAGTTTTAGAGTTGCTTCAAGATTCTGAACTGACAAGTCCCATAGACGTTGTTCAGCAACATCACGTGACTGTCGTTTGAGCCAACTGATAGTAGTTGTGCCGGTATTGTATCCATCAACAGATTCAAAAATCTTTTTAGGGTGCGGCGCAACATACTTACAACAAAAACCTACTCGACCCATAATTGGCTCCTACCAATGCCGGATAACACCAGCGACAATGAAACAGTTTGTAATAATGTATGTTAACACAATTATTGCCCGAACGCAAGCGATTTGATCAGCTTCTTTGTCCGAACTGCCTGATTTTTCACCAAGGGCCTTGGCAACGATTCTCCAATATTTTCTCATTGAGGATCAAGATTTAATAGTTGATTGATATAGTTGTCGATAAAGGATGTGTGTATTTCAAATGCATTTCTACTGGTAGCCAAACTGCTTTCAGTTTTTCTGGTCTTGTTAATAGAAACCATTTCTCTAGCCTGTTCTTCACTAAGGCCCAAGTTTAACCAACCAGCATACGATAACCATGCATCCATTTCTTTTGACATAATTTTATCGTACATTTCAGTGTGCAGATCAAATGCTTGTTTAACAGAGAATCCCATATTGTTAACCCACGAAAATGGGAAATTCTTATTTGGGAAAGTGTATCCATATTTTTCTGGATACTTTTCAAAGTTGCTGATCCAAACATTTTCAAGTCCCTTGAATGGATGCATTGACAGCAAATGAATCTTTGCGTTGCCCAATGGAAATTCTGGAGAAGTAACTTCTGTGATCCATTCTCTTGCAGTGTCTGGGGTTTCATAAGGCAACCCAATAATAAACTGAGAATCAATAAGTGATCCTTTGGGCATTTTGGCATTGATCTTATGTAGTGTATCAATGATTTTTTCTTTTGTAATGCCTTTACCAATACTTTTATTTGCTTCGTAGTTTAAGGTTTCAATACCAAAACTTAAACCACCTGCACCACTTTCAGCTATCAGATCGATAGTATGCGGATGTGCAGCCATAAGGTCTAAGCGCATAAATGCATTGAAGTTTATTTTAAATGACAGCTTTGAAAATACCTCATCATACAAGATTTGAAGTTTCTCGGGACTATCATTGAATGTATCGTCTAATAGCCAATAGTGTGTAGTCTTAAACCTGTCATAGTTTTCTTCAAACTGTGCTCGTATAATTGCTGGATCTTTAAGATAGTCTAGCTTCTTACGACCGTTCAATGGATATGCACAAAAGTTACAGTTGAAAATGCAACCACGTGCAATCTCCATTGGTAGTGCTTCGCCTTGACGCACTAAGTCATTTTCATGCCATGAGAACTTGTCATTGTTGTAATCAAATCTTGATGCTTTGTGGTCATGCGTTATACTGATACTACCATCTGAATTTTTTACATAAGGTAAAAACGGATTCTTACCTTGTATAAATTTAGTGTACTCTACCACAGTGGTATCGGCAAATCCTTCAATGAAACAATCAATAAAACCCGGACGTCTAACTAGTCTACCAAGCGGTGCTCTACCCCCGCCTAATACAAATTGACACTTGGGGCTTTTTGCTCTAACTGATGCTTTTATTTCTTCAAGTTCGGCGTCATCAAAGATGTATGTGTTGGTTAGTAACTCATCTACATTTTTATACATACTGCTGGCTTGACCAGTTAGATTATATGGTTGCCCTGTTTCAGCACCAGCTAGCTTTTTAAACCAAGTGGAACTGAATCCTATCCATAGTGTATCTTTTGTAGTAAAGTGATCGAGTACTTTTTTTACAACTTCGGGGCCGCGTTTAGCAATATGCGGCCAATTGTCAATAACTTGAACAGTGTATCCTTGTTTGCGAAGCACAGCGGCGATTTGAAACGCACCAACTGGTCGCATTGTTGCTATGAAAGAAATACCTGCACATATAATAATTTGGGCCATACAGATATTTAGTATTGCCACGAAGCAGGGGAACGAAAATAGTCAAACAGCAAAAGTCAAATATCTAGAATCAAACATGCGCTTTTTGCTTAGGTATATCATCAAACATCAAAGTATATTTTAATACCTAAGCAAAGCCAGTTGAGTTAGTTTTCAAGACTAATTCAGTATTGTTTCATCGATAATCGATGATGTATTTTCGTTTTAGTCCCCTGGACTAAGTGTGGCAGACTTAGTCTAGCCCGAGCTCAGTTAGCACAAGTGCTACCTGTTCAGGTACTTCAAACTCTGTTCGAACGTTAATGGAAACCATCTCGTCCTTGATCTTGCGTCGGCGCTTGCGGATGCTTTCAAGCTCTTTCTTGGCTTCGGCAAGGGCCGCAGCCGGAACCACATTTACATCCACAGTGTATTGCACACCGTAAATGCTGGCTCGTTCATTGGCACTAGAGGCCTTGCGGCTTTCAATTTCAGCCTTAAGGGCTTCCAAGTCTTGGCGCACTGTAGCTTCGCTGAACGACTTTACTCGTGCTTCAGCTGATGCCAACATGGCTTCTTCGGCCAAGTAGTCAGTGATACCAACTTCGGCATTCTTCTTGGCCACGATGGCTCGCAAGAAGCGGTTGGCATGCATCAATCGCCCTGCATGTGCGTGGTTCTCGCGAACCTTTTCCATTTGCTCGTCTAAGCGAGCTTGGATGTCTGTTTCAAACAGACTTACTTTGAGAGTCACACTCTCTGTACCCAGACGCTTGATTTCGTCTGTGATTGTTTGTTGGACCACACTGGCCTTGCGTAAATTGATTTTCATTTGTTTCCTTTGTTAAGTTGCTTTAGCGTATGTGACTATTATAGCAAACTTATTCGTCGTCGTCAATCATTTTTAGTGTTTTTGG
>JACCEC010105613.1_pt1 | contig 15175 bp, 9 predicted proteins | sample 7450121 | NCBI WGS metagenome assembly JACCEC01 (sample SAMN15323455, study PRJNA562643) | freshwater metagenome | isolation source: river surface water | place: USA:Blue River Watershed | collected 2017-08-18 | reverse complement strand
GACCTTCGGAAACACTACCCCAATGCATGGACGCTCTTTCATGAAAACCACAAAGGTTTTATGATCAATAGCATTCGTGAAAATTTGGAACGTGGTATCGCGCAAGGCTTATATCGTCAGGGACTTGATTTAAACATCGTTGCTTTAAGTCGACTTTTTGAAATTGAGATGTGCATGGATCCTGAGAAATTTCCGCAACGACAATTTAATATCGATAAAGTGCAATTGACCACCATGGATATTTTTATGCATGGCATCAGCACCTTAAAAGGACATAAACTCATCAACAAATACAAAAAAATCTACGAAGATGAATAAAAACCAAATCAAAACAGGTTTAATGATGGCCCTGTTGCTTTTCGGTTTTGCTTCGCAAGCACAAACAAGAATGGCTCCGCTGACGGACGCTTTCACGGTGCAACAAGCAATCGAATATGCGTACGGACATTCAGCAAACATTAAAAATGCCTTATTAGAAGAGGCAATCACAGCGGATAAAGTGAAAGAATTCCGTGGTGCGGGCTTACCTCAAGTAAAGCTTAACGGCGACATGAAGTATTTCATGGTTGTGCCTACTTCCGTTGTGCCTAACTTCTTCAATCCTGCAGGAGGTTTGATTGCGTTGAAATTCGGTACCACCTACAATACATCTGCCGGAGCATCTGCTTCCTGGTTAGTAGCTGACGCGAGTTATTTCTTAGCACTACAAGCGCAAAAAGAATTAAGCAGCTTAATGCAATATAGTACTACACGTTCTAAAACCGAAGTTGCAGAACAAGTTAGTAAAGCCTATTTCACTGTATTAATCAGCGAAAAGAAAATGGAGTTGTTGAACGCAAATATTACGCGTATCAACAAAATTCTAAACGAAACACGTGCTGCCAATGAACAAGGTTTGGTAGAAAAACTAGATGTGGATCGTATTCAAATCGCGTACGTGAATTTAGTAACGGAGCAAACTAAAATTGTAGAGTTGCTAGAGTTAGCACGTGGTGCTTTGAAATTCCAAATGGGTTATAGCGTCTTGGGTAAAATCACTTTAAGCGATACCTTGAGTGACGCCCAATTGAATAGCTTGAATTTGTTGAATGAAAACTTCGATCCAAGCAAGCGTGTTGAGATTAAACTATTGGACAAGCAAATTCAACTGACACAAATGCAATTGAAAGCACGTAGCCTAGCATGGATTCCAAACATCGCTGCCTATAGCTCACTTTCTGCTGCTCGTCCTTCAAACACTTTCGACGCCTTTGATCGCGTGAAGTATTACCCTACAGCATTAGTAGGTGTAACGGTAAATGCAACCCTATTTGATGGTTTGCAGAATCACTACAAAATGGATCAAATCCGTTTACAAATACAACAAGCGAAAAATACACGTGAGCAAGCAGAGAACGGCTTACAATTAGAAGCCTTAAATGCGCGTACTACCTTAAGTAATGCCTTATTGAGTGTTCAAAGTCAGAAATCAAATTTAGTGATGGCTGAAGACGTCGCTCGCGTAACGAAAATCAAATACCAACAAGGTGTAGGAAGCAGCTTAGAAGTAATGAATGCTGAAACATCTTTGAAAGAAGCGCAAACTAACTATTTAAGCGCATTGTACGACGCCTATATGGCGGGTGTTACTTACAAAAAAGCAATGGGCTCTTTAATTCCTTAATCAACAACCAAACTCATTAAATATTTCATCATGAAAAAAATCCTCCTTATAATCACAGCCGTCCTCGGTATCTACGCATGTGGATCGAAGCAAGGTGGCGATAAAAAAGCTGAATTGGCAAAATTGCAAGCAGAATACAAAACGCTTGGCGATAAAATCCAAAAGCTTCAAGACGAGTTAGCAAAGACCGATACAAGTGCTGCTAAGAAATCTAAGTTAGTACAAATTATGCCTGTTACTTTGGTTGAGAATGCAGAACATTTCATCGAAGTACAAGGTAACGTAGAAGCTGAAGAAAATTCATTAGTAGGTACTCGTCAGCCTGGCGTAACCATTGCACGTATTTTGGTAAAAGCAGGTGACAATGTAAGAGCGGGTCAAGTATTGGCTGAAGGCGATGCTTCTGCAATGGAATCTAGCTTAGAGCAAATGCAAGTGCAATACAATTTAGCGAAGACTGCATTTGAGCGTCAAGAAAATTTATGGAACCAAAAGATCGGTACTGAGTTGCAATACTTGCAAGCAAAGACGCAAAAGCAAGCTTTAGAGAAATCTATCTCTGCAATGGAAAAACAAATTTCTTACTCTAAAATCATTGCTCCTTTTGCTGGTATCGTAGATGAGGTAAAAATCAAAGAAGGTGAAATGAGTGCAGGTGGTATGAACGGTATCCGTTTGGTGAATCCTAATAAATTGAAAGTAAAAGCAAACGTTGCTGATCAATACATCAACAAAGTAAAGCGTGGTAACAAAGTAATCATTCACTTGAGTGAGAATGATGAAGAGATTACCTCTTCTGTAAGCTATGCTGGTGCTGTTGTGAATCCTGCTAGTCGTACTTTCAACGTAGAAGTAGCTTGTGCCAATGCTTTATTGAAACCTAACATGGTAGCCAGCATTCGTATCAACGACGCGGTATTCCATAAAGTTCCTTTCATCAGTCAGAATATCATCCAACAAGGTGAGAGCGGATCATTCGTTTGGTTAGCAATTACTAAAGATGGTAAGAAAATTGCGCATCGTGTAGATGTAAAGACAGGAATGAGTTATGATGGTAATGTAGTAGTAAGTGAGGGATTGAAGGAGGGTGACGAAGTAATCACTACTGGCTTTAGCGAGTTGGTAGAAGGTCAAGAAATCAAATTGTAATTAAACACAATACAAAGAAATGAAAAACGGATTCCCAATAACCAATTGGAGCATCAAAAACAGAACAGCTGTTTTCGTGATGACGATTTTGGTGACGATAGCGGGGGTAATGACCTATAATAGCATTCCAAAAGAACGCTTTCCAGACGTCGTTTTACCTACCATCTTCGTTTCCACTATTTATCCAGGCGCTTCTCCTGCCGATATCGAAAATACGGTAACGAAGCCTTTAGAAAAGAAAATCAAAGCTATCAGCGGTGTAAAGAAATTATCGAGTCAATCGATGGAATCGATCTCCGTGATTACCGTAGAGTTTAATAGTAATGTATCTGTTGCAGATGCAAAACAAAAAGTAAAAGACGCGGTAGATAAAGCAACGGATATCCCAGCGGATGCACGTAAAAACCAAAACGTTCAAGAGTTCGACATCAGCGAAATGCCGGTGATGAATATCAACTTATCGGGCGACTATGACGCTGCACGTTTGAAAAAATATGCAGAGGAGTTGAAAGATAAAATCGAGATGAACAAAGAGATCACACGTTGTGATATCATTGGTGCCTTAGATCGTGAGGTGAAAGTAAGTTTGGACCTTTACAAAATGCAAGCTGCTTATGTAGGATTTACCGACATCGAAAACGCGCTCCGTTACAACAACTTGAACATTTCAGGTGGTGATGTAAACGTAGGTAATCTTCGTCGTACGCTTCGTATCACTGGTGAGTTTAATAAAGTAGAACAAATCCGCAATTTGATTTTCAAAGGCGGTATGGGCAACCAAGTACGCTTAGGCGACATCGCTGAAGTGACAGATGCTTTTAAAGATCGTGAATCCTATGCGCGTTTAGATCATAAGCCGGTTGTAAGCTTGAATATCATCAAACGTAGTGGTGAAAACCTTATCAACGTTGCAGAGAAAATCAAAGCAACAATCGCAGAAGAGCAAAAAACAACTTTCCCTTCTGACTTGAAAGTAACTATCACAGGCGACTTGAGCGTTCAAACACAAACGCAATTGAACGACTTGATCAATACCGTTATCTTAGGCTTCCTATTCGTAACCGTTGTATTAATGTTCTTCATGGGTGTTGAAAACGCCTTCTACGTAGGACTTTCAGTTCCATTAAGTTCTTTACTAGCTTTCTTATTCATGCCGAGTTTGCACTTTACCTTAAACGTAATTGTGTTATTCTCTTTCTTACTTGCACTTGGTATTGTGGTAGATGACGCGATTGTCGTCATAGAAAACACCCATCGAATCTTTAATAAAGACAAAAACAAAACGGTATTACAAGCAGCGCGTGAAGCGGCTGGTGAAGTATTCTGGCCTGTATTTAGCGGAACCTTAGTAAATATCGCGCCGTTCTTCCCATTATTATTCTGGCCTGGTATCGCTGGCAAGTTCATGTCATTCTTGCCTGTAACGCTTATCATTACCTTGTTTGCGTCTTTGGTGGTAGCCTTCGTAATTAACCCTGTATTCGCAGTAGCCTTTATGAAACGCGATCATGACAGTAAAAACGATCATGTCAGCAAATACAAAAAGACTTTCATCGTATTAGGTATTCTTGCCTTGTTGTCGTATGTATTCAGTGGTGGTAATAGCACGGGTATTGGAATGGGTAATTTCTTCCTATTCACTATCGTATTGTTGTTAGCGATTCACTATGCAATCAATCCGATGATTCATCGTTTCCAAGATGGTTTCTTGCCTAAATTAAGAAACGGCTATACACGTTTAATCAAGGCTGCCTTATTAGGTCGTCGTCCGATTTACATCTTCATCGGAGCTTTCTTGATGTTGTTTGTAAGCGCGTTCTTATTGTTCGGATTGCGTACACCAGAGGTAAGCTTCTTCCCTAGTGGCGATCCTAACTTCACTTATGTAAGCTGTGAATTGCCTACTGGAACGGATTTGAACTATACAGACTCTTTGACAAAATTATTGGAAGAGAAAGTATATGAGTCGATTAAGAACGATACAGATATCGTAGAATCGGTTATCACGAATGTGGCTATCGGAGCCGGCGATCCTCGTCAGCCTGATCGTACGCCGCAATCACACAAAAGTAAGATCACGGTTGCTTATAAAGAATTCGAACACCGTCATGGTAAATCGACTTCTGATGTATTGAATAAGATTCGTGCAAATGTGAAAGAGGTGGCTGGTGCAACTATCACTGTTGAACGTGATATGGGTGGACCTCCAACTGGAAAACCAATCAGCATTGAAATCAGTGGCGATAACTTCGATTCCTTAGTGAATTTAAGTGCAATGGTTAAAAAAGCAATTGACAATAGCGGTATCAAAGGAATCGAAAACTTAAGAAGTGATTTGATTTTGAATAAACCTGAATTGACGGTTGTGATCGATAAAGAAAAAGCACAACGTGAAGGCTTAAGTGTTGGTCAGGTAGGTTCTATCTTATTTGCAGCTTTGAATGGTGATCGTAATCCATCTAAGATGCGTGATGACGATGATGAAGTACCTGTCAACGTTCGCTTAGCGAAAGAATATCGTTCGAAGCCGGAAGATTTGATGAATTTGATTATCGCCTTCCGTGATATGAATACGGGTCAGTTCAGACAGATTCCTTTATCTTCTGTAGCGAATGTGAAGTTCAACAATAACTTCTCTGGTATCAACCGTAAGAATCAGAAGCGTGTGGTAACCTTAGGTAGCTCGGTAACGAACGGCTATAATGGAAACGCAATCAATGCTTCTATTGCAGGTGTATTGTCAAATATCCGTACGCCGCAAGGGTATGAAATCAAACAAACAGGTGAACAAGAAGATCAGAAGGAAACCTCTAGTTTCTTATCGGTAGCCTTCTTAGCAACTATCGCTTTGATGTTCGTTATCATCGTAATCCAATTTAACTCTACGTCGAAACCATTGATCATCTTCAGTACGATTGCATTTAGCTTTATCGGTGTATTCCTAGGCTATTTCATTAGCGGTGATCCGATGGTCATTGTAATGACAGGTGTTGGTATCATGGCCTTAGCGGGTATTGTGGTGAAGAATGGTATCATCTTGATTGAATTCATCGACGAGTTGAAACATCGTGGTATGCGTACACGCCAAGCGATCATCGAAGGTGGAGCAACGCGTATGACGCCGGTATTATTAACGGCTTCGGCAGCTATCCTCGGATTGATTCCGTTAGCAGTAGGTGTGAATATTGACTTCGGAGGATTGTTCACACACTTCCGTCCGAACATCTATTTGGGTGGTGAGAGTGTTGCCTTCTGGGGACCATTAGCATGGACAATCATTTATGGTTTGTTTGTTGCTACCTTCCTAACCCTAATCGTAGCTCCTTGTTTATACTTGATGCGTTACCGTTTAAAATTACGTCAGCAACACCGTGTGCTCCGTAAGAAAATAGCTGCTGGCGATCCAGACTTAACAATTCATATTTAAGATTTAGTTTTTTTAGTTTTAGTGCACGAAAAAGCCGTATCTGTTAAAGGATGCGGCTTTTTCATTTTTTGCCGTACCTTCACAACATAAAATTTTATAAAATGGCTGTGTTTCCTATTATCCTATTGGCGCTCGGTTTGATTATCTTATTCACCGGCTTATTTTCTGTTCAACAAGGCACGATCGGTGTCGTGACGATGTTTGGTAAGTACCGTCGCACCGTACAGCCAGGATTGAACTTTAAAATCCCTATTTTAGAAACTGTGTTTAAGAGAGTGAGTGTGCAGAATCGTTCTGTCGAATTAGAATTCCAAGCGGTAACGATTGATCAAGCGAATGTATATTTCAAATCGATGTTATTGTATTCTGTTTTGAATACAGATGAACAGACGATTAAGAATGTTGCGTTCAAATTCATATCGGAGCGTGATTTCATGCAAGCGCTCGTACGTACAATTGAAGGAAGTATACGTGCCTTTGTTGCAACGAAAAAACAAGCAGAGATTTTGACCTTGCGTGGGGAGATTGTAGAATATGTGAAAGATCAGATTGATCATATCTTAGAAACATGGGGTTACCATTTGCAAGACTTACAAATCAATGATATCACTTTCGATGACGCGATTATGGCAAGTATGAGTAAGGTGGTGGCTAGTAATAACTTGAAGGCGGCGGCAGAGAACGAAGGACAGGCACTTTTAATCACTAAAACTAAATCTGCGGAAGCAGAAGGTAATGCAATCAAGATTGCTGCCGAAGCCGAACGTACCGCAGCACAACTACGCGGACAAGGGGTTGCCTTGTTCCGTGAAGAGGTAGCAAAGGGTATGAGTCAGGCTGCAGAACAAATGAAACAAGCCAACCTTGACACGAATGTAATTTTATTCAGTATGTGGACCGAAGCAATCAAGAACTTCGCTGAATACGGAAAAGGTAATGTTATATTCTTAGATGGTAGTGCAGAAGGCATGCAAAAAACCATGAAGCAATTGATGGGTATGATGCAAATGGAATCTTCTAGCACAAACGACAATAAGAAGGCTTAAGCGTTCAAGCTAAAATCATCGGCATCGCGCCAGAACTGATAGGTACGACGAATATGAACGAGCTTCTCTAAAGAGAGTTCCGCATAAAGTATCGTCTCTGTGTGCGGCACTTCATTTAATTTTTCACCGAGCGGTGAGATAATCGCAGAATCACCACTGTGGTAAATTTTATTGGCGTCCCCTCCTACTCTATTACAAGCCGCGACGTAGGCAATGTTTTCGATAGAACGCGCTGCAAGAAGCGTCTTCCAGGCAAGGGATCTACGTTCAGGCCAGTTGGCCACTACTAACAACAAATCATATTCTCCGCGATATAAATCGGTGGGATGCACTCGATTTCGGCACCACACAGGAAATCGTACATCATAACAAATGACAGGTCGGATATTCCAACCTTTGTATGGAATGATTAGTGATTCTTCCCCAGCAGTATACGTAAGGTGTTCATCACTCAAGCGGAACAAATGTTTTTTAGAATAGGAATGTACCTTCCCGTCGGGAGAAACCCATAAAAATGTATTGTAATATTTGTCTGCGTGTTGTGTAATCAAGCTACCACAAACAACGGCATTTTTTAATTTTGCTAAACCTTGCATCCACTGAAAGGTCGTTCCATCAATGGTTTCAGCGAAAGCATTCGCATTCATTGTAAAACCAGTGGTGAACATTTCGGGAAGAACAATGATATCTGTATTCGTATCGCAAGCGAGGATTTTCTCTGCAAATATTCGTCTATTCTCTTCGGGATTTTCCCAAACAAGATCTGATTGTAGAACGGCAATTTTCAAAACTTCTTGTATCATGCATTGAAATATTTAAGCAATCGTTCAGCAGCTGCTTGTAAAGTTTCTTCCCTCTTCGCGAAGCAGAAGCGAATAAATTTATCATTCGAACCATTTTTATAAAACGCTGAAACAGGTACTGTAGCGACACCCGCTTCGATTGTCAATTTTTTGGCGAAGTCTAAATCGTTCAAATCAGAGATTGCAGAATAATCGACCACTTGAAAATAAGAACCTTTACTTGGCGTAAAAGTAAACGGAAGATCTTGAATCAAACTTAAGAAGTAATCACGTTTCTGCTGATAGAAATTAGGCAAGGTTTCGTAGTGAGCGGGAGTCTGCATATATTCCGCCAGTGCATGTTGTATCGGCGTATGCGTACTAAATACATTGAATTGATGAACTTTTCGAAACTCCTTCGTGAGTTCTTTCGGAGCGATTACATAACCCACTTTCCATCCCGTTGCATGAAAGGTTTTACCGAATGAATAAATAGCGAAGCTGCGTTCTGCGAGTTGTGGGTGACGGAGAATGGATACTGTTTCTTCACTATCAAAATAGATATGTTCGTATACCTCGTCGCTCATCAAAATGATATTAGTATCTTTCACCAATTGATAGAGTTGCGCTAAATCAGATTCTTCCCAAACAGTCCCTGTCGGATTGTGTGGTGTATTGAAAATAATCATTCTAGTTTTCGCATTCACATACTGCGACATCTCGTGCCAAGGAATGCGATAGGAAGGTCCTTTGAGAGGGATACTTATCACCTTTGCTCCCGCAAGTTCGATTGCAGGAATATAACAATCATAGGCAGGTTCGAAGACAATCACCTCGTCTCCGGGATGTACCACTGCTGTAGTAGCCGCGAAGATCGCTTCGGTAGCACCTGGCGTGACGGTGATATTATCATCGGCGTTTAATTGAATGCCGTAGCGACGCATACACTTTGCAGCAATTGCCTCACGCAAGGCTGGAACGCCTGGCATTGGCGCGTATTGATTCAAGCCTGCCTTATATTTTTCACCAATTAGATTTAATAAATTTTCATCTAAAGGGAAATCAGGGAAGCCCTGTGACAGATTAATTGCTTGATGTTCAACTGCCAAGGATGACATCACTGTAAAAATGGTAGTGCCTACATTAGGCAACTTTGAGTTTATTTCAAATGGGATATCCTTCATGAGATTCGGTACTTCTGCAAATAATATTGTAAATTTAAAACTTAGTTTGATAAAGCAAAGAATGTCGAAAGAAGTAGCGTTTTTAAGTTATGATGGAATGACCGATCCTTTAGGTCAATCGCAGGTATTGCCCTATTTAAAGGGCTTATCAGCTGCAGGCTATTCCATTACCTTATTTAGTTTTGAGAAAGCAGAACGTTACGAAACGGTACGTGCTACGATAGAAAGTATTTGTCGAGAAGCGAATATTGATTGGCGACCAATGCATTATACCAAACGACCGCCAGTATTATCAACGGTATATGATTTGCTCCGCTTGAATCGTGCGGTTAAACGTGCACATAAGGAAAAGAATTTTGCATTACTGCATTGCCGCAGTTATTTAACGGCTTTGATTGGTAAAGGGATGAAGAAAAAGCAGGGTACGAAGTTCCTTTTCGACATGCGTGGATTTTGGGCCGACGAGCGCGTAGAAGGAGGAATTTGGAATATCAAAAATCCTTTATTCAATTATATCTATCAATTCTTCAAAAAACAAGAACGCAAATTTTTTACTGAAGCGGATCATACGATTTCCTTGACCTATGCCGGGAAAGCATTATTAAGCAAATGGAACTGGGACAAAGCGCCGGCTCCGGTAGAAGTGATTCCTTGTTGTGTAGATACTGATTTATTCAACAGAAAAAATCTGAAGGAAGAAGAGATTAACGCTATTCGCAAAAGCATTCAACCTAACGAAGCTCCCTTGCTGATTTACGTTGGCGCTATTGGCACTTGGTATATGAGTAAAGAGATGTTAGATTTCTTTCAAGTGTTTTTAAATAAGTTTCCCCTCGCGAAATTATTATTCGTTACGCAAGAGAATCCTGCAATCATTCATCAAGCAGCGATTGCAAGCGGTGTAGAAGAGTCGCGTATCAGCATTTGTTCGGCACAACGTAAAGAAGTCCCTTACTATATTGCTGCTGCGGATAGTAGCATCTTTTTTATCCGTCCAAGCTTTTCGAAGAACGCTTCCTCTCCTACTAAACAAGGCGAGATAATGGCGATGGGAAAATCCATCATTTGTAATAGCGGTGTCGGGGATACAGCAGATGTAGTGAATAAATGGCACGCGGGCTGGGTTTGTGATGCATTCACTACAGAAAGATATCAGCACATTGTAAACGCCTATGAATGGCCATTACAAGCTGATAACAGTACAGAGATTCGGGAAGGTGCTATTGAATTTTACGGTTTAACGGAAGGCATAAAACGATATACAAAAGTGTATCAAGAAATCTTGGGCGTATCATGAGTGAACAGAAAAAAATATTCTTCGTTGCAGCACATCGTCCGGATCGTTCGCCGTCACAGCGTTATCGTTTCGAACAATATTTCAGCATACTGCAAGCAAACGGATATAGCTATAAATTGGCTTACTTAATCAATCAAGAAGATGATATTCGTTTCTACGGTGCTTATAGTCCGATTTTAAAGCTATTTTTACTATTAAAATTCTTTTTAATTCGACTTGCACATGTTTGGCAGAGTCGTCGTTACGATTTTATTTTCATTCAGCGAGAGGCTTATTTCATTGGTGGTCCATTCTTTGAGCGACTCTTTAAAATTTGGGGCAAGCCGTTAATTTTTGATTTTGACGATGCGATTTGGTTGCCGAATGTTTCACAAGAGAACGCGAAATGGGGTTTTCTAAAATACCCTCAAAAAACGAGTAAAATCATTGCGCTCAGTGATAGGATTGTATGTGGAAATGCTTATTTAGAGGGCTATGCGCGGCAGTATAATTCATCAACGGTTTTAATTCCATCGACGGTAGATTTAGATTATTATCAGATCGATCGTACCTTACGCGAGCCGGAGGTGGTATGTATTGGATGGAGTGGAAGCGGTACAACAGTTCCCTATTTTGATGAAATTGCACCGGCATTAGTTCGTTTGAAAGAAGAGTTTGGTAGCAAGATAAAATTCATTGTTTACGGAGATCCAAATTACACGAATGAGGCCTTAGAGATAAAAGGTATTCGATGGTCGCCCGATACTGAAGTGGCTATTATCAATCGCTTCGATATTGGCATTATGCCGATTCCAGATACCGAGTGGGCCAAAGGTAAATGCTCCATGAAAGGCTTACAATACATGGCCTTGGGCATTGCCACGGTGATGAGTGGAGTTGGAACGAACAAAGTCGTTATTCAAAATGGAGAAAATGGTTTCCTATGCAATAGCCTAGAGGATTGGTATCGCACCTTGAAAGCGCTGATTGAAAATGCAAGTTTGCGAGAACAATTAGGTGCTAGCGGTAGAAAAACAGTGGAGGACTCCTACTCTACTCAATCACAAGAAAAAGCGTTTATACAGTTATTTCGCTCTTAGTTTTTTTCTTCTTCTGATACTGATCATTTATTATATAAATAGCAAATACGAAGAAGGGCATGCCTGGGATTTTATATCGTGCTAAGGCTCCGAAATTATAACTACTTAGTCCTACCGCAGTTCCAAATATCAAGGCGAATAGAATACAGAAGATCGTAAAGGGATCAGAAAACATGGTTCGGAAAAATCTTCTAATACCTGCTCTGTATAGTGTTCTAATGAAAAAGAAGAATACTAATAAGGATTCGACAGCGCCCAAGAAGATAATGGGCTTGCGCGCCTCCCAAATATAAGGTCGGAAGTAGGTTACATTGATCGCTAATGGTATTTTCTTCAGGAGTCCGGTAGTGCTGAAATCCATTGCACCCAAGGTATAACCCGAACCACCAGACATCTTAGCCTCCGCTTCATGCCAAGTCTGAAAATCCTCTAGGGTATCTTGAATATTTTCAAGTGAAAAACGGCCTAATTCATTTTTCAATATTGTAACGAGTACGAATGATAAGCCGATCGTAATTACAATTACGAAAGGAACCAAGAAAGTAAAAATCGCTTTCGACTTGATTTGGTGTACATACGTAAAAATCAAGAAGAAGAATACCGCAGGCGTGAGGCTCATGAAAATATACGGCTTAATGAGTACTACCAAGGCAGAGGCAAGAACCAAATAAACAAAATAAGCTAGCTTAAACTTTCTATTGACGAAGATCTCGTATAGATAATAGATGATAAAACAGGTTCCTCCGTACGTAAGTGGATCTTTCAAAACACCACCACCCCAAACAATAACGGAAGGGATAAAAAAGCAACAAATAAGAATAGGTTTTGTGAGATGCGGATACCGTTGACGCATTAACAAAAAGAGTTTAAAACTTCCTGCAAATGCAAATAGTGCGAAGATGATTCCGATAGTTGTATACGTGTGAAAGCAAGCGAAGGAGGCTATCGCAGCCATTTTAATGGCGGTTAATTCTGGCGTATTTAAAAAGTGACGCGAAGTCACAAATTGAATCATATCTCGCTTCAAGCCAAAAGTACTCGAAAGAAAGGTTCGATATTGATCCGAAGAGCTGAAAAACATTTTTACGGTATAAACGGGATTATAGAAGATGGAATTATAAATCCCCTCGCTTCCTCCGTAATACCCTTGCACGTCGCCTCCTCGATAATAAAACTCATAAATACTATTGATAAACAAAGATCCGCCAATCTTAAACCAAAAGGCGTACATCAGCATCTTCATCACATAAGGCTCCTCTTGATAGGTCTTATTGACGAAAGAATTGAACCATCTATAAGCCAAATAGATATATAGCGGCGTAATTATAAAATCCGTCCAACTAAAAAATAAAAAGCCTGTGATTAGTCCTAACATAACGTGTATTAAATATCGTAGCTTAAATTAGGGCGCAACCATTTTTCTGTTTCCTCGATGGATTGCCCTTTACGTTTAGTATAATCTTCTACTTGATCTTTATAAACCTTTCCTACGCCAAAATACTTCGCATCAGGATGCGCAAAATACCATCCTGAAACACTTGCTGCAGGGTACATGGCCAAGGACTCCGTTAGGGTAATACCGGTCTTAGCTTCTGGATCCACTAAATCAAATAAAGTCAACTTTTCAGTATGATCCGGACAAGCAGGATAACCTGGAGCCGGACGAATACCGCGATAGTTTTCATGAATCAATTCATCATTACTCCATTCTTCATTCGGCGAATAGCCCCAATATTGCTTACGTACTTTCAAATGTAAGTATTCTGCTAAGGCTTCAGCTAAACGATCACCAACGGCTTTCAATAAAATCGATTGATAATCATCTAAACGTTCTTGCATCAACGCTGCACGTTCTTCCAAATTAATTCCTGCAGTCACCGCAAAAGCGCCGATATAATCTTGCTTCCCTGATTCCTTAGGCGCGATAAAATCTGCCAAACATAAATTCGGCTCTCCTTTCGCTTTTACCATCTGCTGACGCACGAAATGTAAACGCTTCGTTTCATTCGTTCTTGGATCCGTCAACACAACATCATCACCTTCTGAATAGGCTGGATAAAATCCAAAAGCTGCGCGTGCAATCAACCAATCATTCTCTATGATCTGATCTATTAATTTCAAGGCGTCATTATGCAATCCTTTGGCTACTGTTCCCCATTCAGAGTGATTGAAAATTTCAGGATACTTCCCACGAAACTCCCATGCGATAAAGAAAGGCGTCCAATCGATAAATGGAACGATATCACTAATCTTCACATTCGTAAACACGCGTGCTCCTAATTGCGCAGGAACAGGTGCTTCGAAATTCGCCCAATCTGTCGTCCATTTATTTTCTCTTGCTTTCGCAATTGGAAGGAAATCCTTATCCACTTTACGTTGCAAGAAGCCTTCTCTTAAAGCATCATATTCGGTCTTTATTTGCTCACTTAATGGAGCGCTTCCTTCTTCACTCAATAAAGCAGAAACAACCGGCACACTTTTCGAAGCATCCAAAACATGTATGACTGCATGATCATAAGCCGGTGCAATCTTAACAGCCGTATGCATACGAGAAGTCGTGGCGCCGCCGATGAGTAATGGAATACGGAATTCTTGGCGTTTCATTTCGGAAGCGACATGCACCATCTCATCCAAAGAAGGCGTAATCAAGCCACTCAATCCGATAATGTCAACGTTCTCTTCTTTTGCCTTTTGAAGAATCTTATCAGCAGGCACCATCACACCCATGTCGATTATCTCGTAGCCATTACAACCTAATACCACTCCGACGATATTCTTACCGATATCATGCACATCCCCTTTCACGGTAGCTAATAAAACTTTCTTCGCACTGGAAGTCGTATTATTATTTATTTTCTCTTGTTCGATATACGGATTAAGATAGGCCACCGCGCGTTTCATTACGCGAGCGCTTTTCACTACCTGTGGTAAGAACATTTTACCCGAGCCGAATAATTCGCCGACCACATTCATTCCGTCCATCAAAGGACCTTCAATTACTTGCAAAGGCGTACCGTATTTGACACGCGCTTCTTCAGTATCTACATCGATATATTCTACAATACCATTTACGAGTGCGTGCGTTAGACGCGATTCTACCGCTTCATTTCTCCACGACTCATCCTTTACCAATACTTTTCCTTTACTCTTAATCGTATCGGCATGTGCCACCAAACGTTCGGTCGCATCTGCGCTACGATTTAAAATAACATCTTCTACTAAGGTCAATAAGGTCGGCTCAATTTCATCATACACTTGAATCATCCCTGCATTGACAATTCCCATATCCATCCCTGCTTGAATCGCATAATACAAGAAGACAGAATGCATCGCTTCACGCACGACATCATTCCCTCTAAAGGAGAAAGAGATATTGCTCACCCCACCACTCACCTTTGCCAAAGGCATTTTGGTTTTTATTTGACGAGTAGCTTCAATGAAATTGATAGCGTAGTTATTATGCTCTTCAATTCCTGTCGCTACGGCAAATATGTTGGGATCAAAAATAATATCTTGCGGCGCATAGCCTACGCGCTCCGTTAGGATCT
>JACCEC010379774.1_pt1 | contig 15197 bp, 16 predicted proteins | sample 7450121 | NCBI WGS metagenome assembly JACCEC01 (sample SAMN15323455, study PRJNA562643) | freshwater metagenome | isolation source: river surface water | place: USA:Blue River Watershed | collected 2017-08-18 | reverse complement strand
TTACCAATGTCATGCAATAAAGCAGCAAGGCGCAGTGTTAAATTGGCCCCACCTAAACGCTCCTCCAAGCCGATCGCTTGCTCCAATACGGTAAGGGAGTGCTCATAAACATCTTTATGGTGGTGGTGCTCATCTATCTCAAGTTTTAATTTAGGAACCTCTGGTAAAAAGTAATCAGCCAGGCCGGTCTCAACTAACAGGGTTATACCAATTCTTGGAGAGGGGCTTAAAATAATTTTTGTAAACTCATCTCTGATTCGCTCAGCTGAAATGATCTCAATCCGCGCAGACATATTTTTAATTGCAGCAATAATGGCAGGATCTACCGCAAAGTTAAGTTGACTCATAAATCTTGCTGCCCGCATCATTCGCAGCGGATCATCAGTAAATGAATCCGCGGGCTTACCTGGAGTTTTAATCAACTTATTTTGTAAATCACTAACGCCATTAAATAAATCAATAAAGGTTGGTTGATCTGTCGTTAACTCAAGTGCCATAGCGTTAATTGTGAAATCTCTTCTAGCTAAATCTGCTTCGATTGATTTACCAAACTCAACATCAGGTTTACGAGAGGATGGGTCATAACTTTCACTTCGATAAGTTGTAATCTCAACTGTTATCTCACCTTTTTTGCCAGCCACTGTGCCGAATGCTGCGCCAATATCCCAAACTGAATCTGCCCACTTTTCTAAAATTTTCTCAGATTGTTTTGGTAGTGCATCAGTTGTGAAATCCAAATCATTTCCTAATCTGCCTAGGATTGCATCACGTACTGGTCCACCAACTAAGGCCAACTTAAATCCAGCAGCTTTAAATTGCTTTGCCAGATCGGTAGCAGCTGGTGCCTGCTTACTTAGCGTGGTGATCGCAAGTTGGGTAGCAGCATCAATAGGAGTTTTCACGGTGGCACTAGGTTAGAGCAGGCTGGCATACCGTTGAGTGGGCAATACCCGAATAACTGCCAGATTAACCCAGTATCCTTGCGATATGACCCCAGCAGATAATGCGGGTGGCAATCAGGATTTAAATAGTGCTCGTAAGGGTGCGCAAAGTAGTGGTTCTGGTAAGCCCGCTAAAAAACATAATTCAGCAAACCGCAAAAATAATAAGGGTGGCCAGGGTGGAAAAAATTCACCAAGAGCTAAGTATGCAAAACGAATCGATGAAGTAAGTGCTGGCGGCTTGGTAGTTGATAAAACTGGCACCAAGGGATTGCTAATTGGCAGATTAGATCCGAAGGATGCCTCTCATGAAAGATTGTTGTGGTCACTACCTAAAGGCCATATTGAAGAGGGCGAATCTCCTGAACAAGCTGCAATACGTGAGGTGGCGGAGGAGACTGGAATTAAAAGTGAAATCACTAAATCTTTAGGTGTAATTGATTTTTGGTTTATGGCAAGTGGCAAAAGAATTCACAAAACAGTGCACCACTTCTTATTTAAGGAAACAGGTGGCAAGTTAGCGCCGCAGGTTACTGAGGTCGATGATGTAGCTTGGTTTCCAATTGATGAGATAGTTAGCAAATTAGCCTATCCAGATGAGCGAAAGTTAATTGCAAAATCAGGAAAATTAACACCGTGAGAAGAGCTCTCCTTCTTATCTTCGCTCTACTTCTACCCAACCTATTTATGGCTCCCCATGCCAATGCTGTCCAAGAAATTGTAATTACCGAACCGACCCATCGTCTTTCAGATGGAGTGTTTATTGATGACCAGTTAGCTCAAAAACTTCTACCAACTGGTGAGTTAGGTTTATTAGTTTTCTCACCTGTTCAAGGGATTAGGAGCTGGCAGATTGATCCGGCAACCATTTCTGAAATAGTTGCCATGAGTAATGGGTACGGTATAGCAGATGGCTCAACACCTGTTGGACAACAAATAGCCAAAGATTGGCTTGCTCGATTTATCACCGTAAGTAAAAATGAAAAAATCTCAACAATCACCTATGGAAACCCCTCTGTGTACTGGGTTGATCAAATTATTAACAAACAGATCAACTACATCGATGCAAATGGCAAGATTTTGTTGGAGACAGTATTGGGAAAAGCAACCAACCAAAGCTTGGTTAAAAACAGGAAGAGACAGGGTTTAAGTAAGCAAAACATAAATCTACTCAATTATGCACAGCGACAAATTGATTTAATTGGCACTTTAGTTGATCAAAAAGAGTTACTTTCTTATCAATTGCGATTAGCTCAGCTTCTTAATCCGGATTTAGAAAAGAGTGAATTTCAATTTCTATTGAAAGATTATGACAAATCAATTACCGAATTGAGAAATAAATTGAAGGTTACCAAAACTAGATTTACGGTGACTTCGACAAATGAGGAGCTGCCGATAACTTTGGTAAATGATTTTGACCAAAGTGTTGATTTAAAATTAAGTGTTAGGGCTTTAAATAGTAAAGTTATAGTCACTTCAACTCAACAGATAAAGCTTGAAGCAAAGTCCAAACAGCAAGTTTTGCTACCCATTGAGGTTTTGGCCTCAGGTGAATCATCATTATTGGCTCAACTGACCAATTTGGAGAACAAACCAGTTGGATACCCAGTCAATATCAATTTAAAACTTTCGGTGATCAGCCCAGTTGCCACTTGGATTACATCAGGTGCTGCAGTACTTTTATTTGTAGCGGCGATAATCCAAAGTGTTCGCAGGGTTAGAAGGCGAAAGTAATGTCAGATAATCAATTGTTTAAAGCCTCATCAGTAATGGCTCTTGGCACCATCGCCTCCAGAGTTACTGGGTTGATTCGAAATCTGATGCTGGCAGCTCTGCTTGGTACCGCAATCCTTGGTGACACTTACAACGTGGCAAATACCATGCCAAATATTTTGTATAACTTGCTTATTGGTGGCGCACTGACCGCAGTTTTTGTCCCGCAAATAGTTAGATCTTTGCGAGATGCTGATCATGGATCTGCTTTTATCTCTAGATTATTTACCGTAACAGTTACATTTTTGTTCGCACTCACAGCGTTGGGTATCTTGCTAGCACCTTGGCTTGTAAATATTTATGCTCCTGAGTACGCAGGCTCCAAAGAGTTTGATGTGACTGTCACTTTAATGCGCTACTGCCTGCCGCAGATATTTTTCCTTGGTTTATTTGCCCTGCTTGGACAAATCGCTAATGCAAAAGATCGATTTGGGCCAATGATGTGGGCCCCGGTTTTAAACAATTTAATGGCCATCGGATTGTTTTATTTCCTCCTAGTTAGCCGAGATGACATCTCGCTTGCAAACATATCAACGCAAGATCTGCTTTGGTTAGGGTTGGGTACGACCGCAGGATATTTGGCTCAAGCCTTTATTTTATTTCCAGTAGTTATCAAATCTGGCGTAAAACTATCTCTTAGATTTGATTGGGCAAACTCTCAAATTATTAAATCCTTCAAATTAGCAGGTTGGAGCTTTGCTTATGCAATGATCTCTCAGCTTTCATACCTAGTCACAATAAACATTGCTACTTCAGCTGCCGTGAAATCAGCAGCAGATGGAATCACAACTGGTGTTGGTTATACGCCATATGCCAATGCTTATTTGATTTTGATTTTACCTCACTCAATTATTACTGTTTCAATAGTAACTGCCTTATTACCTAAGTTATCAAATTTAGTTATTGATAAAAAATACAAAGATGTTTCAGAGGCTATGTCACTAACTATGAGATTGATGGGGATATTTATAATCCCTGCAGCAGTTTTGTTTTTACTATTTGGTGAGGTAATTGCCAAGGTTTTGTATTTTGGTATTCCAGTTGATGATGCAAATTATCTAGGTCTTACCCTCTCTGCATTTGCACTGGGATTAATCCCGGTCAGCATAAATTTGGTCTTACTTCGTGGTTTAAATGCCTTTGAAAACCTTAAATCCCAAGTAATTGGCAACCTTATTATGAATTTGATATCTGTTGTTTTGTCGTTAATTGCTGCAAGGTATTTAGAGCCTAAATGGGTGACAGTTGGCCTTGCTGGGATTTTTACTGTTCATTACTTTATTGGCGCAGGTATCTCATTTATGTTGATTAAAAAACACCAGGTGCAGATACCAATTTTGAGTTTGATCGCTTTCTACCTGAAGCTGATATTGATATTTGCAGTATCGGCCCTACCGGTATGGTTACTTAGGTACTCGATCCCGGGTGGGAATTTTATTTACCTTTTGTTTGTTTTATCCACATCAGCGATTTTCTATCTATTGCTGCTGAAGGCATTTAAGATAACTGAGGTCACAACCTTAATAAAAGTAATTAAAGGTGGAAGGTAATAGGCTGGATCAATGAGTGATATCAATGAAGTAGTAATTGTTGGTTCTGGGCCAGCTGGTTACACAGCAGCTATTTACGCTGCGCGAGCTCAATTAAAACCAATTATTTACGAAGGTTCAGTAACTGCAGGTGGAGCTCTTATGAACACCACTGAGGTAGAAAACTTTCCTGGATTTGCAACTGGTGTAATGGGACCTGAGTTAATGGAATCTATGCGTAAACAGGTTGAACGCTTTGATGCAAAGATTATTACCGATGACATCGTCTCAATGAAGTTAACTGGTGATATTAAAGAGTTAACCGATGGCTCAGGAAATACCGTTAAGACTAAATCAGTTATTTTGGCAATGGGTTCGGCATATAAAGAGATTGGTTTGCCAAATGAAAAGCGTTTATCTGGACGCGGCGTATCTTGGTGTGCTACATGTGATGGCTTCTTTTTCCGAGAGCAAATGATTGCAGTTGTGGGTGGTGGTGATTCAGCCATGGAGGAGGCAAATTTCTTAACTAAATTTGCAAGCAAGGTGGTGTTAATTCACCGTCGCGATAAATTCCGTGCTTCCAAAATTATGATTGATCGTGCAGCTGCCAATCCAAAGATTGAGTTTTTATTCAATCATGAGGTAATTGATGTATTAGGTGAAGATAAAGTGGTAGGACTTAGATTGAAAAATACCCAAACTGGTGAAGAAAGTGTTAAAGATTTCACTGGCTTATTTGTAGCTATCGGACATTTGCCTAGAAGTGAGTTAGTAAAGGGTCAAGTGGAATTGAATAATGATGGTTATGTACAGGTAGAGGGAAGAAGTACTAAAACAAAGATTCCTGGTGTCTTTGCCTGTGGTGATTTGGTTGATTTCACCTATCGCCAAGCAATTACCGCGGCTGGTTCAGGCTGCCAAGCAGCCTTAGATGCTGAGCGTTATTTAGCAGGACATTAAGCATTAAAAGTAGAATAAGCAGATAACCAAAGGAGAAAAGATGGCAACGACAAAGGTAACAACAGCTGATTTTGATTCAGTTGTTTTGAAAAGTGCAACACCAGTATTAGTTGATTTCTGGGCAGAGTGGTGTGGCCCTTGCCGTGCAGTTGGGCCAATCTTGGAAGAGATTTCAAATGAGTATGGTGATAAGTTAAAGATTGTTAAGTTAAATACCGATGAAGAGGGATCTATTGCAATGAAGTATGGAATCTCCTCGATCCCAACCATGAATGTATTTGTGGGCGGTGAGGTAGTAAAAACGATTGTTGGCGCTAAACCAAAGCCAGCATTGCTGAAAGATCTAGAAAACTTCATTAAATAACCCACTGAAAAAAGTTTTAAAGAATTTATGAGCGATCTACCAAAATTAGGTGATCGCTCCAGTGCGATTGAATTAATTTCAAACACTCTCTTAAGACTTGGTTTTATCACTGCACCATCCGATATTTTTGATGACAACTTAACTCAAGGCATTAAAGCTTTTCAACAAGAACGAGGTTTAACAGCAACTGGTGTGATCAATGAAATCACAGCCCGTTCCTTAGAAGAGGCAAGGTTTAAATTAGGAGATCGGGTTTTGGTATTTAATGCTGCATCACTTATGCGCGGTGATGATGTAAGCAATTTACAAGATCGATTAATTCAAATGGGATTTAACTGTGGCAAGGTTGATGGTATTTATGGTGCAAAGACAGAAGGTGCGGTAAAAGAGTTTCAAAAATCTGTTGGCATTCTTTCAGATGGTAGATGTGGGCCAGCAACATTGATTTCATTAATGAGACTGGTTAAAACTGTATCTGGTGGTGCGCCATCAGCCCTTAGAGAAAGCGTTAAACACTCAGTTAGATCTCCAGCTTTAGCTAACAAAGTAATTGTGATTGATCCGAGTTGGGGTGGAGAATTTACTGGTGAGAGTGCAAATGGTGTTGTTGAATCAGAGGTGGTTTTTGATTTAGCTCAAAGGTTAGAGGGTAGATTAATTGCCCTTGGTGTAAATGTAGTTTTAACAAGGAGTGCCAACAATTCGCCATTAGAAAAAGATCGAATCCAGGTTGCAAACTCTGTAAGTGCCGATCTAGTGATTGCATTAAAGGTAGATAGTTACAAAAATGAGAAAGCAAATGGGGTAGCAACCTATTTTTATGGACGTGATGATAAAGGTGTTAGATCTGTAGTTGGTGAGCGATTTGCAAATTTAATTCAGCGAGAGATTTGTGCCCGAACTGATTTATTGAACTGCCACACCCATGCTAAAAGTTGGGATTTGTTGCGATTAACAACTGCGCCAACCATAAGAATTGATTTGGGATACCTTTCAAACCCCCAAGATGCCAAGCGATTAGCAACTGCAGCTTTTAGGGATCAACTAGCGGAGGCGATGATTGTGGCGATTCAGCGGCTTTACTTATCAGCAGAAGATGATGCTAAGACCGGCACTTTAAAAATTTCTGATCTGCGTAGGGCAGGTCTTCGTAACTAGTTTTACCAAAGCAACTGATATGGCAAACTTGGTTAATGGAATCGGGTAGAAATCTAAGAGTAGTTAAGTCAGATTCACCTGTTCGAGTTCACACTGGAAAGCCAGAAAACCTGCCTGAGCGATTAGCCAGCCGCTCGCTCGGCATGAAGGCAAGTGAAATTAGAGCTTTGTTTGCAGTCGCAAGTAGGCCTGAGATTGTTTCTTTAGCTGGTGGAATGCCAAATCTCTCTGCTCTTCCAATGGAGATGATGGCTTCAGTTACGCAGAAATTAATTTTAGAAAATGGTGCTGAGGCATTGCAGTATGGTTCAGGACAAGGTCATCCAAAATTGCGTGAACAAATTTGTGATGTAATGGCGTTAGAGGGAATTAAAGCCCATCCTGATGATGTAGTTATTACTACCGGATCACAACAAGCACTGGATTTAATCTCTCGAATCTTTATTGATCCAAATGATGTGGTCTTAGTTGAAGCACCATCTTATGTTGGTGCACTTGGTACCTTTAAGCAGTATGAAGCACAGGTTGTTCATGTGGCCATGGATCAAGATGGATTGATTCCATCAGCTTTACAGGAGGCTATAACTACAACAAAAGCTGCTGGACGAAAGATAAAGTTCTTATACCTAATTCCAAACTATCAAAATCCAGCAGGAGTTTTACTGCCAGCTGATAGGCGTACTGAAATTTTAGATATCTGTCGTCAGGAGCAAATTCTGGTGGTTGAAGATAATCCGTATGGCTTACTTGGTTTTGATAAACCATCGCCAAATGCAATGCGAGCGAGCGATTCGGAAAATGTCATTTATTTAGGAACTTTTTCAAAAACTATTGCGCCAGGACTTCGAATTGGTTGGGCTCTTGTTCCACAGTCATTAAAGGAAAAAATGGTGATTGCATCTGAATCTTCAATACTTTGCCCTTCAAACTTTACGCAACTTGTAATCTCAAGTTATTTGGCTAATCAACCATGGCGAGATCAAATTGCGTCATTTGCTAAGTTGTATAAGGATCGGCGTGATGCAACCCTTGCTGCTTTAGATAAATATTTTCCAAAGAGTGCCACTTGGACAAAACCTGGTGGTGGGTTTTATATCTGGGTCACGCTGCCACCTGAGATAGATACAAACGCATTAGTTCCAAAAGCGATTGCTGCCAAAGTGGCTTATGTGCCTGGAACCGCCTTTTATGCTGATGGTTTTGGCTCCTGGTCATTGCGAATCTCATTCTGCCACCCAACTCCAGAGCGCATAGCCGAGGGTATTAAGTCTCTGGCTGGAGTAATTAAAGCTGAGATGGAATCTCGACAGATTAATTGAAAACTTCTTTTTGTATTAAAGCCTCTTCTAGTTGATCAGTGGCTGCTTTAGCAGCTGCTCTTGTTATATGAGATGCATCTCGATAAACAATAAAGTTTTCCTTAACTGCAAAACAAGTTTTATCGCAAAACCATTTGTAAGGATCAATTTTTATCAACTCTTCATATACCGCGTTTGGGGATCTATTAATTTGACTGCAATATTTGATTGAGTTATGAGATAAGCACCTTGGTATGTTTTTAACCGGCTTAGGTGTGTCGGCTAGATAAACCATATTATTTACATAACCTTGTAATTGCTGGTGTAACTCTTGTCGGGTTTGCAGGTAGTAAAAATCTTTCGAATAAGCCTTTAAATTAAGGTTGTAATGAGTAAAAGCGCTAGCTATTAAAATCTCAGGCTTTATTTCCTTAATTCTCGCTATGGAATTGTTTTGCCACTTTCGACACTCCTGTTCGTTGTAAGATCCGCGATTTGAGATTGGAAGTTTTAAAGCAGAGCAAGCTGATTTTGTTAGAGAAATCAAGCGATAGCCTTGTCGCTTAGCTATCTCTTCAATAGCATCAAACCATTGTGCGGCGTGTGAGTCTCCAAATAAAACTATTGTTTTAATAGAGGTTAAATCTCCATATAAACACTCTTTTGATGCTTGAACTCCCCAGTTAACATGACAGCCATCGCTGTGAATTACTGGCAAAGATGTAACCTCTGATAACTGAAGATTTAGATTCTTTTCTTTAATGGAGATATTTGTTGTATGGGTATTTAAAATGAGTGAACCAAGTAAAACTAGGCAGGCAGTTGTAGCCACAAGGGTTGAAAAGGTTTTAGGTAAATCTATTTTTGAGTATCTAAATGGTTGTTCGATAAAGCGGTGGGTTAACTCTGCTAAAAGTATGGTGGTTGCAATTGCAATAAGTTTCTCACTTAACTCAATTGGTCTTTCTAAAACTAATGCCGGGACGGCAAGTACTGGCCAATGCCATAGGTATAGCGGATAGGAGATTGCCCCTAGGTGTTGCATAAATTTGTTATTTAACGCTTTTTTAAAGAAAACTGGCCAGTCCCCGATTGAAGTAATGAGTAAAAAGCTCCCTAAAACAGGGATTAGGGCTAAATAACCTGGAAATACACTCTCTGGGGTAAGTATGTAGGCCGCCCAAATAATAAGCAGCGCTCCTGAAATTGCGCAGAGCTTATAAATTAATTTATTCAATGCTGGATGATTTTTTGGAATAAAAACAATCAATGCACCGGCTGCCAATTCCCAGGCCCTGGTATGAAGTGAGTAAAAGGAAAAAATTGGTGAATCGGATGTTTGAATAATTGAGAAAGCTAAAGAAATAACAAAGAGTGTAAGAATTGCAATTTTGACCGCTTTCATTCCAAGTTTTGCAAAGATCAAAATAAAAAATGGCCAGATTAGGTAAAACTGTTCTTCAATGGCAAGTGACCAGTAGTGAATAAAGGGTGAGGCAGCCTCACCTAAGTTTTGATAATCGTTTTCCCATATTGCAAAGGCGTAATTGGAAAGCAGGAGTGATACTGCAATCACATCTTTTCCTAGTTGATATCGATCCATAGGTGGCAACAAGATGTAGCAGGTTAATGCGGTGGCCAATAAAACTAAGGCTGAGGCGGGTAGAAGCCTTTTAATCCGCCGGTGATAAAAATTGCTTAAACTTAAACTACCCTTTATTGAAATCTCTTTGATGATCAAATTTGTAATCAAATAACCTGAGATCACATAAAAGATATCTACGCCAATAAATCCACCTGGTATGAAATCTGCGTGATAAACAATTACTAATATGACCGCCAGTGCCCGCAGCCCCTGGATCTCTAAAATTTTTGTCATAGATTTATCTTTTATTTGTCCTTTTAATGAGATGAGTTATCTTGAAAATTATCTTAAGATTTTTTTAAAATCTTGTTATTTATTCTCTCTAAATCCTCAACAGTTGCAAACTCTATTACGATCTTGCCCTTTTGTTTTCCTAATTCAACACTTACTCTGGTATCTAGGTGATCTGCTAGTTGATCTGAAATCTGCTTTAGTTTTGGCGCAATAATCTTGCCACTTCTTAATGAACCTGCTTTTACCTTAGCGCCTCCCGTGGCGACAATCTCTTCAACTGCTCTAACTGTTAATCCTTCGGCCACTATTTTGTTGGCTAAATTTTCAATCTCTTTTTCATCTGTTAAAGATAAAAGTGCCCTGGCATGACCTGCTGAGATAACTCCTGCTGCAACCTTTCGCTGCACAGATGGAGGAAGATTTAATAGGCGCATTGTGTTAGTAATCGCAGGCCTAGATTTACTTAATTTAGCTGCTAATTCATCATGTGTGTAGGAAAAATCAGTTAATAGTTGTTGATAAGCCGCACCCTCTTCTAGTGGGTTTAGTTGACTGCGGTGGATGTTTTCAATTAGCGCCTCTCGAAGTAATTGATCATCGGTAGTTTGTCTAATTATTACTGGAATGCTTTTTAAGCCAGCCAGTTTGGCGGCGCGGAATCTGCGCTCTCCCATTATCAATTGATACTTACCATTTCCAATTGATCTAACAACTGGTGGTTGAAGTAATCCAACCTCTTTAATGGATAGCGCTAACTCAGTTAATAACTCCTCATCAAATACTGTTCTTGGTTGCTTTGGATTAGCGCTAATGTCATTTAAATCAATCTCATCTCGATTAGCAGTAACTACTCCGCTTGAAGTTTTAATCTCAGTTGGCATTACCGAGGTTGGAATTAATGCATCTAAACCTCTACCTAAACCACCTTTGCGAGTACTCATTAAGCGCTCTCGTTTTTAACATTAATTGGCGCACCACCACGGTTTGCAATCTCTCTTGCCACTGACATATATGCAATTGCGCCAGGACTTGAAGCATCATATGTCATAACAGTTTGACCATATGAAGGAGCTTCAGAAACTCTAACCGCCCTTGGTATTGGAATATTTATTAACTGGGTAGGAAAATGTTTTTTAACATTATCTGCTACATCATTTGCCAATCTAGTTCTGCCATCAAACGTAGTTAAAACTATGGTTGTTAATGAGATATTAGGATCTAATCTCTTCTGCACCTCACCTAAAGTTTGTAATAGCAGAGATAAGCCCTCTAGCGAGTAGTACTCACATTGAATTGGAACTAGTACTTCATCTGCTGCAGCAAGTGCGTTGATAGTTAACAAACCTAAACTTGGTGGACAATCAATAAAAACATAATCAAATCTTTGGCCAGCATTTTGTTTTGCTAGTAAATAAGTTTGTAATGCTGCTTGTAATCTAAACTCTCTTGCAACTGTAGGTACAAGTTGAATTTCTGCTCCTGCTAAATCAGAGTTTGCTGCCACAGCCTCTAAATGCGGAAAGCCAGCAACCTTTACTGCAACATTTGCAATTGGTAAATCATTAATTAAAACATCATAAATTCCACCATTTGCACTTCGATCAATTCCAAATGCGGTGGAGGCATTTCCTTGTGGATCTAAATCAATAACCAAAACCTTTAAACCACCCATGGATAGGGCGGCGGCAATATTTACCGCAGAGGTGGTTTTACCTACCCCGCCTTTTTGGTTGGCCACGGTGAAGATTCGAGTCTTTAATGGGGCCACCATTGGCTCCTTTAGCCGGCGCACCCCAATAACTGGCCTGCCCCCAACAACTGGTTGAGAATTTGTTTCATGTGAAACATCATCTGCCCTCATGGGGCGAAGTTAAGCACCCTTACTCACCTCAACCACCCTTGCCACAGGCAGATTGGGTAGTGATATTTCATGGATTTTTGCAGAGGCACCCTTTTTGAGCTTGGTGGAGGCTAGTTCATCTGCTGCCCCCTCACCTTTTATAGCCAATAGGTGACCACCTCTTGGGATCATGTGCCAGCTGATCTGGATTAACTTCTCAAGGGGGGCAACCGCCCTGGCGGTAACCACCTCAAACTGCTTTTTGACTGTTTCGGCCCGACCCCTAACTACCTCAACTGGAATCTCAAGTTGGGAAACCACCTCATTTAAAAAATCTACCCGCCGCTGCAAGGGCTCAATTAGGGTTACCTTTAAATCAGGCCTAGCAAGGGCGATCACAATTCCGGGAAGTCCTGCCCCTGAGCCAATATCGGCCAGCCGCACACCCTCTTGAATAATGGTGGTGATTGGGATGCAGTTTGCAATATGACGCTCCCAGATCCGATCCCCCTCCTTGGGGCCTATTAGGCCACGTTCAATCCCAGCAGTTTCAAGCAGGGTTGCGTATGCCTGGATCTTTCCCTGGTTTTGACCAAAAAAGGCTAGTAACTCAGGGGTTGGTTTCACGTGAAACCTTAGGCAGGAAGAACCACCACGCAGCGATCTGGATCTTCACCCTCAGACTCACTGGTTAGGCCAATCTCTTGGATGGTGTCATGGACAACCTTACGTTCAAAGGCGTTCATTGGCCGAAGCTTTATCGCCTCCCCTGTGGACTTAACCTCTTCAGCGGTCTCCTTTGCCAATTGAGCTAGCTCAGCTTTTTTGTCACTTCGAAAGTTGTCGATATCTAGCATCAATCTGCTGCGCTCGCCCAGTGAGGTTTGAACAGCAAGCCGGGTTAACTCCTGTAGTGAATCTAAGACCTCACCACGTCCGCCAACTAGGTGGGAGAGTTTTCCGCCAGCAATTGCTAGTGCTGCTCGATCATTTTCAACATCAATATCAATATCTCCATCAAGATCTGCGATATCTAGTAGCCCCTCTAAATAATCAGCTGCCACATCCCCCTCTTCTTCAAGTTGGGCGATCAAACTCTTCTTCTCAACTGACTTCTCACTCTTTACTTCGCTCATTTCTCCTCCAAAGTGTAATTTATACTGATTTGATAGTTTTTGTACTAATTTGTGCGATTTTCCTACTTGCGCTTCTTCTTTCGTTTTTTATCTCGTTTAGGTTGGTTTCGTTGTCCACCCTGTCCTGGTTGCTCTTCAATTATTGTGGTGCCATCTGGGTTATTACTTTTTTCATCAAGTAATCCCTTTGCTGCCTTCTTTTTCTGCAACTCTTCATATGCTGGAGATCCTGGAGCTGGATTTCGTTTAATTACGTAGTACTGCTGGCCCCAAGTCCAAAGGTTTGTAGTTGACCAGTAAATCAAAACTCCAATTGGAAAGTTAACACCAGTTACTGCAAAAATAATTGGGAATAAATACAACATAATTTTTTGCTGCTGCAACATCATGTTATTTGATGTGTCCATCTTTGGCATTCCCTTAACCATCAATTGACGTTGGGTGGTGAAGGTGGTGGCTGACATAAAAATAATCAAGACAATTGCAATTGCTTTGGTAGTGAAATCACTTGAACCTAAAAATGTGCCAGAAAGTGGAGCGCCAAAAAAGCTGGCCTCTCGTGCTGAAACCAAGTACTCACCTTTTAACAAGCCACGAGGTTGGTTTTGGCTAATACTGTTTAACACCCAAAAGAGAGCAAAAAAGATTGGGGCTTGGGCAAGGATAGGAAAACAAGAGGCGAGTGGGTTTGTTTTATGTTCTTTGTAGAGCTTCATCATCTCTTCAGATTGTTTTTGTCGATCATCTTTATACTTCTTCTGAATCGCCTTCATGTGTGGTTGTAGGGCGGTAAGTGCTCGTTGTGATTTAATCTGTTTTACAAAGAGTGGAATAAGAATAATTCGGATCAAAATAACCAGCGCGATAATGCCAACTACCCATTGCAAATCAGGGTTGTTAGTAAAAGCTAAAAGATCATGGAAGGTGACTAATACCCAAGAAACTGCTGTATATAAGCCATTTAAAATAGCATCCACTAACTCATCTGCCTTTCTCTAATTACCGCTACTGCTTGTTTGGATGGGTAATCCACTCCGCCGTATGAAAATGGATTACATCTAACAAATCGATAGATCCCCATAAACAATCCTTTAATCCCAAACTCGGCAATCGCTAACTCGGTATAGGTGGAGCAGGATGGGTAGTACTTACAACGGGGGGCAAATAAAGGTGAAATATATTTTTGGTAAGCCTTGATTGGTAGGGTTAAAACAAATCTCATTTTTCAACCTTATTGTTTTGATTTGAAAACTTTAATAATGTTTTTTCAACTAGTTGGCAAACCTCTGTTGTGTAATCATTTTGAACTTTTAACACCCTAACTACAATCATTAGACCATTTGGTAGGGAAGGTATGTGGGATGCAAAGTTGTGGCGGAGTTTTCTAGTAACTAAATGGCGGGTAACTGATCCACCAATAGATCTATTAACAATAAAGCCAATCTTTGGTTGATCGGTTTTAGCTAGGTTTGCATATAAAACTAAGTTTGGGGTAGAAAAGCGAGCGCCGGTTTTGGTGATGAGATTAAAATCTGATCCAGCCCGAAGCCGGTTTGGTTTAGGTAACACGGGTTAAATTAGTTAACTTAGGCAGAGATTTTGGCTCGGCCTTTTGCGCGGCGAGCTGATAAAACACCTCGTCCACCACGTGTGGCCATGCGGGCACGGAAACCATGTTTTTTAGCCCGTTTACGAACATTGGGCTGGAAGGTGCGCTTCATAAATCTCTCCTAAAATTATTGATTTTCCCGTTTAAGGGCCTCAGCGGTATGGGTGGTAAGGGTAGGGGCTGGGGACAAGATGGGTCAAACCGGTCCCTGACTACCTTTGGCTAGGGGGTTAGTGTGGATAACCACTTGCAATCCTGAGAGATAACACCTATCTTCGCCCTCTATCCACAGATTTTCCCCTCTATGGCTAGAAATTGAAGTTTAAAGGACAGGTTTAGACCACAGCCTGTGGATAACTTTGTGGGTAACTTTTTAGGGTCTTTTGGCCAGGATTAAGGGTAGGTAGATGGCAACTCTTGCGCAGGTAGATCTACAAAAACTCTGGGATCAGGTGGTCTCATCTGTTTCCACACCTCAATACAACGCATTTTTATCTAGAACCAAACCACTTGGTTTACTACCAGGAGATGATGGTTCAAATCTTTTACTGTCAGCACCTGACCTTTTCACTAAAGATGTTTTAGAGACCAGGCTTCGTGCCATCCTGACCGAAGAGCTAACCAACCAGTTGGGTGAAAAGATAAATATTGCAGTAACCGTTACTACTGATGGTAAGGGCGAAAAGCAAGAGAGTGCCCAATTGGTA
>JACCEC010598232.1_pt1 | contig 15201 bp, 19 predicted proteins | sample 7450121 | NCBI WGS metagenome assembly JACCEC01 (sample SAMN15323455, study PRJNA562643) | freshwater metagenome | isolation source: river surface water | place: USA:Blue River Watershed | collected 2017-08-18 | reverse complement strand
TTTTCAAGATTTTCAACTTGCCAATCGCTAGGAACAGTCGTTTCTCTTACACGTACTTTTAACATGTATTTTACATCTCTGACAGAGATAGTTGGATTCAGTTGGTTTACTTCTAAAGTTTCTCCAACTTTCAAAGCTGATAGCTTTGCTTCTTCAATTCCTAATAATTTAGCAATTTGAGCTGGTTCACCTGCTTGCCATGCACGACGAGCTTTTTGTTGTGAAAACCTGTCATCTCCTATATTAAATAGAGATGCTGCACTAATAGGACGTTCATTTACAATTTCCGCAATTTCTATTTGGATTTTGTTTCCATTTACTGCTTTTAAGCTTGTCAATAATACTTGACCTGTACTTAGTTGATCTACTGTTGTCATAATAATTGTTTTTTAAATGTTTATATTAATGTTAATTTATTTACATAAAAATAACCGGTTATAGATGGGTTAAAACTATAACCGGTTAACGGGTTGTTTAATCTTTAATATGGCAGTTAAAGAGTAGCTTGTGTAGGATTCGAACCTACATCTATTGCATGAAAGGCAACTGTACTAGACCTAAGTATATATCTATTATTTCAGAGTTATATACTTATTTTTTATACTAACAAGCCATAAAAACACCTCTTCTGGACCAATTTATAATTATTTCTTTTAAATATTTGGCAGGATTTAGCGAAAACATCATAAATCTAAGAAGAGGTGCTAAGTTTTAATTTAACGCAAAGTTGAATTCTCTTTCTGTTTTTAGGAATTCTTCATACGTTTTACAATACTGTTTGATTCTTTTCACTTCAGAACGATTCGTTCCGGTAATCTTCGGAGAAGTTTTTGTGATAAGTTTTGAATTAGCCATATTGATTAAATTTAAAGGTTTACAGTATCCATATTTAGAACACTATCTTGATAATGTTCTATTTGTTTCTCGTTTGTATTTGCTTTTAATTTGTTATTTATTTTTACTATTATTGTTAATAATAAAAGGAATATTATAACTATAGCAATAAATACTATGAGATTTTTTGGATTTTCTTCGTCGTTATTTGACAAAATACTTTCATTGTACATAATCAATTTTATAAAAATTAATAATTAATTGAATTATTTAGCACCCTCTTGTCTTATTAGACACTTTGTATAGTTATTAAAATCTGAGCATTATCAAGCAGGATTCTAATAAGAGTAGGGTCAGGATAACTATTGTTAAACATCTATCTTTTTGTATACATGCCCGCTAAAGGATAAGGCTTCGGATAAATCCTACCACACTCCTTAAATAGATTCGTTAGTCATCTTGCTGAGAACCCCTTTGTATTGTGGAATTACTTTATTCCCTTATTCATCCGATATCGTCATCAACAACTTTCTCAAGGTTGCAATACATATGCTGTTACCAACATAATCTAATTTATATACCGCTATCGAGGTTCAGAGCGGTAAGTGAAGAAGACAGGATTCGAACCTGTAAGAGGTAATTAGATGTATTACATTATCAATTACTTATGTTTTTGAGAAACATTTTCTTTGTATATAAATGCTAGCTACTCATTTAGGCAATAAAGCTCTCAGGATTATTACTTCACTTTTTACTATTTACAAATACACTTTATTTTATAGTCCTCGTCCGACTCCATATCGGATGTGTTTACCAATTCCACCACTTCTTCAATTAAAAACAACTAACTGAGGATTGTTATTTTTTTCTTATTTTAATATACTCATATAGAACAAATAAACATTCTTCTTGAGATATTGGTTCTGAGAAATCTCTATTAATTATTTCCTTTAGATTCATAAATATTTTAGTTTAGTATTGTTTATTTAATAATTTATTTTAACTTTGTATCACCACAATAGAATAAAGATATTAATTCCTTGATTGGAATACTAAAATCCTGAGAAGTCTATTGTGGTAAATATATTCTCAGGATTTTCTGGTTTATGACTAAACTAAAACTTATATCTCGTTAATTAGTATTGAAGATATTTGGATCAGGTAAATTAAGACTTCTGAATTAGTCCCAATTCTTTACATTTCAATACTCCCGTTGGATATACGATTCATTAGCAATTAGCTTTAAAGTAATTAGCAATTACAAATAAATTAAATGTATTTTTTCTAGGGGAGCAGAGTATATAATACTATAAGTAAATTGAATGCATATAGAAACCAAATAAGAATACAATTATTGTTAATATGATATATGAACACTTTAAAAATGTTTTATATGCTTTAATGTTAATGTGTTTTAATTGTTCTGGATCATCAGGTGTAGTAAATATCATGTAACCTAACATTGTTACAATAGCTGTGATTGATGTGAATATTATTGTGAATTCTAACATAATTTTAAGTTTAAAGGTTAAATAAGGATTGAACTAAAGGCTATAATTAAAGGTTACGATTGTAAAATTGATAGGTTAGATTAGGATGTAAAAGATGGTGAGAGTTGAGACCCCCTCATTATCAACTACTTACGAGTTTTCAATTTTGGTACTTTTCCATGATTAGAAAAAGTTATCAACACTTATCAATAAGTTATCAACAGGTAAAACATATTAAATACTACTAAATTTATACCTTATTATATAGGAATGGTAGTAATGATTATACCTTATTATATATAGGTATGGTAAGGATAATAAAACTTGATTAAAGAAAGAGAGCTTTCGCTCTCAATCCTTACAATTTAAGTGTTAACCAACTTGTTATCGTAGTTTCTCCATTATCATGAGTATAAGGACGTTTGGTTATATCACAAACAGATAATAGTTCTTCAAATGCTTCGAACTCATCATTTACTTCGAAGTCTCCTTTATTGCAGAACATATAGAATACTAGTGAAGATGAGAACTCTTGACCTGCAATGGTCTTGGTAATTTTGTGAGCGAAGCGAACTAAATCATTACCGTTTGAGGTTTCGGTTACCTTTACAACTTTTGCCATAACTTTAAATTTTAAGATTAAACATAGGGAGTACCCGTTACTTCCCAATGCCTAGGGGGAGGTTTAGGATGGGACTCCCCAACATTCACCCACGAATAAAATTTTAAAAAATAAAAAAAATAAAAAAAATAAAATAAAAATTTAAAATATCTCAACGTACTCAATTAATCCATTTCTCCCATTCACCTTATTCTGGAGGAACTAGAAGTAAAGGTAGTTTATCTATAGATATTGCTAAAACAGAAGCTCCTTCTGCTGACATATGGATTACCGAACATATTCATAATGGATTTATTCATCCTGTTCTCCATGAAGAAGTATGTACAAGTAATAAGACAGTAAATATGATCAATAAATGGTATATTCAAAATATAGCAGCTAAACAAGAATTCCAAGGACCGAGAAATGGTTTCCATTATGAAACTAATAAAGGAAATAGAGTAAGTGGTATAGTTAAGATGAGATTTAAAATGACTAAATCAAGTACCTATAAATTAAATTGCTCCGAAATAAACCATATAGTGTTTTAGTTAATCAATTTATTTACAATTATTTAGGAGATACATTACATTTCTGAAGTGTAAAAATTACATTTTATTTTGTAAAAAGTACACTTTTAAAGTGTAATGTATTATTTTTATATGTATATTTGACAAGTAATTAATATTTAAGTTATATGATAACAATTAGTAAAATAATCTATAATCATTCTGAAGATTGTAATAATCCTGATGTGAAACATATAGGAAATAGAAAATATACTTCTGAAGAAGTTAATATAGAATTAAAAACAAAGAAAGAATTAGAACAGTTAAGAAATAGACTGGTAATTGAAAGTGGATTTAAGAACATAGATTTTAGATATATAGGAGAATAATAGTTTTAAACTAATAATATTATGGAAAAAGTAATTAAGCCCTTTTTATACTGGGTTATTTTAGATAAACCTGTAGATAAACCAAGAGAAGTATATTTTGAAGGTGTGCCTAGACTTATAGATACTCAAAATATAGTATTCTCTTCACTTAAACAATTAAGTACAATAGAAGTAGAAGAAAAATTTAAAGGAACTTTAGGAATAGTTTCTTATTCAGGAGATTTTAAATTATAATTAAATAGATAAAAGATGAAAGAATTCGAAAATGAAATCGGTTATATTCCTTTTAACGGAATGATTATTTTAAGTGTGCCAGATTCAGTGTATCCTGACGAAAGTGTTCAAATATTAAAGGAAGAGGTATGGAAAAATACAGTTGAAGAAAGAGCAAAACAAAGTATAAACGGAGAATTGAAAGTTGCTGCGATAGGAGAAGGAGTAACATTTGTAGGAGTTGGAGATACTATTATAGTAGCTTCACATGTAAGACTACAAACATTATACAAGACTTTCGGAGAGGATAAATTTCCAAAAATGTTTTGGACTATTAGAGAATCAGATATTTTAGTTAAAGTAGTATAATATGAGTAAGAGAGATAAAATAGAAATTAAAGTTCCTAGTAATACTAGTGAAGAATTCTATATATCTCTTTTTTCAACTTTAAATTCAATATCGTTTTTAATAAGACCTTCTGATGTTTTGATTCTTGCAATTCTTTGTACAAAATCTGACTCAGAAGGTATTGTTTTATTATCCTCTAGTACAAGGAAGGAAATAGAAACTAAGATTAAATACAGTGCTCAAAACTTCTCTAATTCTTTGACTCGACTCAAACAGTCTGGAATAGTAAAAGGAGAAGGAGGTAAGTATGAATTATTCTTAGAGAAACTATTTAAAGGGACTATAGAAGAAAGAAAAGATATATTAACGAATAAGTCTACTGTAATTAATTTAAAATTCTTTATAGATGATTATATTACACGAGTTCAGTAGGGTAGACAAATTGATGAAATACCTAGATATAATTATTAAGTTCTTTACCGATAGAGGAATATATAAAGAACATAGAATTATATTTGGTACTTGCAATTACTACCTAGAAGTAGAAACAAATTAAAATAAAAACTATGCCAATATTAACTGCAAAAATACAGTCAAAAGAGCATCTGGTTAAAAACTATCTGGAAATATTTAACGGAGGTTTAAAGCTTACAGATAAAGAATTTGACATTGTAAAGGAGTTTGTGTTGATATATTTAAAGTATTCTGAGGATGGAGTAAAGGAACCTACATTAAGTGAATTTACTTTTTCAAATAAAAATATACAACACGTAAAAACAGTTTTAGATATATCTAAACAAAACTGGAATAATTATAGGAATAAAATAATAGAGAAGAAAGCTGTTATAGAAAAGGACGGAGAGTTATTTCTTAATCCGGTAATTATTCCTCAAGAAGAAATAACTTTTAAATTTATTAAAACATACGAAAATGGAAACTCTACAAAATAAAGAAGAAGTAGAAATCAAAATGTCTAGGAACGAAAGAAGAAGTAGAATTAGACATTTCTTAAAACTATTTAACGAACACGTAGAAAAGAAACCTGTAATAAATGTCGAAGAAATTGACGAAGAAAAACAAAAAAAGAATATTTTTGTAATGCAAGCTTGGGCTACAAGATATGGAGTTTTATTAAAAATGTTAAATGATTTAGGTTATGATTTTAAAAAAGATAGTGAACGCAGCCATAAACAAAACACGGAGTTCGGTAAACAAGCTGCCAGAAAACTTAGAGATTCAAGCACAAAGAAGACTGAAGATTTGTCATAATTGTGATACTATTACAAGGAATAAAAAAAGATGCTCTGTTAAAAAAGGTGGATGTGGATGTTTTGTAGATTTAAAAGTATATTGCACAGAAGAAGATTGTAAATGTCCTAAAGGAAAATGGTAAGATGAGAATAGTAGAAACATTTAATCCGGATGTAAATTTCTGGACAGAACATATTCAATTAGCTGCAGTAGATCCTATAAAGAGTATTTATAAAAAAGATACCAGTAAGGATAAAATCAAGTCTTCTAAATTAATGTGGTGTATTGCTCTTATATGGGACCGGAATTCTAAATTCTTCAATCTTCCTGAAGATGGTGTAGATAGTAAAATAGAATTAATATTTACTGACTTCTATGGAGATAAAAACTACTATAAAAATAATAAAGTAGAAGTAGATAATCTTAAAGCATTTTATATTAAACTTCAAGATACTACTGCTAAAAGAGCATTAAGAGAAATTGAACAGAAACTTCTTGAACGTACTCAATTTATTCACGATACTAAATATACTTTGGGAGAATGTAATGAAAGAGGAAGTTGGGTAGGAAATACCGCTACCATTTTAGACAAAATGCTAGCGGATACTAAAAAAGTTTACGACCTATATAACGATGCTTTAAAACTTGTAGAGAAAGAAGATTTAGAAGGAGAAGGTAGAGTTAAAGGAGGAGGAAATATTTCAATGACTGATTCAGGAGAAATGTAGTATGTTAAACCATATAAGTAAATATAAAGCATTATCAGATAAATACGATTTAGATATTGACGTGGTACGTAAGGTATGTGAGTCACAATTTGATTTCTGCAAACATATTATCCAAGAAGGTAAAGATGAACAAATACGACTGCAATATATTGGAGTATTTAGTGTTAAACCCAATAGAAGAAGACTAATCCAAGAAAGAACAGATAGACTTAGGAGACTTAGAGATGAGCGAGAAAAAAATAAGCAAGAGAAACGATGAGATTGAATACAAAGACGAACACAAACATGAAAGATTTGTATCTAATAAGAATTTCATCCACGACGTTTCTATATTAAATCCTTTAAGTATTTCCTATAAATCCTATTGGAAAGAATTAAAAAGAAGATGTATAGAAGGATATTGGTTTGAAGGTAAATGGATGCCGGGTAATCTATACTTCTATATTAACTTTTGTAAAATCGAATTAAAAGAGAATGCAGAAGCTAAAACAGCAAGAGTAGCTAGACCGTTCCTTAGAGATTTAGAGTGGGAAAAAGCCTATGTATTTGCAGAATCCAGAGGTTTCTCCGGTTTTTCTGAAGATGAAGAATATACTTGTCACGCTCTTGTAGATAATATTTCCAAGAAACCAGAATTAGCAGAGTTATATAAACTTCCAAAAGAATGTTATAAACCGGATGGAGCTCTAAAAACCTATATTCACCCTAGAACTTATTTAAGAAAAATTCATACTAAAAATTTAGGTAAACCTTTGTATCAGTCTGAGTCTCACAATGTTATCGACATTGAATGTAGAAGATCAGGCAAGTCCTTTTGGGGAGCAAATGGTATTATTCTACATAACTTCTTAATGGATGGTAGTTATGACTATGATGCCTATTTACAAGCGTTATCTTCAGGGAACCCTTTTAATACTGAAACATTAGTAGGAGCGATTGATTCAAGATATTCTTTAGGATTACTAAACAAGTCCCAAATATCAATAGATAATTTGGTAGGTTCTCAGACATTTCAAGGAAGTTTTTATCCCTCACCTTTATCTAAATCGTTTATGGGTTCTTGGACTTCAGGAAGATGTTTTATAGAAGCTAAAATAGATAAACAGATTGGAGGAAAATGGCAAAGAATCGGTTCTGGTTCTAAAATATATCATAGAACATTTAATGATAATCCTCAAGCAGGTAATGGTATAAGTGCTTCTGTAACTTGCCTTGAAGAGGTAGGTTTTATGGGGAATCTTATTGATGCTTTAGGAGCATTGAAAGATATTACCTATAATGGACCGTTTAAGTTTGGTACTATTTATTGTTTTGGTACTGGTGGACAAATGGAATCAGGAGCTTCAGAAGCAGCAAAAGAAGTATTTAATAACCCTAAAGAATATGATTGTTTATGTTTTGATGATATATGGGAAGAAACAGGAAGTATAGGTTTCTTCGTACCTTATGAATTAGGGCTTAACGAATTTAAAAATGAAGAAGGTATCACAGACTTAACTAAAGCTACAAAATATGTAGATATGCGTAGAGAACAGTTAATTAAAGGAAAGTCTAAAAGACCTTTATATGATGAGATGCAGAATAACCCTAGAGTGCCTAGTGAAGCATTCTTGATGTTAAATGCTAATATATTTCCTATAGGAGAATTAAAGGAACATTTACAATGGGTCAAATCTATGCAACAAGATTCTTTTATAAAAGGACAATGTGGAGAATTGATATTTGTACAGAACGAAGGAGGAGAACAAGCTAAAGTAGAATGGAGACCTGATGTAAGTAATAAATTAACTCCTTGTGGGTACAGAATGAAAAAGACTGATGATACACAAGGTTGTATTCAAATATGGGAACATCCTCAATATGTAAATGGAGCAATACCTAGTGGATTATATTTAGCTGGTTCTGACCCATATGACCAAGATCAATCTACAACATCTTCGTTAGGCTCTACGTTTATTTATAAAACTTTCCTAGATGCTAATGGATTATGTGAAATACCAGTAGCAGAATATACAGCTAGACCTAGGACAGCAGAAGAGCATCATGAAAATGTAAGAAAGTTATTAATGTACTATAATGCTATTGATTTATATGAGAATGAAAGAAATTCTTTAAAAATGCATTTTTCTCATAAACATTCTTTATATTTGTTAGCTAAAACTCCAAGTATATTAAAAGCTACAGAAGGCTCAAAGGTAGAAAGGACATTTGGAATACATATGACTGAAGGTATAAAAGATGAAATAGAAATATATACTAGAGACTGGCTACTACAAGATGCTGGTAATGGAAGATTAAATCTCCATAAAATATATTCAATTCCTCTTTTAGAAGAACTCATTAATTACAATAGGATTGGGAACTTCGACCGTGTAATAGCGTATATGTTAGTGATTTGCAATAGATTATCTAATTATAATATGAAAGTGTCAAGTATTCAAGACAGTAAAATAATAGAAGATGCTTTTTTAAAAAGAGCAATAACTGGTGGATTCTTTAATTAGTTTGAGATATGGATTTTAAAAGTATGGTATTTAGCACCCTTCCTCCACAGAAAATATCGGAGAAGGAAAAAGATCAACAATGGAAAGAACAATGTGTCGATGCAGTTTGTTCTATGGGTAATATGCGTAATCCTAACGGAAGAACTACTACTCAAGAGAAACAGATAAAATACGATATTGTAAATTCCATTATAAATCAAAATGATTTTAATTATGTTTTAAATCCTTACGGAATAAAAGATAAAAATATTCAAAATACTCCAGCTAAATTAAGAGATATTAATATTATAGTTAATAAAATAAACACTCTTAAAGGAGAAGAGTTAAATAGACCTTTTGATTTCAATGTTATAGGAATTAACGGAGAAATACTTACTGAAAAAGATAGAAAGAAAAATGAGCAATTACGTCAAATGGCTTATATGAAGTTAGCTCAAGAACTAGGAATATCTTTAGAACCTCAAGTAGATCCTAATACCGGACAAGAAATTCCTCCTCCAACTTTTCCAAATATAGATAAATATGCAGGATACTCAGAACAAGATGAAAGAGAAGAATGGGGAAATATAATTTTACAAGATTTAATTTATTCTTTAAACGTACCATTTAGATTTAATGAAGGGTGGGAACACGGACTTATAGTAGCAGAAGAATATTACTATGTAGGAATAGTTAATAAGAAACCAGTATTAAGAGCTTGTAATCCTCTATATTGTGAGTTTAATAGAAACCCTAATAACCCAAATATAGAAGATGGAGATTGGTTTAGAGAAGATAGATGGTTGACAAAAGGACAGATATTAGATGAATTTGGCGAAGTATTGACAGATGACCAAGTTGAAAAATTAGATAATGGACAATTTGGTTCCAACTTTTCTTCTAATCAAATGTTTCCGGGATATGCTTATTCTCAAACAGATATTAATAAATATGAATCTGGATTTAATAGAACAAGTAGATTTAATTCTAATCACTATTTAGTTACGCATGTATGTTGGAAATCTATGAAGAAAATAGGTTTCTTATCATTCACAGATGAATTAGGAGAACCTCAAGAAGGAATAGTTGATGAAAACTTTAAACTTACCCCAGATCTTAAAAAAGCAGGTTATACAATAGATTGGAGATGGATTCCTGAAGTATGGCATGGTACTAAAATTGGTACAGATTTCTATGCTAATATTGAACCTGTTCCAAATCAAATACGTTCAATGGATGATCCATATTCAGTTAAATTACCTTATATCGGAAGAATCTATAATTCAACTAATACAAAACAAACATCTTTAGTTGACCTAATTAAACCTCATCAATATTTATATAATATTGTTTGGTATCGTCTTGAAAACGAATTGGCAAAAGCTAAAGGTAAAAAGATGGTTATGGATATAGCCCAAATTCCTAAATCACAAGGAATAGATTTAGAAAAATGGATGTATTTCTTTGATAATATAGGACTGGCTTTAATTAATTCATTTGAAGAAGGTACAGGTAAATTCCAAGGACAAGTATCTAATTTTAATCAATTCTCAAATATTGATATGGGACTTTCTCAGGCAGTAGGACAGTATATTGGAATACTTACTAAGATTGAACAATTAGTCGATAAAATAGTAGGTATAAGCCCTCAAAGAGAAGGTAATGTTCATCAATCAGAAACAGCTACTGCTACTCAAGCAGCTATAGTAAATTCTACTAATATTACAGAACCTTGGTTTTATATTCATAATGAAATTAAAAAGAACGTTTTAACTCATCTGCTAGAATGTGCTAAATTAGCATATCCTAAATTAAAGAAGATAAATTATATAGCTAATGATTTTCAAAGAATTTATGCTGAGATAGATATGGATAAATTCTGTGATTCTGATTATGCTGTCTATGTTACAAATTCAACTAATGAACATAAAATATTTAATAAATTAGAAGGATTAGCACAACAAGCAATGGCTTCAGGAGTTGCTACATTCTCTAATATAGTTGATATGTTTAAAGCTAAATCTACTTCAGAATTGTCAAGATTAATTAAGACTTCGGAAAGAGAAAAACAAGAAAGAGATCAACAACAATTAGAAACTCAAAAACAAATGCAGACTGAACAATTACAAGCTGCAGCAGAAGAGAAACAAAAAGAAAGAGATTTCGTAGCAGAACAAGCAGAACTTGATAGAGAAGCTAAAATCCACGAAGCTGTAATAAAGGGTATGGGATTTGATCAAGACACTCAAGGAAATCAAATGAACGATGCTATTAATTATGGTGCTCAAGTTCTTAAAGAAATGGAAGCGAATAATAAACAAAGAAATGAAGAAAATAAACATACTTTAGAACAAAGAAAATTAGGACTTGAAGAAAAGAGGTTGAATCAAGAGAAAGAATTGAAACATAAAGAACTTCAATCTAAAGAAAGAATAGAACAATTAAAAGCTAGAACAGCTTTAAAAAATAAAACATCAGGGGAAAAATAATTTATTATGAGTACTATACATATCAAACCAGAAAATAAGGGTAAATTTACAGCTTATAAAAAGCGTACAGGGAAAACTACAGAAGAAGCTCTGCATAGTAAAAACCCTCACGTTCGTCAAATGGCGAACTTCGCTAGAAATTCTGCCCACTGGAGAAAAACTGGTCCAAAGAAATATCCAGATGGTAAAGATGGTTCGACATATGCTCATTTTGAAGATTATTCAGAAAACTTTAAAAATCATAAAAAGTAATGCCTAAATATAAGTTAAACATAGATAGTGTACTGGATGTCAATTCTTCTAAGAATTTCGTTGCGAGAATTACACATTCAGAAGGACAGCCTCATATAAATAATCCCGACGGTACCTATAGTACTCATAAACTTCGTTATGCCGATAATTTCGTATTTCCAATGATCATACAAAATAAAGATAAGTCTTTAACTGAATTTAAAGATTGGAGAAAAGCCTACGATTATGCTAAACAAAACAATGAGGGTATTGAATTAAAAACTGAAGAAGAGGCTGAATATTTTACAAAAAATTATAAAACAAGTAAATATGGTACTCCAACAAAATATAGAAATGGAAAAAGTGGAGAAGACTTTACTTTTGCTCCTTCACAGTATCAATCTAAAACACTAAATACTATTCCGGAACAAAATGTACAATTTGGAAAGCAATCTGTACAGAAAGGAATTAGTACTATAAATTCAGCATTTAATTATAATCCTTCTAAGAATCCTGATGATCCTAAATATAGAATGAGTGTGGAAACTGCTCAAGTTCCTAAATTTAGAAATGGAAAATCTGAAGAAAGAGACATACTTGCTGAAATTGACGAGTATATAAATTATAAGAAAGAAAATAAAAGTTTTAAAGAATACATGAAACACTATGGCACAACTAGGTAATATGTTTAAAAAGGCTCAAGGAGCTTTAAATATGGGTACTGGACTATTAAGTTTATATAGTGCTGCTAATCCCGGAGAGGATGAGAAAACATCTAAATATGCAGGAATAATGAATAACCTATCTTCTATAGGAAATTCTGTAATAAGTAACGGATTAGGAGGAAGTAAAGAAGATGTAGTTAAAAGTGCTCTTGAAGTACTACCTACTGCTTTATTTAGAAACGGAAAAGGCAACGGAGAATGTTTGCATTGTAAGCATATGGAAAAATATATGAAGGAACAAGATATAGCAAAGAAGTATAGGGACGGAAAAAGTGCCTCTACTAAACTTCATAAAGTAAAACCTAAAGCATCAGACAAAAAACTTGCAGAAGAATATTATGCTAAAGGAGTAGAAAAAGAATATAAAAACGGCAAATGTTAACTAAACGCTCGGTAAGTAATAATAAATTTTATCAGTTGTACACAAAAATAGTTTACTATATTAATATTTGATATATATTTGAAACAGTTATGGAAGAAGAAGAAAAAAAAGAGTCGTTTTTAGATTTATTCGAGTTGGATTTCGGTAAATACAAAACGGACACAGAAGAAAAGAAAGGTTCTCCAGAAGATGAAAAACCTGTAGTAGAAGAAATTATTCCTACAGAAGTAAATCCTGAAGAAAGCAAAGTTAAAGTGGAACTCGAAAAAGAAACTCCAACAGAGACTAAACCTGAAACTTCAAAAGAGGTTACCAATTTAAACGACCTTATGGAGAAGTTAGCTGAAGAAGAAGTTCTTTTTATAGATGAAGAAAAAGAGTATGATTTATCTTTTGATGGTTTGAAAGATATGATCGAAGAAACGAAAGCTAAGACTACTACTAAAGCGATCGAAGATTATGAAAATAACTTTGATGAAGAAGGTAAAAAGATTTTAGAAATTCTTAAATCTGGCGGTTCAATCGAAGATTATATTGCAAGCAAAAATCAAGTAGATTTTTCATCAGTTCCTTTACATGATTCTGAAGGAAATCCTATTACTCAAAATCAAATCTATCTTTTAGAAGACCTTTATAAAATGGAAGGTTATGAAAAAGATGAGATTGCAGAGAAAATAGATGTACTTACTAAAGCAGGATTACTTGAAAAAGAAGCTAATATTGCCAGAAAAAAATTATCTTCTTGGCAAAAAGAGCAAGAACAAGTTCAAGAAAAACAAAAACTCGAAGAAAATAGAGTTAGAGTTGAAACTGAAAAAAAGGAAGCTGAAGAATTTAAAAATCAAGTTCTTAATTTAGATGAGGTTGCTGGTTTTAAAATAGATAAAAAACAAGCAGAAAAGTTATACGATTATATAACTAAACCTATTGATAAAGAAGGAAATACTCAATTTAAAAAAGATGATACTTTCGAAAATAGAATGTTATATGCTTATTTTGCAATGATTGGTTTTGATAAAGAACAATTATCTAAAGAAATTAGAACTAAACAGGCTATAAATTTTAAAAAGAAATTATCTAATTATAAAGATTCTAACGCAAGTCCTTCTTCAGGAGACTATACTAGAAGAGTTGAAACCTCAGAAAAGTTAAATCTTCCGGAATGGATAGCATAAGATAAAAATTAAAAACTTAAATATTAATTACTATGTCAACAAAAACAAAAGTTTCACCGTTGCAGATTTATCAATCACGAAATTTTGCAGGTTTGAACGAAACAAATCACTTAGCAAATGCTTACTTGACAGAACCTGAGAAATTAGGATCTGTACTAGCTTATGCATTTGGTATTCAAGAGGATAACGTTCTTTCTTTGCTTACTGGAGGTATTGGTAACACTGTATATATTACGGACCGTGAATACGAATGGGATTTGCATTCACAATCAGATAGAGCTATCGAAATCGGAGAAGATTCTCCAAGTGCTAATAGTGCTCAACCGGGATATGGAGGTCTACCTATCACTTTAATCTTTACTGAGAAATTCTTCGAGGTTACAGATGTATTGGTTGGTGATGATGGACAAACTCAAGTGCGTGTACAAACAGAACCTTATCAAGCTGGAAACAACTGGGTATACTCTGTAGTAAACGTAAATCCTAACAAGACTTCATTTATTGATGCGGAATTGTTAAAAGTTGGAGCTCGCTGGTCTAAAGACTGGTCTGCTGTAGAAGAATATTCTAATAAAGGTGGTGGACACGGTTATTCTACTCCTTATAAACTTCGTAATCATTTGACCACTTTACGTAAAACTTATAAAGTTACTCGTGAAGCTGCTAAAGCTGTAATGATTATCGAATTATTCTCTCCTGACGGATCTCAATCAACTAAACTGTGGACCAAATTGGCAGAATGGACCGCAATGGCTCAATGGTATCGTGAAATTGACCGTTCATTTATCTACTCTCAATATAACAAAGACGCTAAAGGTGAAGTAACTTTACAAGGTGAAAACAAACGTCCTGTATATATTGGAGCTGGTTTCCGTGAACAAATTTCTCCTGCAAATATTCGTTACTACACTAAATTGACTTATGAGATTTTGGACGAGTTTTTACTTGACTTATCTTATGCAGCTTCTAAATGGGGTGGTAATCATAAGTTCGTAGCTCTTACTGGTAAAATGGGTATGAGAGAATTTGACAGTGCTATTAAAAACCATGCTAGAGGTAATAACATTACTGTAACTACTGCTGGAACATTCATTACTGGAAAAGGTGATGAACTAGGATTCACTGGTTACTTTAAAACAGTTACTTTCTTAAGTGGTGTTGAACTTACTGTTAAAGAATTTGCTCCTTATGATGATATTATTCGTAACAGAAAACTTCACCCTATTACTCAAAAACCTGTAGAATCATATCGTTTTACTATCTTAAACTTCGGTAGAAAAGATGGTAAAAACAATATTCAAAAAGTAGCTATGAAAGACTCTGAAATGTCTATGTGGCACGTTGCAGGTTCA
>JACCEC011018215.1_pt1 | contig 15210 bp, 10 predicted proteins | sample 7450121 | NCBI WGS metagenome assembly JACCEC01 (sample SAMN15323455, study PRJNA562643) | freshwater metagenome | isolation source: river surface water | place: USA:Blue River Watershed | collected 2017-08-18 | reverse complement strand
GACCTCCGCGCGGCGGTCGAAGAGGCCGCGCGCGTCGAGCGCCAGCGTTCCGACGAGGCCCGCGCCCGCGCGGGCGCCCGCGAGGCCGGCGAGCTCCGGGCCCTCCGCGCCGAGGCCCGCACCCTCCGTTCCGACGCCCTCCGGCTCGAGGCCGAGGTGAGCGAGGCCCGACGCCGGGAGGGTCGTTGGCGCTGGATCTCCGTGGGCATGGCCGCCGTCAGCATGATCGTCCTCGTGGCCGTGGCCCTGAAGGTGCGCAGCACCCCCGCCACCGTCACCGCGCCCACGACGGAGGAGGAAGCCCGTCTTTCCCTGGCCCTCGAGCACGGCGCGGGGGACCGGACGGCAGAGATCATCGGGAGCGCGCCCTCGGCCGCAGAACGCCTGGGATCTCCGCTCCCCGACGCGGCCCCCGACGCGAGCGCCTCCGGGGGTGGCGTTGCGGAGGGGGGCGGGCCCCCCTCCGCCCCAGAAGCCGCCTCGACCGCCGATGCGGCGAGCGCCCCCGCGACGGTCATCGTCCCCCCGTCCGAGGGCGGTGCGTCCACGGAAGCGGCGCCGGAGGTCGCGAAGACCGACACGAAGGCCGACGCGAAGGCCGACGCGAAGAAGAAAGACGCGGTCAAGGCGGACGCGAAGAAGGACGCGCCCGACGCGAAGTCCACGACGACCGCGAAGACGGCGAAGTCCTCGGACGCCAAGGCCGAAGTCGTCGCCGACGCGGCGAAGAAGTCCACGGCGAAGTCCTCCAAGGGAACGGACGGGACCACCACCACGAAGACCGCCGGCCCCCGCGTCCACGTCGTGAAGTCGGGCGACACCCTCGGTAGCCTCGCCCTGAAGTACTACGGGAAGGCGTCGCTCGATGACCGGATCCGCAAGGCGAACAAGGCGCTCCTCAAGAGCAAGAAGGGCCTGAAGGTCGGGATGAAGCTCACGATTCCCTGAGGGTGGCGCGGGGTGTCCGGGCCGGCGGGGAACTGGCGTAGGTAGGGTGAGGGCAGCGTGACGTTGCCCGCTCTCCTCCTGACGCACCGGAGTTCCCCGTGTCGTACGCCCTCGTGCGCGCCCGCCTCGAAGAGGCCTGCATCCCCCTCCCCCTTCCGACCACGGAGGAAGGCCACGAACCCGTCGGGCGTGCGTTCCCGTGGTCTACCCTGACGCTCACCTGCGCCTGGCGCCCCAGCAGCGTCGCCGCCTCCGTGCTCCCCGCGGTGCTCCGGCGCGCGGGCCTCCGCTGCCTGCCCCAGGGGGACGTGGCGTCCGCGCTCCTCCCCCTGGTCCCCGTTCCGAGCGGGTCCGACCTGATCGGCCAGCTCCTGGTTTCCGACCCCGAGGGCCTCGGACGCCGCGGGGACGGTGAGGGAGAGCTGCGGACCAGCCTCCTCTGGCAGCTCGCGCGGTGGACGGAGCCCACGAACCCACGCGTCCGCCGCACCCTCGCGCAGTCGCTCCAGAGCGCCGCGCTCCCGTCGTCTGCGGGGACGGGGCCGAACGTGGTGGAGACGCTCACGGGCCTCCTCGTCCTCGGCCTCGACCCTGCGGACGCCCCCGTCGTGGTGCGGGCGCTCGCGCATCGTGAACTGGCGGTCGCGCTCACGGCCCTCGCGGTCCTCGCCGAGCACGGCTTCCTCGCCGGCGCCCTCGACGACGGATCGCTCGATGCGGCGATGGCCGACAGCCGCCACGCGCAGGTCCTCGGGCGCGCCGTGGAGGCGGTCGTGCAGGACAACCTCGTCGCCATGATCGACGTCTTCGATGCGACGTCGCTGTGGGCCCAGCGCCTCGCGGCGGCGCTCGTCGTGGGCAGCCTCGCGACCCGCACCGCCGACCCGTCCCTCGTCTTCGACCTCCTCGAGCCGCGCGTCACGGACGAGGACGACTCCGACGCCGCCACCGGCATGATCTGGGCCCTCGCGAACGCGGCCGCGCGCACGGGCGAGGAAGGGGCACGCAGCCTCCTGCGGCTGGCGCGGGCCGCCAAGGAGGGGAGCTGGCAGCAGGCCACCCTCCTGCTCGCGCTGTGTGAGATCGAGCTCGACGACCCCGCGCGGGAGGCCATCCTCGCGGAGGTCGACGCCTTCACGACGGAGGACCCGGACACGCGGGACGCGCGCGCCCTCGCGGGGGCGGCACTCGACCGCGACCGCGCCCTCCCCTGGGCGAACGTCGTCCGCTGGCAGGGCGTGCGCGCCTGGCTCCTGCACCCCTGGCAGCGTCCCGACGGGTTCTGGCGCCGCGTCGCGATGCCCGCCGACGTCGACGCCGCCTTCCTCGGCGCGGTGGTGGGCGATTCCATGTCCGACCGGGTGCGCGCCGGGATGATCGGGTGGACCCTCGCGCAATCGGGTGGCCTCGCGCCGCTCCTCGAGGCGATCGCCCTCGAACGCCAGGACAGCTGCGCGGACCTCGCGCGCGCCGCCCTCCTCCTCTGGCCGGGGCCCGTCACGATCGACCCCGTCGTGGCGCGGGTCGCGCTCGGGCCGGACGCGGGCGCGCCCCTGCCGGACACCCCGGAGACCTGGGGGCGGCTCCTCCGCTGCATGCAGGAGGGGCGGATCCAGGGGAACGCCAGCGGGTTGCTGAAGATGTGCCCGACCGGGGTGCGCGTGGCGGAGGGTTGGTTCCGGGCGGAGGTCCTCTTCGAGCGGGGCGCCTCGAAGGTCGAGGCCGAGCGCACCCTCGCGGGATGGAGTCGGACGCCGCCCGCCTGGGTCCAGCGTCGGGAGCCCGCGACGCTCGACCGCGTGCGCGCGGGCCTCAGCGTTCCCGCAGCGGCGCTCTTCGCGGCCCTCGACGCGTTGAGCGGGACCCCGCGGCGCGCCCTCGTCACGGAGCTCTTCCACACGACCGACGACCGCGACGTGCTCCTGCGGCTCGCGCAGCGGGTCGAGGCGGAGGGGCTGAGCGCGGGTGCCGTGGCCCGCGCGTGGCGCCACCTCGAGTCCTCGGAGAACTGGGTCCTGCGGGAGGCGGCCGCGGTCCTCGCGCAGCATGCGCCCGCGGAGCACCTCGGCGACCCCGTGATGGAGCGCCTCGTCGCCCTCGCAAACGACGAGGACTCGGATGTCCGACGCGAGGCCCGCGCGGCGTGTGGACGCTTTGGACTGGCCTGGGACACCGGCGGCGACGCCAACGCCACCGCCGACACGGGCGACCTTCCTTTCTGACCCCGACGGAGATCACGTGAGCACACTCCCTTCGACCCCTCCCGCGCCGGGTGCGCGCGGCTCCTTTGGCGCACCCGTGGTCGCGCGCGGCGGCACCGTCTCCCTGCGGGGCGTCGGAAGCGACGAGCCCGCGCTCCGCGAGCGCCTCACCCAGATGGGCTACCAGGTCGTGACGGCCGGCGGCTCGGTGCTGCTCCTCGGTCGTGCCCTCGACGAGAAGCAGCGCGAGCTCCTGCGGAAGAGCGCCCGCAACGCGCAGGTGCTCGACATCGAGGAATTCCTCGGAGCGCTGGACACCCTCGTCGCGCCGGGAGAGGCCCCGCTGCGGGATGCGCCGCGTCGTGCGGCGGTCGAGGTCTCGGCGGACCGCGTTCGGATCCTCGACATCGAACTGCCGCGCCGCGGGGAGGTCAACGGCCTCGTGCCGCCCGCCTCGCGCTTCCGGCACCTCTGCGTGGACGAGACGCTCCTGCGCACGGCACGGGCCGTCGCGGCGGCCGTGCGCCAGGGGTTCCCCGTCGTCCTGGAAGGCGAGACGGCGACCGCGAAGACGACCGCGGTCCTCTGGGTCGCGCACCTCCTCGGCCAACCCGTCGTGCGCCTCAACCTCAACGGCCAGACGGACACCAGCGAGCTCGTGGGACGCTACGTCCCCGCCTCGGGTGCGGGCGCGGGCGTGACCTGGAGCTTCCAGGAGGGCACGATCCCGCGGGCCCTGCGCGAGGGTCACTGGGTGCTCCTCGACGAGATGAACCTCGCCGAGCCGCAGGTCCTCGAACGGCTGAACCCCGTGCTCGAGGAGCCGCCGACGCTGGTCCTGAGCGAGGGGTCGGGCACCACCTTCGGGCCGGGGGGCGACGTGCCCGTGCACCCGAACTTCCGTCTCTTCGGGACGATGAACCCCGCCGAGTACGCCGGCCGCTCCGCGCTCTCGCCGGCCTTCCGGGACCGCTGGTCGAGCTGGACCTTCGTGCGTCCGCCCGATGAAGCCGCGCTCCGCGCCATGTTGCGCTGCCTCGTCTACGGGGAGCAGCCCGAGGTCGCCCTCCGCGGCACCCTCTGGAGCTCGGCGACCGCCGAGCCCGTGCACGGATGCCTCCGCGAGGTGCCCGGCATCGACACGCTCCTCGACGGGATCTCGACCTTCCACGCGGGGGTGTCCCGGGCCTCCGGCGCGGGAGAGGGCGGCGCGAGCCTTGGTCGCGCACGTCGAGAGCGCTACGTCTTCACGCGGCGCACCCTCCTCGCCGCGATGAAGACGCTGGCCGGAGAGATCGGCGAGGTCGACACGCGCGATGCCGGTGCCGTGAACGCGCTGACGCGGGACGTGCTCGAGCGCATCTACCTCGAGCGCATCTCCGAGGAGACGGACCGCGCCGCCGTCCGTACCGCCCTCCGCGCGGCGGGGTTCTCGGGATGAGGCCGCGCCCGCGCCGCAAGCTCTTCCCACGCTCGTCCGAGCGCCCGTCGCTCCCCGGAGCGTGGCCGACGGGGCCCCTGACACCCGTCGGCGGCCCCGCACGCGAGGGCGCCCGTCGGCGCAGCGGCGGAGGCGCCAGCGCGGAGGCGCGGCGGATCCACGTCGTGTCGCCCGTGGGTGTGGAGCTCTCGGAGGGAACGCGCGCGCTCGCGGACGAGCTCGGCGAGCTGGTCCGCATCGCGGCGCACCGGCCGGACATCACGGTGTCGGTGGGCGCGCCGGGGTGCGGGTGGAGCTTCCGTCCCGACCTCGGGCGGGTGCAGGTCGATCCCCTGCACCTCGAGGGGCAGAGCGCCGACTTCTGTCGGGGTCTCGCCCTCCACGAGGCCGCCCACGCGCGGCTGACCCGCTACCACGAGATGATCCCGCCGGATCTCCAGCGCGCGCCCGGCCTCGCGCGTCTCCTCAACGTGATCGAGGACTGTCGCATCGAGACCTGGCTCGGGCGGCGCGTGCCCGGCTCCCGCCCGTGGATCCGCAGCTACAACGACATCCTCTTCGGGAACCTTCGTCGCGCCGACTCGCGCGCGGGCGCAGCGGCCCAGTTCCTCATGGGGATTCTCGCCCACTGGTGGTACGGGGAAGCACCGACGGGGATGCTCCCCGAGGCGGCAGAGGCGCTCGCGGCCACCCTCCCGGCCATCGCGGCGGCGGTGGAGGCCCAACCGCCCGGCGTGCCGCTCGCGGAAGGCCAGGTGCGGGCGCTGTACGCGGCACATCCCGTCGCGCGCGCCTACCTCCCGCAGGACCTCCGGATCCAGCCCTCCGCGGACGCCTGCATCGCACGCATGGCGCAGTACCGCGCGTGGGAGATCATCCACGCCCGGGTCGTCCCCGCCTTCCGCGCGCTCACCGACGCGGACGCCGACGCGAAGCGTGAGCAGCGCTCGGCGTTCGAGGCGCTCCTCGACCAGCTTGCGGCCGGCCACATCGAGGACCCCGACGGTCGGCTCCGCGGCGCGCTCGAGGGCGTCGCCGAAGCCCCGGACGCGGGCGCGGCGTCCAGCGGAACGCAGGCGACGCGGGAGGCCGTCCAGGCCGCCTTCCAGCTCGACCCCTCCGATCGCTACCTGACGGTCTGGCAGCGCCTTCACCCCAGCATCGACGCCCTCTCCCGTGACCTCCTCGAGATCTTCGAGCGTCGCAACCGCAGCCGGATCACCCGCGGCCACGCGAGCGGCACCCGGATCCACCTCCCCGCGGCGATGCAGTTCGAGGCGCGTCCGGACACCTACCGCACGCTCTGGGAGCGCAGGACGACGCCGCAGCGCATCGACCCGTGCTTCGTGCTCCTCGTCGACACGAGCGCGTCCATGCGCGGCGCCCGGATCGCGGCCACCTTCGACGGGATCGTCCTCCTCTGCGAGGTCGCGGCGCGCGTCGGCATGCCGCTCGAGGTGTTCCAGTTCAACGAGGGCTGCACCCGCGTCCATGCCTGGGACGACGGCGTCGACGAGGGACTCCGGCGTCGCCTCGGTGGTCTCCCCGACGCGGTCACGGGAGGCACCTGCCTCGGCGAGGCGCTCGGTACGGTGCGTCGTCGCGTCGCGGAGCTCCCCTTCCGGGACCTCTTCGTCCTCGTCCTGAGCGATGGGGAAACCACCGACCCCGAGGTCGCGACGCGTCACCTCGACGCGCTCCGGCGCGGCGGTGCCACCTGCATGGGGCTCGGCCTCGGCCCCGAGGCGCGGGCCCTCCGCGATGTCTTTCCCGACGCGCCCGTCGGCATCAGCGTGGAAGAGGTGCCGGGCCGCCTCGTCGCGGCGCTGCGCTCGTCCGTCGGCGCGTGAGCGCGGGGGCGCTCGTCGCCCTCCCGCGGGGAGGGCGTTGCGGGAGGGGCAGCGCCCCTCCCGCCCCCAGCACACGAAGTTCTGCGGCGCGTCGGCGGCGAGCGCAGCCGTTCAGCCGTGCGTTTCGCCCACGCCCGAGGCCGCCGCGAGGAGCGGGACCTCGAGGAACAAGCGACGCCCGAGCGTGCGCACGAGCGCGCCGACCTCGGCGACGCGATGGAACGCCGGACGGTCGGTCACCGCCTCCACCACGAGCGCGCGCGCGACCGCGCCCGCGGGGAGCGAGGCCGCGAGGTCCTCCTGGCGCCGTGCGAGGGTGTCGAGTTCCCCCGCCTCGAGCCAGGCCGCGCGACAGGTCGGGCAAGCGTCCACCACGACGCCGGTCTCGCCCCACGCGAAGGCGCTCATACGACCGCCACAGGAAGGACAGGTGCAGCGTCCCGGCACCCCCGCGAGGGGTCCGGGCAAGACGCTGTCGAGCCACGCGCTGTCCGGCGCGGCGTGGTCCACCGCCGCGAGGAGGTGCGCCTCGGTGATCCAGGCGCCACCGCAGGTCTCGCAACCGTGCGCGGGCGTGCCCCCGAGCACGATGGGCGCAAGAATCCCACCGCAGGGGGCGTCGGTTGCACCGGGGCAGCGCATTACTCGTTGCTCGTGGCGCGAGCCTTGAGCTCCGCGATGGCCACGTCCTGGCTCTTGAGGCCCGGGTACGTGTCGATCACCTTCACGGTGAACGCGCCGCTCATGCCGCCGTTGTAGCCGTTGAAGAACGGCATCTGGGCCCACTGCGCCTCGCCCGGCTTGTCCGCGAGGACGACCTTGGACACGAGGCCGTTCGTCTCCGAGGACCGGATCTCGACGGTCTTCGGGCGCGCGTAGTTCTTGTCCGGCGCGACGAACCCGAGCGAGCTGATGCCGAAGGGGCCCATCTTGCAGGAGAGTTCGAGCCCAGCCGGCGCGGTGAACACCGTCTTCGTGTTCTCGTCGAGGAGGTAGCTCTTGTCGGCGCCCGTCGTGAGTGCAGCCTTGGCGCCCTTCGCGGGGGTCGCCGCCGGCGCGGCCGCGGCGCCGTCCGCGGACGTGGAGTCGACGAGGACGCGCGCGTCGAACTCCTTGAGGAGCACGGCGATCTCCGAGAGCGCAAAGTTCTCGAAGTTGGTGTTCTCGTCCTTCGACACGGCCTCGACCGTGAAGCGCACCGCGCCCTGGGTGCCGCCCGACACCTCGATGTCGGGGATGTCGAGCGTCTGGAACTCGGCCTTGTCCGCGATCTCGACCGTCGCCGTGCCGACGACCTTGTCTTCCTCCTCGGAAGAGTCGGTCTTGGCGTCGAGGCGCAGCTTCTTCAGGCGCGCGTACTTGGCGAAGCTCTCGGGGTCCTTCCCGAAGCCGGGGTAGATGACCACCTTGTCGATGGTCCCCGTCGCGGGGAGGACGATCTCGATCCACTGCCCCTCGTTGCCGGCCTCGCCGGGGACCTGCCAGGCCGTGTCGAGCTTGCCGTCGATGGCCGCGGCGGCGGCCCAGTACGTGGCGCCGAGCTTCGAGTCCTTCTTGTGGGCCGATGACTTGGCGCCCGCGAGGGCGGAGAACGGGAGCGCGAGGAGGATCAGGGGCAGGAGACGCATGGCGATTCCTTTCGTGAACTAGTCACGGTCGACGATGATGAACTCGACGCGGCGGTTCTGGGCCCGCCCGTCCTCGGTCTTGTTGTCCGCGATGGGCCGCATCTCGCCGAAGCCTGCGGCGTCGAGGCGGTCCGCCGCGATGCCCTTCCCGACGAGGTACTTGACGACCGCCTCGGCGCGGGACTGCGAGAGCTTCAGGTTCTTCAGGGGGTCGCCCTTGTTGTCCGTGTGACCCTCGACGCGAATCTTCTTCAACTCGGGGTGCTGGGAGATGACCAGCGCGATCTCGTCGACGAGCGCGAAGCTCGACGGCAGGATGATGCTCTTCCCCGGGTCGAAGTTGATGACGTCCTTGATCTTGATCGAGGAGCCGCTGATCACGACGCGCGCGTTCTTCAGGCGCTCGTCGGGGCAGCCGTCGTCGTCCTCGAACTGGTTGAGGTCCTCGGGATCGTAGGGACACCGGTCGATGTTGTCGGCGAAGGTGTCGCCGTCGGAGTCGGCGCTGGGCTGGTCGTCGGGACAGCCGTCCTCGTCCTCGTTGCCGTTCATGGTCTCGGCCTGGTCGGGGCAGCGGTCCGACATGTCGGCCACGCCGTCCTTGTCGTTGTCCGGGTCGGGGCAGCCGTCGTTGTCCATGTACCCGTCGTCGTCTTCCGGATCGTTCGGGCAGGTGTCGACGCCGTCCTCGCGGCCGTCCGCGTCGTTGTCGCGGTCGGGGCAGCCGTCGGCGTCCTCGAAGTTGTCCACGTCCTCCGAGTCGTTCGGGCAGCGGTCACGACCGTCGGACAGGCCGTCGTCGTCGGTGTCCCGACCGGCGGGGTCGAGGCTCGGGGCCACGGCGAAGCCGGCGACCACGCGGTAGTCGGGGGCCCCGACGCCGCCCATGATCCCCGTCCCGCCCGCCACACGGAGGAGGGCCCACTTCCCGAGGTAGGTCTGTGCGCCGATCAAGGCCTCGGCGGGGCTCGACGCGGCGGTGCCCCCCGCGCGCCCATGGGCTTCCATCGTGAGCTCGATCGCGCTCGCGGGGTGCCATCCCGCGGCTGCGGCCCACGCGAACCCACTCCCGAGGCGGGCATCGTGGATGCGCGAGGTGGGGACGACGTCGTACCCGAGGTTCACGGCCCCGCGCAGCGTGTAGCGACGCGTGTGGACGTTCCCGTTCGCCTTCTCGAGCGCGAGGGTGGGGCTGGCGGTCACGCCGCCCGCGCCGATGTAGTCCGTGCCCGGCCCCGTCGGGACGCCCACGGGCACCACGAGGGCGATGCCGATCGCCGACTCCGCCGGGTCCAGGACCGCGAACTTGGGGGCGATCACGAGGTCCCCGAGCGCAGCGCTGTCGACGGCCCGCGCCCCGCCGAGGTTCCCGAGCTGGGCCTCGTTCCAGGCGGCCTGCGAGAGCACGAAGGGCACGTCGAGGGTGAGGCTCGCGAAGCGCGTGAAGCCCATCCCGACCTGCGCGTGCGCGGTGAGGCGCGAGTCGACGAGGGCGTCGCCCTGGTCGCCGTCCGCGCCGCTCGTCGGGGAGACGCGGTTGCCCGCGGCGTCCACGAGCACGAGGGGGTCGTTCGCGTAGCTCACCCACGCCCCGGCCCCCACCTGGAGGTTCCCCAGCGTGGCGGCGCCCTGCGTCTGGCCGTAGCCATAGACGTCCGTGTGGGGCGCGAAGAGCTCGACGTCCTGCGCGAAGGCCTGCGCGGCGAGGAGGAGCGCGATCATCGGGCACCTCCATCCTGCGCGCGGGCAGGCGCGAGGCGACGACGCCCCGTCCACGCGAGCGCGGCAAGTCCGCCCAGCCACGCCCAGCCCGCGCCGTCGGGACCGACGCCGCAGAACCCGCCGCCGCGCACGGTCGCCGACAGGGCGGGGGCCGTGCAGGACGGGAGGTTGTCGAACCAACCGTCACAGTCGTTGTCGACGAGGTCACCGCAGACCTCGGTGCCGCCCGGGTAGACCGTGGCCGCAAGGGCGGCCAGCTCGGGGTCCTCGGTCGGAGAGACGTCCATGCAGTCGCCGTCGGTCTCGGAGAAGCCGTCGCCATCGCGGTCGGGGACGTCGACCTGCCCGTCGCAGTCGTCATCGATTCCGTTTCCGGGATCCTCGGTGGCGCCGGGGCTCACGCGGGGGTTGGCGTCGTCGCAGTCGGTGCCGCCGCAGTCCCCGAGGGTGGCGTTCCAGCCGTCCCGGTCGTAGTCGCACTCGTCCTGCCCGGAGCAGTCCTGGTCGATGCCGTCGTAGGGCACGTCCTGCGCGCCGGGGCGGTTGTCCGCGTCGTCCCGCGGGATGTCGGTCTCGGGCCACCAGGGGGCGTTCTCGAGATCGTCGCAGTCGTAGACACGGAGCTCGCCGGCATCGATGGACCCGTTGCCATCGACGTCGTAGGGCTGCGGACACTCGGTCCAGCCGTCGCCGTCCTCGTCCATGTCGTCGGGGCAGCCGTTGCAATCGTTGTCGAGACCGTCGATGGTCTCCACGCCGGCCGGGGACGCCAGCGGCGTCGAGTCGTCGCAGTCGCCGTCGATCTCGGTGAAGCCGTCGGAGTCGTCGTCGATCAGGCCGTCGTCGCGCACGCCGTCGCAGTCGTCGTCGCGACCCTCGCGGTCCCCCTCGGCGTCGTCGACCTCGGCGGGGTTGACGGTCGCGTCGGTGTCGTCGCAGTCACCCTCGGTCTCGGCGTAGCCGTCCCGGTCGCTGTCGTTGCCCGGGTCGTCCGAGCAGTAGCGGTTCGGCGCGCCGGGGGTGCCGCGCATGCCGGAGCTGGGGATGTAGGCCGTGGCGGGGCACCAGTTGATGGCGAGGTCGTTCGCCCACTCGAGTCCGAGCGCGTTCGTGCTCGCCTGGTGGGCCTCGTCGGGGCTCGTCGGCCACGCGCTCGTCCAGAGGACGTCGTCGATCCGCGTGCCGGCGTAGGACAGGACGAGGTGGTCGTCCGAGCGGGACATGTTGAAGCTGGTGAACGAGTAGACGTAGTCGACCGTGACGCCGCCATTCTGCGCGGTGTCGCCGCTCACCCCGAGGACGGCGTAGTCGCCCGGCGCCACGGGCACGCTCGTCGTGACCGTGAAGGCACCCGGGATGCCGGACGTGGTGCTGCTGTTCGACTGGAAGGCCACCCCGAGGAGGTCGAGCTCGACGGCCGTGTTGTTCCGCACCTCGAACCACTCGCCGTAGTACTGCGGGACGCGACCCGAGCCCGACGTGTCGGCCTGGAACTCCGTGATCGTGAAGTCGCCCGGTCGCGTGGGTGCCAGCGCGGACACCACGGGGACGAAGGCCAGGAGGGTCAACATCGGCAAGACTCCTTGTCGTGAGCGGCGTCCACGTGCGCGCGGAGGCGCGTGGGGCCGCAAGGATCGCAGGATATCACGGCAGGTCGAGGTTCAACCCGCTGAGATCCCGGGTGGTCGCGAAGGGATCCGTACGCGCGACGGGGTCGTCCGCGGAGCGGCTGTCCCCCGTGAGATCCTGGTAGGCCTCGAGCTCTACCTTCCCGAGCGCTGCGGACAGCGCGAACGAGAAGGCACCCGGCTCGACCGCGACGCGACCGAGGTAGGTGCGTCCGCCCGGCGCGTCCGTCCCCGACTGGAAGACATCCACGAGGACGGTCGTGCTGCGTGGCGTGCGGACGGTGCCGGCGATCGTCACGGTGGGTGCGGACTGTGGCGGGAGCGTGCTCATGCCCCCGCCCGGCGCGCCGCCGCCGCCGGGGGGTGGCGCACCGTTCGGTGCGCCACCGGGAGCTTGCCCCGATCCGCCGGGTGCCCCCGGAGGTGCGGGCGTGGGCCCCCCCGACATGCTGCGCGCCCCCGCGACGAGCGTGAGGGCGAGCGGCTCTGCGGGAGCCTTCCCGTCCAGGGCGATCTCGGTCTGCGCGAAGGGGTCCTGCTCGCTGGGACCGTCGGAGTCCGGATCCTGAAACGCCTGGAGTTGGAGCTTCTTCACGGTCACGGGGACCTTGATCGTGAAGGGACCGGGGCCCTCCAGCTGCACGACGCCCGCGCGTTTCGTCCCGCCGGGGGCGCTCGCATCGGGCTCGCCGAGGTCGAGCTGCACGGGGCCCTCGCCGGAGGAGGTGATCACGCCCGTGAGCTCGAAGCGAGCGGCCGTCGAATCGGCCCAGGGCTCGGCGCCGCCGCCGGCGCCTTCGGTGTTGCCCGCTTCGGCCTCCGCCTCGTCGTGGCCCTCGTAGTAGCGGGGGTCGAGGGGAACGGGCTGGTCGGTCACCTTCTCGAGGCATCCGGCGAGCATCACGAGCCCACCCGCGCGCGCGAGCGCGTGAACGGCCGTCGTGATGCGCACGTGCGTCATCCCTGCGCGCGGTACCACGCCACCGTCTCCCGCAAGCCCTCCGCGAGGGAGGTCCGTGGCGTCCAACCCAGACGCTCCCGTGCACGCCCGGTGTCGAGGACCTTCCGCGGCATCCCGTCGGGCTTCGTCGCGTCCCAGTGGATCGTGCCGTCCCAGCCGACGGCGTCCGCGACGGCGCGGGCGATCTCCGCGACGGTGCGCTCGACCCCGCTCCCGAGGTTGATGGGTGCCGCCCCCGGCGCAGCCTGCAGCGCCGCGACGATCCCCTCGGCGCAGTCCGGCGCGTAGAGGAGGTCCCGCGTGGCGCGACCGGTGCCCCAGCACGTGACCTCGCGGAGGCCCTGCGCGCGGGCCTCCTCGAATCGGCGGAGGAGGGCGCCGACGAGGTGGCTGCGGGCGGGGCCCGTGTCGTCGCCGGGGCCGTAGAGGTTCGTCGGGACGACGAAGCCGCACGGGAAGCCGTGCTGCTGCGCGAGGGCCGCGCCGTGCACGAGCATCGCGCGCTTGGCGTGCCCATACGGCCCGTTCGTGGGCTCGGGTTCGCCCGCGAAGACGCTCTCCTCCCGCATGGGCTGCACGGCGTCCACGGCGTAGGCGCAGGCGCTCGACACCCCGACGAGGCCCCTCACGCCGATCTCCCGCGCGGCTTCCAGAACGGCGGTGCTCATGCGGATGTTGTCGACGTAGGCATCGGCGGGATGGTCCTTCATCCAGCCGATCCCGCCCCCGGTGGCGGCGGCGTGCACGACGAAGTCGGGACGCTGCGCCCGGAACCACGCCCGCACGTCCGCCTCGCTCCGCAGGTCGAGCGTCGCCCGGCGCGGTGCGAGGACCTCGGCCCCCGCGGCACGGAGCGCGGCCACGACGTGCCCGCCCAGGAAGCCTCCGCCTCCGGTCACGAGCACGCGCGCGCCTGCGAGGGACGGCATCGTCTCAGACGTTGCTGTAGGGGTTGCGGATCCGCACGACGCGCAGGCCACGGATCAGCTCGTCCATCCCGCGGTGGATGTCGATCTCCGTGGAGAAACCGAGGCCGCGGATGCGGGCGTAGGAGACCTCGTAGTCGCGCTTGTCCTCGTCGGTGCCCACGTCCGCGAAGTGGAGGTGGAAGTCCATCTTCGACTGGAGGAGCCGCACGATGTCCTCCTTCGTGTAGTTCATGCTCTCGTGGCCCACGTTGAGCTTCTGGTTCCGGGCGGCCTCCCAGTTCCGGAGGAGGTGCGGGACGACGCGGGCCATGTCCTTCACGTGGATGAAGGTCCGGCGGAAGTGGCGCTCGTAGACGAGGAGGTAGCGGTTGACGAGGGCCTGATAGGTGAAATCGTTGATCATCAGGTCGAGACGCAGGCGCGGGCTCAGCCCGAAGGCCGTCGCGAAGCGGAGGGCGACCGTGTTGGGGCGCTCCATGCAGCGGCGCTCGGCCTCGGTCTTCGTCTCCCCGTAGAGGGAGAGCGGGTTGAGCGGCGTCTCCTCGTCGCAGACGCCCAGGACCTCGCCGTAGTTGGAGCCCGTCGAGAAGTTGATGAGCTTGACCTGGGGGCCGATGAGGTCGAGGACGTTCTGGGTGCCGTCGACGTTGGTGCGACGCGCCTCCTCGGGCGACTTCTTGCACACGGGGTAGCCGACGAGGGCGGCGAGGTGCACCACTGCGTCCGCCCCGGCGAGCTCGCGCTTCATGGCCGCGGTGTCGGTGACATCCGCCTGCGCGAAGCTGAAGTTCGGGTGGAGGAAGTTCGCGAGCATCCCTTCCCCGCCGAAGCGCAGGTTGTCCACGACATGGACGCGGTAGCCCTCGGCGAGGAGGTGGGGGACGAGGACGGAGCCGACGTAGCCGGCACCTCCGGTGACGACGATCCGCTCGCTCATGGGCTGCTCCACGCGCGGACGGCGCGCTCGAGAAGGGCGAAGTGTTCGGGCCCGAAGGCGTGGCTGTTCCCGACGAAGATCCCCTGCGCGTGGACACGGTCGGCCACGGGCGTGGGTCCGTGCACGCGGGGTTGGGCGTGCGGGAAGGCGCGCAGGAGCGCCTCCCACGCGGGCTGGCGCCCGAGGTGGCTCCCCGAGATGGGGCGGGTCTCGATGCCGTACCCCGCGAGATGGGCCTGCAGGCTGGCCCGGTCGCCCTCGACGAGCATCGGGAAGGCGAAGGCCGCGTGGAGGGTCCCCGGCGCTTCGGGGAAGACCGTGACGCCTGCCACCCCCGACAGCCGCGCGCAGCCTTCCGCGTGGTTGGCCCGTCGGCGCGCGACCCACGCGTCCAGACGCTCGATCTGGACGAGGCCCATCGCGGCCTGGAGCTCCGTCGGGCGCAGGTTGTAGCCCGCGCTCACGAAGAGGAAGCGCGGGTCGATGTCCGCGTGCGCGGCGGCCAGCGCGTCGCGGTCGGAGCGCTCGCGGATCCAGCCGTGGGCGCGCAGGGAGCGCAGGGCGTCGGCCAGCGCGAGGTCGTCGGTCACGACGATCCCGCCCTCGATGGTCGAGATGTGGTGCGAGAAGAAGAAGCTGAAGCTCGCGGCGTGGCCGAGGCTCCCGACAGGACGCTCCGTGCCGTCGGCGCCGATCACCGCCCCGCCGTGGGCGGCGCAGGCGTCTTCCAGCCGGATCAGCCCCTCGAAGGCGGGGTGATCGAGGTCGGCGGGCTGACCGAGGAGGTGCACGGCGAGGACCGCCCGCGTGCGCGACGTGCGCGCAGCCGCGGCCGCTTCGGGGGAGATGCAGAGCGTGTGCGGATCGACGTCCACGAGCACGGGCACCAACCCCGCCTGCGCCACGGGGAACAGCGTCGTGCTCCACCCCACCGCCGGGACGAGCACTTCGTCGCCGGGAGAGAG
>JACCEC012506413.1_pt1 | contig 15217 bp, 8 predicted proteins | sample 7450121 | NCBI WGS metagenome assembly JACCEC01 (sample SAMN15323455, study PRJNA562643) | freshwater metagenome | isolation source: river surface water | place: USA:Blue River Watershed | collected 2017-08-18 | reverse complement strand
TCGAAGGGATTAACTCCAGTTTGACGTGGTGTTTGGCAAACGCCTCACGAAACTGCTGGCCAATAACCTCAGACGTTGAGTTGGGCTGGCCGGTTGCAATCCGTACGGTGGCAGGTGGCATGGGGCGTACTAGATGCACCAGCACAACGATTACCAGGATGGCTGGCAGTATGAACATCCAGTTGCTGACCAAAGACGTCCAGAAGGCGAGCAATTCATCAGCAATGATTTCTCGGTAGTTACGAGAGACCTTGGGCAATGGTTTTTTGGGCCGACGAGGCATGATGATCCTTGATGCGCGAGGAGGGTGACCAACAGCAAAAAGCCTCAGCAACGCCAAAGTCAACCCTGTGGCCGAAATAGACAGTTTCTGGCTTTTGTGTGCCCCTAAACGTGCCCCTAAAACTTTTCACTTGATTGTGTGGTGCCTTGAGCAAACTACGACCCCAGACCTTTCAACTCTTTTGGCTGGCGTGGCTCAGTCTTCTCAAGATGGCTTCATTGTATCGGAAACCATCCAACCCGTAGATACCACTGCTTTGGATGCTGGTCTGATGTGCGCCAGCACCCAACCCAATAATGATTGTTTGTATCCAAGCGGCAGATCTTGACGCAGCGTGATTCTGGTTCGGGACGGATTCGGCAGGCCATGGTTCTGTTACCGGTTCTGTTGACAGGGCATATTTGATAGATGGTTGTGCTTTGTCCGGAGTTTCGTTAGTCTCTAAAAAAAATGGAGACACTATGAATTCCCGCTACCTCGAAGACATGAAAATGGGCGATGTGTTTATATGCCCGGGCGTAACGATCACCGAAAGTGAAATTATCGGTTTTGCACTGACTTATGACCCGCAGCCTTTTCATGTGAATACGCTGGCAGCTTCTGATTCCATTTATGGCGGTTTAATTGCCAGTGGGTTTCATGTGATTGCGCTGAGTTTCAGGTTGTTTATGCAGCTGGGTATTTTCCAGACATCAAGCATGGGTTCGCCCGGTATTGATGAAGTTCGCTGGACGATGCCTGTGCGTCCAGGTGACACACTCCATACCGAAGTGATCGTTGAATCCGTCACGCCTTCGCGCTCAAAGCCTGACCGCGGTGTTGCAAAACTGAAATTCAAGTCGATCAATCAGCGCAAGGAAGAAGTCGCGACTTTCTATCTGAATCTGCTCATCAAATCCCGCAGTACGTTGGGCTGATTGAGGTGATCAGTTAGCGGGTTTATCCTGCTTGATCAGCCTAGAAAAGAGCACAGGTAATAGGAAGAGGGTACAGATGGTGGCGGAAATAATGCCGCCCACAATCACTACGGCAAATGGACGTTGTGTTTCTGATCCGATGCCATGTGAAAGCGCCGCCGGTAACAACCCTAAACCTGCCATGAGTGCCGTCATGATAATCGGGCGCATACGCAACACGGCACCATCACGGATGGCTTGCTGGAAGGGTTTGCCGTTGCGTAGCATTTCCACAATTTCTTCAACCATGATCACGCCATTCTGAATGGCGATGCCCGATACAGCAATAAAGCCAACGGCTGCGGAAATCGAGAGATGCATACCACTCAGTGCTAGGCCGATTAAGCCACCGATCAGGGTAGTGGGTGCAATTGCAAGAATTACCGCGGCAATCTTGTAAGAGCGGAACATCCAGAACAGGAGCCCAAAAATAGCCAACAGGCTGGCAGGTACTACAATCTTGAGCCGTGCCATGGCGCGTTGCTGGTTTTCAAACTGTCCACCCCAGGTCATGGTGTAGCCCGGAGGCAACGTGACATCACGTTTTACTTTGCGTTGCGCTTCCTTGACGAAACCACCCTGGTCTCGACCTGTGAGGTTTGCTTTAATCGATACCGCACGCATACCGGCCTCGCGAGCGATTCGTGATGCCCCTTGTTTCAATTCAATCGTGGCAATTTCGCCCAGGGGTATGAAACCGTTTTCAACACCGGGTATCTGGATAGCCAGATTCGCAATGTCGTTAATAGATCCGCGATAGTCTGCGCCCATGCGCAACGTAACATCGTAACGGCGATCACCTTCAAAAAAACCGGTTGTTTCGAAACCGCCCATGGCTGTTTCAAAGGTGCGGTTAACGTCTGCGATTGAAATGCCTAGTCGCGCCATGCGCTGACGATCTGGAATAACGGTGACTTCTGTCTGGCCGCCAACCTGAATGGCCGCGACCTCTATTGCACCATTGATGCCGGCAAGAATACCCGCCACATGGTTAGCCTTTTCCTGAAGAATATTCAGATCAGGCCCGAAAATCTTCACAGCAATCTCGCCCTTAACGCCCGAGAGTGATTCTTCAACGTTGTCCTGGATTACCTGGGAAAAGTTTGTCGGGACACCAGGCATTGAATTAAGACCGGCACTCATATTCCGTACCAGTTCTTCTTTCGTTGAAAAGCGCCAATCATCTTTAGGGGCCAGATCGACAAGCACTTCAATGTTGTTGGGGCCTTTAGGGTCGGTACCTTCGTCTGGACGTCCTACGTGAGTGATAACTTTCCGTGTTTCCGGATAACTGATCATGTATTCACGTACGGAACGTTCGACTTCACGGGTTTGTTCCAGATGCGTAGAAGGGGGCATCATAATCGTGAGCCAGATGTTGCCTTCATCTAGCTTTGGTAGAAACTCAGTGCCAACAACGGGTAGCAGGCATAGAGATGCTAGAAGTGCCCCACCAGTACGTATATACACTTTACGTGGCGTTGCAAGCATCTCTTCCAGCTTCTCCCGGTAGCGATGCTGCAAGCGTGCCATCCATTCCAGATGTGGCTCCAGTAACGGTCCTTTATCTGCCATGTAGGCCAGTAGCGTCGGCACATAAGTTAACGTCAACAGGATGGCACCGAGCAGTGCACACGATAGGGTTAAGGCGACCGGCGAGAAGATCTTTCCTTCAACACGCTGGAAGGTAAAGATCGGAATAAAGGCCAGAATAATGATCGCCTTGGAGTACAGAATGGGCGAAGCCAACGTTGAAACCGTGTTCTTTAGTGCATTCAAACGCCATACCGGTCGGTTGTGACCCAGATGTTCGTATTCAGGTCCCGTCTGCAAAGTCATCTTGACCATCAGCGCTTCAACGACAACGACCGCGCTATCAATGATGATGCCAAAGTCAACCGCACCCAGGGAAATCAGGTTGGCCGAGACCTTGAACAGATCCATCATGATAAACACGAAGAGCAGGGTCAGCGGGATCAGGCTGGCAACGATGAGCGAGACTTTCCAGTTGCGTAGAAAAACGATCAGAACGCCGATGACCAAGAGCGCACCGATGATCAGATTGTGCGTAACCGTGTTCACCGTGTGATTGATGAGTTCGGTACGATCATAAAGAGGTTTGAGCATCACCCCCGGTGGCAGGTGCTCCTGACTATTAAGCCAATCAATCTTTTCACGTAGATCTTCGATAACAATGGCAGGATTTTCTGCCTTGGTCATCATGACGATGCCCTCGACCACGCCTTCTTTCTGAATGACGTCACCGTCTTTGCTCCGTAGGGCGACCGAGACGCTGCCAGATGGCGGATGATTTCCGATGCCAACTTCTGCAACATCGCCAACCAGGATGGCGCGACCATTTTGAGAGCGAATGACTGTGCTCTGGATGTCTTCTATATTCCGGTACAGGCCAGTGCTTCGTAACACCAGGCCCTCGTTGCCACGACGTAAAATGCCGCCGCCCGTGCTCTCATTATTAGCGCTTAAGGCATCGGACAGCTGGTTCAGGGTCACGCCATAGCGGCGCATGAGTATCGGATTGGCATTGACCTGGATTTCTTTAACGGTACCGCCAAAGCTGGTGACATCAGCAACACCGGGCACACGGCGCAATGCTGGCCTGACCACCCAATCCTGAATGGCGCGGATCTCGTTAAGCGGGGTATTGGCCGGTGCTTCAATGATGTAACGAAATATTTCGCCAACTGCAGTCGTTAAAGGCGCAAGTGTTGGTGTAACGCCGGGGGGTAGGGTGACGCCCTGGAGCTTTTCCAGCACCTGACTACGGGCAAATCGATCCTGGGTCCCGTCGCTAAAGATCAGGGTTACAACTGAAAGGCCGGTAATGGATACGGAACGTTGCTGGGTAACGCGGGGTACGCCACTCATTTCACGTTCAATCGGCAGGGTAACGCTGCGTTCAACTTCTTCCGGGGCTTTGCCGGGAACCTGGGTAATTACCTGTACCTGGACATCCTGGACATCAGGAAAAGCTTCAATCGGCAGGTCTTTCAAAGCCCGCAAACCAACGACCGCCATAATGGCAAAGGCCAGCAGAATGAAGGCCCGCTGGCTGACCGCAAAATTAACGAGCTGACGCAACATTACCGGGCGCTCTGCGTGAACTCTGAGGCAAGAAGGAGTGCGCCCGTTGTCACAACCTTGTCGTCTGCCTTGATGCCATCATCCGGTTGTATCCATGCCCATTGGCCATCCTGAAAGGCGACAGTCACACGTTGACGGCGGAATAAACCCGGTTCAGCCTCTATAAACACCGTGGTGTAGATGCCATCCGTACTCAAAGCTGATAGCGGAACACGTAGCGCCATCGTTGCGTTCGGGTCGGCTAGCTGTGCTCGACCATACATTTCAGGCCGCAGCTTGAGATCTGCGTTATCCAATTCAGCACGTATCTGGACACGACGCATCTGGGAATCAAGAACAGGTGATACCCGTGTGACATTGGCTTTAAAAACCTGACCGGGCAAACTATCAAAAGCCACTAGCAACACATCACCAATGTGGATACTGCCGGCAGACTGTTCTGGCGCATCGACGATAACCCACAAGTGCCCCAGGTCGGTAATAACGAATAGCGGATCGCTTTGATCCGAACGGATTTCACGGCCGGGATTGATGTTGGCCGATGCAACCACGCCGGGGATTGGTGCGCGTAATGTTAGCCGCTCACTTTCCGGATCTGGTTTGCCGTAAGGCACCAGATTAGTAATACGTAAGTAGGCGCGTCGGGCTTCTGCATCAGCAATGCGGAAATCACTTTCCGCAACTTCATAATCTCGCTTAGCAATCGCTTCGCCAGCCAGCAGCTCCTTCGAACGACTAAAGGCGGCTCTCTTGCGTTTAGCGTCTGCCTCGGCCTTTTGCCAATCCGTGAGCGCGGTACCATAATCAGGCGAGTCGATAGTGACTAACGCATCACCCGCTTCAACCTGATCACCTAGTTGCGCATGCTGTTTAATAATGCGGCCATTTAACGAGGCGCTGATCGGCGCAGTACGGGTGTCATCGACCGCAACGCGTGCAGGAACAGGGGCACCGGTAGGCAGGGGAGAAAGGACCAGCGGTTCGGAGCGGATAAATGAAAGCTGAGGCGCCCTTTTTTTGAAGCTGATCTCGTTCTGGTTAATACGAAAATTGGGCACTTCAGGGGCACTGCCAAACGATAGCCACAGCACAATCACCAGGAAGATGGCAAAGCCACCCGTGTACCAGACCTGATCTTTGAACTGACGTGACTCCTTGTATTTCTTTACCCACAGTGGGAAGTTGTTTGCTAGGAAAGCCTTTGTGCGGGTAATAGCCGGATCATTTTTTACACGTGCCAGGCCGCGTTCAAGACGACCGCGAATTGCCTCTGAATTTAACCAGTCGAGCGTGCCTGATAGCAATAAATGCCAGGCGCGTTGTAGTTTATTGCGGGACTGCGTCATTGTTGGCGTGCTCCGGGTAAATCCGGCAATTGAAGATCTTTGTCTGGCAGATTAGCTGGGGCCATAGACTGGACAGGGGAATCATAGTGGGCTGGTTTGTTGGCCACGGCAGCCTCTGAAACGGCTGCAAGAATACGAATAGCACTGGCTGCTTTGGCCGCCTCGGCGCGAGCCACAAGCGCCTCAAATTCGGCCTGACGCAAAGCACGTTTGGCATCGAGGTATTCGAAGGTGCTCATGGCACCACGGGTATAGGCAACATCGGCCGCTTTGTCGGTGCGGCGAGCTGACTGCAAGGTTTGATCCTGCAGGCTTTTCAAGCGTGCATTTGCCTGATCCAGTTCATGCAGGTAGAGCAGGGATTCGGAACGTGCAGCACGTTCGGTCTGCAGCATGGCAATTTCTGCCTGGGTCATCTCCGCCATGCTTTTGCGTATATCGCCTTCAAAATTGTTACCGGTGAATAGCGGTATGGCGATGCCGGCACCCACCGAATTAATTACGGTCGGGTTATTCCGTTCATATTGCAGGCCGACTGAAAAATCGCGGGTCTGTTGTGCACGGGCTAACTCAACGCTTTGTTTGGCGGCGGCCAAACGGGCGCGGGAAGCCTGAACATCTGGCCGTTTGTCGCCCAATGAGCCAATCAGCTTCTCTGCGTCCTGGTGGGTCATTACACCGGGCCAATCACCCCGTGTGCCGATTCGTTCGCGCTGCATTTCCGAGCCCAATAGATTCGAGAGATTGGCTGCTGCACGTGATCGGTCACGCTGGGCGGCTTGCGATTCTGCCAGCAATCGACCGTGATCGGATTCGATGCGCCCCAGATCAGCACCTGAGAGATCGCCAGATTTGAATCGGAGGCGGGCTTTGTCCAGTACCTGGTTGGCGTGCGCCAGATTGGCTTCGGCAATCTGATAGGCCTGTTCCGCAACGCGCAAATCCAGCCATGCAGACACCACACGAAAGCGTTCCTGGCGAATCGTGTCATGCATGTCCCAGACAGTGGCCTGACCCAGGTCGGTTGCTTTTGCAATGCGTAAATCCCGTTTATTGCCGCGTTCAAAAGGCTGATCGATTCTGACAATCGTATCCAGCGCATTCAAACGTGTGCCATATTGGTACTGTGTTTTATCAACACCAGAGGTGTTTACCGACATCACAGCATTTGGTCTGGCACCCGCCGTGATTAGATCTGCCTGAGCGCCATCCAGCGCAGCGCGCGCATTCTGGATCTGGGCGTTATGTTTGAGCGCTACATTTTCTGCCTCAAGATAGCCAATGCTCACAACAGGTGCCTGCGGCGTAGCAGCATGCACTGCCATTGCAGCAATAAGCATGGCGCACATCGTCAACCAGTTTTTTATCCGGCGAGGCTTAATTATGAGGGCGCTGTAGTCTTGAGGCATGAGTTGGCATCATGCCTTAAGGAAACCTTAAGGTCTACTCGCGCTGCAACAAACCATTCGTAAAAGAAAAAAGCCCCAGCGGTAAACGCTAGGGCTTTGAATTTTGGCTCCTCGACCTGGGCTCGAACCAGGGACCTACGGATTAACAGTCCGGCGCTCTACCAACTGAGCTATCGAGGAATTGCGGAGCGAATTATATGGGACACACTTTTTCTTGGCAAGCCTTTTTTACTACGACATGCCTAAAGAAGAAAATACGGGTAGATCCTCAAGCGTCGTGGTGTAGTGACGAGATCGACGGGAGCAGCTCATGTGCCAATCTGCTTTGTCCCGAACGCCCATACTCGCGACACGCAGCGCATCGCGCCCGAAACGTTCGTTCACGCGATCCATAACCCGCATGAGCGTTGTCGAGTTACTTGGATGGGGTACCGTCAGCAGATCGGGTTGGTAGTGATCGACCGGCACAATGCCGCCAAGCACCACACCCGCTTTTTTATAGCGGTGGTCTGATCGATAAATACGCTTTAACCCGAAAAGCGCAGCGTCTACCAGTTGCCGCGTATCGGCTGTCGGTGCGGGTAGCTGAATCGTAATCGCTTCATCTGGCCGGGCATGCTGCGTATCAAAAGCATTGCCTCGCACATAAATCTGTAAATTGGTGGCGAGTGAACCATCGGCCCGTAAGCGCTCTGCGGCACGTGTCGCAAATGTCGACAGTGCTTCATTCAGATCCTGCTCTTTATCAACAGTGCGACCAAACGAGCGCGAGGCAATAATCTGCTGACGTGCCGGTGCCGTCTGTTCAAAACCAATGCATGGTTGGCCCTGCAGTTCGGCTAAGGTTCTGAGAAGATTGACGGAGTGGGTTTTACGTAACTGCTGTGCCGGTGCACGCAATAAATCGCCCACCGTTCGTATATCGAGTTTTTCAAGGGAAAGTGCTGTCCGCCGTCCGATACCCCAGACTTTGCCAACCTCCATGGCTGCCATCTGGCTTCGCTGCGAGGAAGATACCGGATCACTTAGGTTGCAAACACCCGATGATTCTTTGTGTGTCTTGGCCATTTCGTTGGCGAGCTTGGCCAGTGTTTTGGTGCTACCCAATCCGACACAGACGGGCAGACTCAGGCATTGCCATAATGTTTTGCGAAGCTGGACGGCTTGAATCAGGGCCTGATCCGGTGTTAACCCGGAGAAGTCCAAGAAACATTCGTCGATGGAATAGACTTCCTGGTTTTCCGCCATATCGCGCATTAGGCTCATAGCGCGATGGCTCATGTCGGCATAAAGCGCGTAGTTTGATGAAAGGGCGATGCCGCCCAGCGCTTCGAACGATTGTCGAATCTTGAAATAGGGGACAGCCATGGGCACACCGGCGGCCCTGGCCTCGGCCGAGCGCGAGACAACGCAGCCATCGTTATTGGAGAGAACGACCACTGGTTTGCCCCGTAACGTTGGGTTGAAGACTTGTTCGCAACTCACATAAAAGTTATTGCAGTCAACCAGTGCCAGACGTGTGGCCTTGGGTGCCATCACTTTTTCTGCCGCAATGCAGGCGTGGCAGCGGCTGATCGCTTGCGACGACCGCTGGCGCGCAAATCGTGAACCACCCGAATCACCACCCCCCAGATCCGCACTTCATCGTCAGGTTTGATCGGAATAGGGGGGTAATCTGGATTGGCCGGCATCAGAAAGCTACCATTCGACTTCTGAACCAATCTTTTGACCGTAAAAGAACCATTCAAATCTGCCACAACCACATCATCGTGCCGCGCAGTCAGGGAGCGATCAATCACCATCAGATCACCATCGAGGATGCCCAGGTCCTGCATGCTGTCGCCTTCAGCCCAGGCGCAAAAGGTGCTGGCGCGGTTTTCGATTAACGCATTGAGATCGAGTCCTGGTTCGGCATGATCATCTGCCGGGCTGGGAAAACCAGCGCGCACGCCTGAGGCAAAAACGGGGAGCGTGCATGGAGCCGGGTCGTCGGCCAGGCTAACCGGATTGATCTGGGCCTCAGGAAATATCCGAAGGTGCAGGAAGTGCCTCACCGATTCGATCTGGCTTACTGGGATCCGCATCGGTTTTGTTGGCTCCAGAAAACCGGCTTTGCGGCCAGCGCCAGGACGAGCACCGCCATGCTTTTTGATGGGACTATTTTTCATGATGCTTCTTGAATATGTAACATTAACAAGAATAGCAAATCCACCGTGCCAGAACAAGTAAAAACCGAAGCGCAGCCGTTAGAATAGCGATATGTCTTTGATTAATCCTGATCGTATTGCCGCTTGGCGGCGCTCCCTGAGTCAGGCCTCGGCCAAATGGACCCATCAATTCAAACAAACCGACTGGCGCCATGTCGCGCGGACGGCGCCTGGCCGGCTGAAGACCGCTGGTCACGCCCATCTGACCGCGTTTAAAGCACGTAGGAAGCGGGATCAATGGCTGATCGGCGGCGGTGCTTTTTTGTTGGTGGTAGGGGCTTATGCCCTCATCGGGTTCTTGAATGGCGACAGTAGTCCGCTCAAACGCGGCAAGCCACCAACACCCGTAGGCGTGCAAGCCGTGGTGGAAGGTGTCTTTCCCGTACTGGTGGATGGTCTGGGGACAGTTACCGCGCGGCGCGAAGTGGTCATCCGTACCCGAATCGACGGGCAACTCGACAAAGTGCTCTTCCAGGAAGGCCAGATGGTCAAAGCCGGTGATCTCATCGCCGTGGTTGATCCCCGCGTTTATGAAGCCAAGGTCATGCAGGCGCGCGGCAAACTGGAGCAGGATCAGGCGCTGCTCAAAGACCACCGGATCAAGCTGCAGCGCTATCAAACGCTGTATAAACAAGACTCGATTGCCCGTCAGGATCTGGATTCTCAAGCGGCGCTGGTACAACAGTACGAAGGCGTTATCGCCGTTGATAAGGGCGCGCTGGACGATGCGCTGACCCAGTTGTCTTATACGCAAATCGTGGCGCCTTTTGACGGCCGCCTGGGCTTACGTAAAGTGGATGCCGGCAATATTGTCAAAACCAGCGATGCTAACGGCATCGTGACCTTGACGCAGATTCAGCCTATCGACGTGCTGTTTACGATTCCTTCGGAGCAACTGCCGCGCATTCTGGCGCGCTTTAATGCCGGTGATCCGATGCCGGTTCAAGCCTATGATCGAAACTTCAAGAACGTTTTAGCGACCGGCACGCTCAAATCTATTGATAACGTCATTGACGCTACCACCGGCATGGTGAAGCTGAAGGCCGAATACAGCAACGACAACAACGTACTTTTCCCCAACCAGTTTGTGAATGCTCGACTGGAAGTTGCATCGATACCGAATGCCATCATTGCACCAAGCAATGCCATTCTGCGGGGCAGCCAGGGAACGTATGTCTACGTGGTCACCGCAGAAAATACGGTGACCGCAACCCCGGTCAAACTGGGCGGTGTACAAGGCAATCAAGCCGAAATTATTGAAGGATTGGCACCGGGCGCTACGGTTGTTATTGATGGGTTTGACAAGCTCAAGCCAGGTGCCAAGGTCAATATCGTGCCACGTACGACCCGGTGAACCCCTCCCGTTTATTCATTCTTAGGCCAGTCGCCACCTCTTTATTGATGGTGGCGATCTTGCTGGTCGGCCTGATTGCCTACCGGCTGCTGCCGACGTCGGCCTTGCCGGAAGTAGATTACCCAACGATTCAGGTCAGTACCTTTTACCCGGGCGCCAGCCCGGAGGTAATGACCGGCTCGGTCACGGCACCGCTTGAGCGGCAGTTTGGACAGATGCCCGGTCTGGAGCAGATGACCTCCACCAGCTCAACGGGTAGCTCCGTCATCGTTTTGCGTTTTACGCTGGCAATGGCACTCGACGTTGCCGAACAACAGGTGCAGGCCGCCATCAATGCCGCAACCAACTTGCTCCCTAAAGATCTGCCGACACCGCCGATTTACAGCAAGGTGAACCCCGCCGACGCACCGATTTTGACCTTGGCCATTACTTCGCCGACGTTGCCGGTGACCCGCCTGCATGACCTGGTGGAAACGCGGTTAGCCCAGAAGATCTCTCAAGTCAGTGGGGTGGGTTTGGTTTCGTTGAGCGGTGGACGCCGCCCGGCCGTGCGGATTCAGGTTAACCCGACCGCCATGGCCGCCATGAACCTGAGTTTTGAGGATCTGCGCACGGCTATTGGCAATACCAACGTGAATGACCCCAAAGGCAGTTTTGACGGGGATCTGCGCGCCGTGACGATTGATGCCAATGATCAGCTCAAATCCGCTGAAGAATATCGCAATGTGATTGTGGCCTGGCGCAACGGTGCACCCGTGCGCCTGAGTCAGTTGGCAGAAGTCGGGGAGGGCGCAGAAAACGCCTACCTGTCAGCCTGGGTTAACCGTCAGCCAGCGGTCATCGTTAATGTGCAACGTCAGCCCGGCGCTAATGTGATCGAAGTCGTTGATCGCATCAAGGCGCTGATGCCGCAACTGCAAGCCAGCCTGCCAGCGGCAGCCGAACTTAAGGTATTAACTGACCGCACCATCACCATTCGTGCCTCGGTCAATGATGTTCGTTCAGAGCTCATGCTGGCCATTGCCCTGGTGGTGATGGTGATTTATTTGTTCCTGCGGAGCATTCCGGCCACCATTATTCCATCGGTCGCGGTGCCACTTTCTCTGGTAGGCACTTTTGCCGTGATGTACCTGGCAGGCTTTTCGATTAACAATCTGACGCTGATGGCACTGACCATTGCCACCGGCTTTGTGGTGGATGACGCCATCGTCATGATCGAAAACGTCGCGCGTCACATTGAACTGGGTGAGACGCCCTTTAATGCGGCGCTCAAAGGCTCACGTGAGATCGGCTTCACCATTATCTCGCTGACGATTTCGCTGATTGCCGTGCTGATTCCCTTGCTCTTTATGAGTGATGTGGTCGGCCGACTCTTCCGTGAATTTGCCATAACCCTGGCCGTGGCTATCCTGATTTCAGCCTTTGTTTCACTCACCCTAACGCCCATGATGTGCGCCAAGCTGCTCAAAGCGGATGCGCATCTGGTCAAACACGGCGCTTTCATGCGCTGGGTCGGCGACTCGTTTGACCGGCTGATCGCGCGTTACGAAATAGCGCTTAACTGGGTGCTGGACCGCCAACGCTTGACACTGCAAGTCGCTGTCGGCACCTTGGTGCTGACCGTTCTGCTGTACGTGGTGATTCCCAAAGGCTTTTTTCCCATCGAAGACACGGGCGTTATTCAAGGCATTACCGAAGCCGACCAAAGCGTCTCATTTCAGGCCATGTCTCAACGCCAGCAATTAATTGCCAATGCTCTGCTGGAAGACCCCGACGTAGAAAGCCTGTCATCGTTTATCGGCATTGATGGGGCCAACCCGACGTTGAATACGGGCCGCATTCAGATCAATCTTAAGCCCATGGCCGTGCGGGACGACCGGGTTGAAGCCATTATTCAGCGCCTACAGCAACGCGTGCGTGACATTCCGGGGATCAGCCTTTTCTTGCAGCCAGTTCAGGATCTGACCATAGAAGATCGGGTCACCAAAAATCGCTATCAATTTACGCTGGAAGGACCAGACGAACAGCAGGTCATTCAAACGACCGAACGCCTTGTCGAACGACTGCGCCAGTCTCGTCGTCTTGCAGACGTCAGCTCGGACTTGCAGACCAAAGGCCTCCAGATTTACGTGGATATTGATCGGGACACGGCCGGTCGTTTAGGGGTGTCCGTCGACGCGATCGACAACGCGCTCTATAGCGCCTACGGTCAACGACTGATCTCGACCATCTATACACAATCCAATCAATATCGCGTTGTGCTTGAAGCAGAACCCAACTTCAAGTTGGACCCCAAGTCTCTAGACATGCTCTACGTGCCGTCTCTGAGTGGCCAGCAGATACCGATGAATGCATTGGCGCAAATGCGCGAAGCGGAAACGCCACTGGCCATTAATCGTTACAGCCAATTCCCGGCAGCAACCATCTCCTTCAACTTGCCCGAAGGCGTTTCGCTGGGCAATGGGGTGGATGCGGTGCGCGAGGCCGAAGCAGAAATCGGGTTGCCCATAGGCGTGCGCAGCCACCTGCAAGGGGCCGCTAATGCTTTTGAATCCTCGCTAAGCAGCACGGTATTTTTAATACTGGCCGCTATCGTCACCATGTATATCGTGCTGGGCGTACTCTACGAAAGCTATATTCACCCGATCACCATTCTCTCTACGCTGCCGTCGGCCGGTGTTGGCGCTTTGCTGTCGCTCATGCTGACCGGGCAGGATCTCGGCATCATCGGCATCATCGGCATTATTCTGCTCATTGGTATTGTTAAAAAGAACGCCATCATGATGATCGACTTTGCGCTGGATGCTGAGCGCAGGGAAGGGCTGTCGCCGCGAGATGCCATTCATCAGGCTTGCTTACTCCGTTTCCGACCGATTCTCATGACGACTATGGCCGCCTTGCTGGGCGCCTTGCCGCTCATGGTGGGCGGCGGCATCGGCAGTGAGCTGCGCCAACCGCTGGGTATTGCCATGGTGGGCGGTTTATTGCTCAGCCAATTACTGACCCTATTCACCACGCCGGTCATTTATTTGTACTTTGATCGCCTGGCCCGCCAGATTAAGGAACGCACGGGTTGGGATCTGAATGCGGCACCAACGTCAGAAGCCACAAGCGGTAGGGATTTGTGAACTGGCTGCGGCTTTTTGTTGAACGACCGATTGCCACGACGCTACTGGTCGTAGCGGTCACCATTTCCGGCATCATCGGTTTTCTACAATTGCCCGTAGCGCCACTGCCGCAAGTGGATTTCCCGACGATATCCGTGCGCGCCTCGCTCGCTGGTGCCAGCCCGGAAACCATGGCGTCCAGCATTGCCACGCCGTTGGAGCGCTCGCTGAGCCGCATCGCAGGCATTACCGAAATGACCTCGATCAGCACGCAGGGCTCAACCAACATTACCCTGCAGTTTGATCTGGACCGCAATATTGACGGTGCCGCCCGTGATGTTCAGGCAGCCATTGTGGCGGCCAGAGCGTTATTGCCGACGGGCCTGCCATCCAATCCAACCTACCGAAAAGTAAATCCAGCCGATTCTCCTATTATGGTGCTGGCGCTCACCTCCGATACGCTGGATGTGGCTCAAATATACGACGCGGCCGACTCAGTCCTCTCGCAAAAACTGGCGCAGGTCAGTGGCATCGGCCAGGTGACGGTGGGGGGCAGTGCCCAGCCAGCCGTTCGTGTGACAGTGATTCCTGCGGTGATCCAATCCATGGGCATCAGCAGCGAAGATATCCGCAACGCGGTCCTCAAAGCCAATCTGAACCTGCCTAAAGGGACACTGGAGAACGAACACCGGCAGTGGGTGGTGCAGGCCAATGATCAGGCCAAGACCGCTGCTGATTACAAACCGGTGATCGTTGTCTGGCGTAACGGTGCCCCCGTACGCCTGGAGGATGTGGCAAGCGTCACGGATTCCGTGCAAGACGTCCGTAATATCGGGCTCACCAACGGCCAGCGGTCTGTCATGCTGATTCTTTATCGGCAACCGGGGGCCAACATTATTGAAACCGTAGCCCGTGTTAAGGCCATCTTGCCGCAGCTCGAGGCCACCATTCCCGCCGGGATTCAGATCAAGACGGTGATGGACCGCACACCCACCATCCTGGCGTCACTCAAGGAAGTGGAACGAACGCTCGTTCTGTCGGTCGCTCTGGTTATTCTGGCGGTCTTTCTTTTTCTTAAGAGCGGTCGGGCCACGCTGATTCCGGGCATTGTTGTCCCCGTATCTTTGGTTGGTACGTTCGGCGTCATGTACCTCTGCAATTACAGCCTGGATAATCTGAGCCTGATGGCTCTGACCATTGCTACGGGCTTTGTGGTGGATGACGCCATTGTCGTATTGGAAAACATCACACGCCATCGAGAAGCTGGTATGCCTTTACGTCAGGCGGTACTGCAGGGGACGAAGGAGGTGAGCTTTACGGTCATTTCCATCAGCTTGTCTTTAATTGCGGTCTTTTTACCCATTTTGTTGATGGGGGGCATTATCGGTCGGTTATTCCGTGAGTTTGCAGTGGTGCTGTCGATCGCGATCCTGATCTCGATGGTGATTTC
>JACCEC012542987.1_pt1 | contig 15218 bp, 15 predicted proteins | sample 7450121 | NCBI WGS metagenome assembly JACCEC01 (sample SAMN15323455, study PRJNA562643) | freshwater metagenome | isolation source: river surface water | place: USA:Blue River Watershed | collected 2017-08-18 | reverse complement strand
CGCCCGCTGCCTTGAGCTGCTTGAGCAGCAGGTCGGCCGGCATTTTCAGCTCGGAGGCAAATTGGGCTACGTTGTTGCTTGCCATTCAGTCCTCTTTTCTAGTCGCGCTATCGATGATGTCGGTAATGAAGCTCACTTGCTCTCGGCAAGGCTCCAGACACGAGCTTGCAGTTCTTTTGCACGCTCGTCATATTTCGCATCGATCAGTCGCATTTCATCGTCCGTGGCATCCTTGAACTCTTCGTCGATCAGCTGGCGGGCGCGCTCGGTCGGCAACGCCAGAATGGCGCCAAACTCATCGTAGGCAAGGTTGCCGAAAGCTTCCAGTGTCTTGATACCTGCAAGGCCCAGTTTGCCGGCGGTGGTCCGGTCCATGCCATCAAGATTGAGGAGTACGTCTTCCATGCCCTCAAGTCCTTCTTCAGAAGCGATCGCTTCGGTGACGAGGGCATCGCGCGCACGGTTGCGCAGCTCGTTGACGGTCTCTTCATCGAAAGCCTCGATATCGAGCATTTCCGAGATCGGCACGTAGGCAATCTCTTCCAGCGTGGAGAAGCCTTCCTGCGCGAGGATGTCGGCGACTTCCTCATCCACATCGAGCTTTTCCATGAACAGCTGACGGATGACAGCGCGCTCCGAAGCGGCCTTGTCCGCAGATTCTTCGGCGGTCATGATGTTGATCTGCCAGCCGGTAAGTTCGGACGCCAGGCGCACGTTCTGCCCACCGCGTCCGATCGCGATCGCGAGGTTCTCTTCATCCACCACGACGTCCATCGCATGCTTGTCTTCATCGACGACGATAGAGGACACATTCGCCGGCGCCAGCGCGCCGATCACGAACTGCGCAGGATCGTCCGACCAGAGCACGATGTCGACGCGCTCGCCGCCAAGCTCGCCGGTGACGCTCTGCACACGCGAGCCGCGCATGCCGACACAAGTACCGATAGGGTCGATACGCTTGTCGCTGGTGTATACCGCGATCTTCGCGCGAACGCCGGGATCGCGTGCGGCAGATTTGATCTGCAGCAGGCCCTGCTCGATCTCGGGAACTTCGAGCTCGAACAGCTTCATGATGAAATCGGGCGCCGTGCGCGACAGGATAACCTGAGGACCGCGCGCGTTGCGGTCAATGCGCAGTATGTAGGCACGCACCCGGTCGCCGATGCGCAGGTTCTCCTTCGGGATCATCTGGTCGCGCGGAAGGCGCGCCTCGATCTTGCCGGATTCGACGATTGCATCGCCACGCTCCATGCGCTTGACGGTGCCCGTGACCAGCGAATCTCCGCGCTCCAGGAAATCCGCCAGAATCTGCTCGCGCTCGGCATCGCGGATTCGCTGCAGCACGACCTGCTTGGTGTCCTGCGCAAAACGGCGCCCGAACTCGACGGACTCGATCGGCTCTTCGATGTAGTCATCGACCTCGATATCGTCGATCTGCTCTTTGGCCTCGAACAACAAGATCTCCTGGTCGGGCAGCTGCAGACCCGCCTCGTCGGGCACCACATGCCAGCGGCGGAAAGTCTCGAACTCCCCGGTGTCGCGGTCGATCGCTACGCGAATGTCCACCTCGCCCTCGTAGCGCTTCTTTGTAGCCTGTGCGAGCGCATGCTCAAGTGCGCCGAAAACGACTTCTTTGTCGACGTTCTTCTCACGCGCCAGCACATCGACCAGCATCAAAATTTCGCGACTCATTTGCGGCTCCTGAAATCCACTTGTGGCACCAGACGTGCCTTGTCCACTTCTGCCAGCGAGAACTCCAGCACCGCCGGCCCTTCATTTCCTTCGAATTCAAGTCTGAGCGTCTCGCCTTCGGGCGCTTGCAACACGCCCTGAAAGGACTTGCGATTTCCCGCTCCGGGCGCGACCATGCGCAGCTTGATGACCGCCTCATGCCCCGCGAAGCGCGCGTAATCGGCCAGTTTCTTGAGCGGCCTGTCGAGACCGGGCGAGGACACCTCAAGACGCTCATAGTCGGCATCTTCGACGGTCAGGACATGCAGCAGCTGATGCGTGACTTTTTCGCAATCTTCGACAGTGACGGCCCTTCCCTCTTGCTCTGGCACGTCTATGTAGACTGTCAGATGTCCATGTCCGCGCCGCTCGAAGTCGACCAGCTCGTATCCCATGCCGGTGACCGTCTTTTCAATTAGCGCTGATAGAACCAAACCACACTCCGGACCGGACGCTGCTGTCAGCGAACCGTTGCAAACTTTTCAGGAAAAAAAAAATGGGCAAGTGCCCATCTTTTTTTGCTTCACGCCCGGTTTGCCGCGTTATCCCCCTGCGCAGACCGGATCGGCCCGCCGGGAAACGGCGCAATGAACAAGGCGACGCTTTGTTAAGTATCTGATTATAAGCGATAAGCCGGCGCGCTGCAATGCGTCACCGGCAAACCACGAGATTATCAAAAAAAGAATTTTTGTCTGCTGTGATCATCCGCGCGAACGCCGGCGCTGCTGCATGCCTGCGCCGAAGCGATCATTCGTCCAGAGTCCGCCACCCTGACTATTTCGACCCTGATTGTTGCGCCGCTGGCCATCGCCGCGGTTCGGACGACCGGCATTGACCACCATCGGCAAACCGATCGCGGTCTGCAGCGGGTCCGGCTGCCGCGGCTTGCCGGAACGCTTGCCGTTCTGCTGCCCATTCTGCTGCCCGTACTGTGACCCGCTCTGCTGGCCATGATGTTGTCCATTGCGGTGCCCATGAGCCTGATTGCCTCTGGACTGCGGCCCCTGAGGTTTTTGCTGTCGGGTGTTTTTTTGCAGGCCGCTGGCCGCCATCAAGTTTCGAACCGCGTGTTCGTCGAGCTCTTCCCAGCGGCCCCGTTTCAGGCTGGCGGGCAAGGTCATTGCGCCGTACCGGGTGCGAATCAGGCGCGACACGGTCAGCCCGACCGCTTCGAACATTCGGCGCACTTCGCGGTTGCGACCCTCGGAGATGATGACGCGATACCAGCGGTTCGCGCCTTCGCCGCCACCATTGCTGATCTTGTTGAAATTGGCCGGACCATCCTCAAGCTCGACGCCGGACAGCAGCTTCTGGCGCATGCCTTCTTCGAGCTCGCCAAGCGTGCGGACAGCATACTCGCGCTCGATGCCGTAACGCGGATGCATCAGGCGGTTGGCGAGGTCGCCGGAGGTCGTGAACAGCAGCAGTCCTTCGGTGTTGAAATCCAGCCGTCCGACAGCAAGCCATTTGCCGGTTTTCATTGGGGGCAGACGGTCGAACACCGTGGCGCGGCCTTCCGGATCACTGGTGCTGACGATTTCGCCGGCAGGCTTGTGATACACCAGAACACGCGGGGGACGGGTACTCACCTTGCGCTGCACGAGCTTGCCATTGATGCGTACCTGATCGGCAGGGAGAATGCGCTGGCCAATATGCGCGGGCTCGCCATTGACGGAGACGCGACCCGCAATGATCAGGTCTTCCATGTCGCGGCGCGAGCCCATGCCTGCCTCTGCCAGCACTTTGTGCAGTTTGGGCGCGTCATCATCTGCCGTCAGGTCGCGACGCACCGGCTTTTGCTGGCGCTGCTGGCGCTGCGGATTGTCATCTGCATCCGCAGCCGAATCGTACGCGTCTGAGGTGACGAAATTGAAGACGGCATCCGCATCGCCCGCGCTGCGCCCAACGCTGCGAGCGGTCTGCTGCCGGCGATCCTGTCCACCGCTCTGAGCGCTCTGACCGCGCTGTCCCGGTTGTCCGCGCTGGGCATTTTGCTTTTGCGCGTGCTTGCGCTGCTGCTGACGGGGACGCTGTGCTGCCGCGTCGTCCTCCGACTCAGCCGCATGCGCCGGCTCGGATGTTACAGACTCGGTATTTCTATCGGCTCGCGCGCGCCGCAACGAGCGTGGTCCGCGAACGCCACGACGGGCTGGCTTCTGATCCGGCGATTTTGGCTTGTCACTGCCCTCGGTAGCTGACCGGCTGGCCTCGCCATCGGTTTCATGCGCGCCCGGCTCAGCCTGGGTGTCAGTGGGATTGTTGACTGTCATTGTCTGATTCAGGGTGAGATTGATCAGCAGCGTGGCCTTCGGCACGCTCCGCTTCCTGGGTTTGTCCGGTGATTTCTTCGCTCGTTCCATCCTCGACCGATGCATCGCCCGAACGCTCCTGCTCAGGCTCGCCCCGAGCAACGGTTACAGCATGTACTTCCTGCTCGACTCCGGCGGCGTCGGCAAACTCGATCGCCGCCTGGTTCAGGGTCGCCTCGATGTTCTGCTCCATCGCCTGCATTGCGCTAGAACCATCTGTGCCCTCGCCACCGACCGGTTGCAAGGGCGGCAGCTCTTCCAGCGACGACAGTCCGAGGTCATCGAGAAATTGCCGGGTCGTTGCAAACAACGCGGGACGGCCAGGTACATCGCGATGCCCGATAACGTCAATCCAGCCCCGGTCTTCCAGCATCTTGATGGTCTGCGAATTCACGGCCACGCCCCGGATATCCTCGATATCGCCTCGTGTCACCGGCTGACGGTAGGCAATGATGGCCAGTGTCTCCAACGTTGCGCGCGTGTATTTTGGTGGCTTTTCCGGGTTGAGCTTGTCGAGAAACATTTTCATTTCAGGCCGGCTCTGAAAACGCCAGCCCGTCGACAGCCGCACCAGTTCTATCCCGCGCTCTGACCAATCCTCGGTCAGTTCATCAAGCAGCGAATTGATCGCGTCGGCATCCAGCGGCGACTCATCTCCGTCCGCGGGTCCGGCGAACAGCTTTTTCATGTCGTTGATCGTGATTGCCTCGTGCGTGCACAGCAACACAGTCTCAAGGACTTTTTTCGCCTCTACGGTATTCATCTGTGATTCTTGCAATACAGGTTGGTTGCAATGAACAGCTAACAAAAAGGCCTGCGTCAAAGCAGCTGCGGCAGGAGCTGTATCGATGGTGCTTGCTGCCAGCCCCCGGAGTGGTGGGCATTGTGTGGGCTGCTGGCGCGTTAGGGCCGGTCATCAAGACTCGGCAGGGACGGCGGGCTGGTCATTCCCGGGTTGGGAGGAAGGCCGCGTCAAACCCGAACTGGCGCGCATTATAGGGCACTTCACGGAACTTGTCATTGCCTCAAGGTGCAAGCACTGGACAATGATCAAACGGCGGGTGAACGAACACATGGCGAACACGCCGCGAACACATCACGAGCGCATCCGTTTTTTCCCGGCAGCATGCAGACCCGTCGCGTGCGCTGACCGGAAAGCAAAAACCCGGTCGCTGGGACCGGGCCGAAAAATTCTGGTTGCGGGGACAGGATTTGAACCTGTGACCTTCGGGTTATGAGCCCGACGAGCTGCCAGACTGCTCCACCCCGCGTCTGAGGGGTCGAACTATACAATGTCTGGGTTCGTTTTGCAAACGCTCTTTCCAGAACTGCCGGATATCGGCCGGGTGTTACACTCGGCCGCACCACTTCCCACGCCGGTTCGCCCCATCAACCTCCTCAAACATCTGCAATGAATTTCTGCTCTAGCTGCGGCCATCCGGTGCATATCCGGATTCCTCCGGACGATAATCGCGAGCGACATGTCTGCACGCAATGCGGCACAGTGCACTACCAGAACCCGAAAATGGTGGTTGGCAGCATTCCTCTCTGGGATGACATGGGGTCAGGCAGGGTACTGCTCTGCAGACGGGCCATCGAGCCGCGGCTCGGCTACTGGACGCTGCCTGCCGGCTTCATGGAGAACAACGAAACCACCGCCGAGGCTGCAGAACGCGAAACACTGGAAGAAGCCGGAGCACGAATCGAATTACATGATTTGTATACGCTGATGAACGTGCCGCACGTTCATCAGGTGCATATGTTTTATCGCGCGCGACTTCTGGATCTGGATTTTTCAGCGGGCACCGAAAGCCTCGAAGTGAAGCTGTTCTCGGAAGCGGAGATACCGTGGGACGATATTGCGTTTCCCACGGTAGCGCACACGCTGAAGTTTTTTTTCGCGGACCTTGCTGCGCACCGCAACGGACAATCTTTCGGACTACGCTCGATGGACATACGTCGCAAGATGCGGGAATGATGCTCGCGGGCGATTGCGCCCGGCCGGATGCCGTTTACCAGCTGACCTCGCGCTCCGGAGTGGCCGTGATCTTGTGTACCGACAGATCCGCTCCCTCGTATTCCTCTTCGGGATCCAGACGTATACCCACCATGCGCTTTAGCACACCGTAAATCAGCCAGCCGCCGGCAACGGCCACTGCAACGCCGATCACGGTACCGATCAGCTGCGATGGCAGAGCAACGCCACCTATCCCGCCGACCGCCTGCAGCCCGAAAATGCCTGCCGCAATGCCACCCCACGCGCCGCACAGCCCGTGCAACGGCCACACACCGAGTACATCGTCGATCTTCCAGCGGTTTTGCGTGAGCGTGAACATCCACACAAAGATCGCACCGGCCACGCCACCGGTAATCAGGGCGCCCAGAGGATGCATCAGATCAGAACCTGCGCATATCGCGACCAGGCCGGCGAGCGGACCGTTGTAAGCGAAGCCCGGATCATTCTTGCCGAGCACCACAGCCACCAGTGTGCCACCGACCATTGCCATCAGCGAGTTGATCGCAACCAGTCCGTTCATCTTGTCGAGAGTCTGCGCGCTCATGACGTTAAAGCCGAACCAGCCGACTGCCAGTATCCAGGCGCCCAGCGCAAGAAACGGAATATTCGACGGCGGATGCGCGGCGACCGCGCCATCTTTCGTGTAGCGGCCACGTCGCGAACCCAGCAGAAGCACCGCCGGCAGCGCCGCCCAGCCGCCGACGGCATGCACAACAACGGATCCGGCAAAGTCATGGAAAGGCGCGCCAAAGCTCGCCTCCAGCCAGGCCTGCACGCCGAAGCGCTGATTCCAGGCGATGCCTTCGAAGAGCGGATAGACGAAACCGACGAGTAGTGCCGTTGCCACCAGTTGCGGATGAAAACGCGCGCGCTCGGCGATGCCACCGGAGATGATCGCGGGGATAGCGGCAGCAAAAGTCAGCAGGAAGAAGAACTTGACGAGCTCAAACCCGCTCTTCTCGGCGAGCACTGAGGCGCTGCTAAAGAAATGTACCCCGTAGGCGATCCCGTAACCGACAAAAAAATAAGCTATGGTCGAGATCGCGAAATCCACTAGTATTTTTACCAGCGCATTGACCTGATTTTTCTTGCGAACCGTGCCCAGCTCCAGAAAAGCGAACCCGGCATGCATCGCAAGGATCATGATGGCGCCAAGCAAAATGAAAAGCGTGTCCGCGCCGCTGCGGAATGCGTCCATGAAGACTCCCTGATAATGTGCGAAAAATGCGTGAAGCCCTGCTCCCTAGCAATTTCCGTTCCTTTTTGGTGCGACCTCAATTCACTCAGATAAGTCTTTGAATTTTAATGATTTGATTTTCCTGACAAGAGCTTGATATGCAGAAACGCACTGAGGAAGTGCAAAATGGGACACCGAATTGGTGAAAAGAATGATCCCTTGGCTGGAGACAGACTCAGCCTTCCCCGATCCCTCAGAGGCTCTGACCGAGGCCGAGGGCGCGCCGGGTCTGCTCGCAGCGGGCGGAGATCTGACGCCAGAGCGGCTGCTCGATGCCTACCGGCGGGGGATTTTTCCATGGTTTTCGGAAAACCAACCGATCCTCTGGTGGAGCACAGACCCACGCATGGTGTTGCCGACCGCAGAATTCCGTGTGTCGCGCAGCCTTTGCAAGACGCTCCGGAAAATAGACCGCAGCGCGAGCACAGGCGGTCGATGGCAGGTGCGCTTTGACACCGCGTTTCGCCAGGTCATCACGAACTGCGCAGCGCCCAGACAGGACAGCGATGGCACATGGATATCGCGGGAGATCATCGCCGCGTATTGCGCACTGCATGATCTGGGCTACGCGCATTCCTCCGAATTGTGGCTGGACGGGGAGCTGGTCGGGGGCGCCTACGGGCTGTGCATAGGACGGATGTTTTACGGCGAATCCATGTTCGCGCGCGTCAGCGACGCGTCCAAAGTCGCACTTGCCTATCTGGTGGATTTTTTACGATGCGAAGGCGTCGAACTGATTGACTGCCAGCAAGAAACGTCTCATCTGGCTTCGCTGGGCGCTCGCCCTGTCGCCCGCGCCGAATTTATTACGCTAATGAAAACAGCGCTGTCCCGACCGCCTATACAGTCTTGGCAGCCTAGACAATTGTTTGCAGCCAGCAGCCGCGACAAAACCTCAGACTTCAGTGTACGATCAACGGAAATCAACCTGACAAGGCCTCACGGGACTCCATGACGCACCTGAAGGATCTGCCATTTTCGACGCTGCAGTTTTACGCGACGGCACCCTATCCGTGCAGCTACCTGGAGAACCGTCAGGCACGCTCCCAGGTCGCAACGCCGTCGCACCTGATCAATGCCGACGTCTATTCGGAACTGGTCAAGAACGGTTTTCGTCGCAGCGGTATTTTCACTTACCGCCCTTATTGCGATGGTTGCCAGGCCTGTACGCCGGTGCGGGTCAATGCTGCCGAATTCTCTCCCAATCGCAGTCAGCGGCGCGCATGGAAACAGCATGCGGAGCTGACCACCTGGGTGTCCCGGCTGGCCTATGTGCATGAGCACTACGAACTTTACCTTCGTTATCAGTCCGCGCGACACGCAGGCGGCGGCATGGATCAGGACAGCCGCGACCAGTATGCGCAATTCCTGCTGCAAAGCAAAGTCAACACACGGCTGGTGGAATTCCGCGAGCCTGACGGCACCCTGAGGATGGTCAGCATCATCGACGTGCTCGACGATGGTCTGTCTTCGGTGTATACCTTCTTCGATCCCGACCTCTCACGTGCCAGCCTCGGCACCTACAACGTCCTCTGGCAGATAGAGCAGGCGCGCCAGCTCGACATACCGTATGTCTACCTCGGCTACTGGATCGCGCAAAGCGACAAGATGGCTTACAAGACCAACTTCCGGCCCATAGAGGCACTGCGCAAAGGCCGCTGGGAACAGCTCTGATCTCATGCTCGGGCACTTGCAGGCTTGCGGGTAAAATGGCGTTGCTCTCCTTCTTGCCCCGTCTATCGTGTCCGACAAGTTCCTCTATTCGCTTGCCCGCCCTCTGCTGTTCTCGCTTGATCCCGAGACTGCGCACAACCTGACCCTGCCGCTGTTGCGCTCTGCCGCGAACCTGGGTATCCCGCAATGGATCACCCGGCCGGTGGCGGATGTCCGTCACGTGATGGGCTTGTCCTTCCCGAATGCTGTCGGGCTCGCTGCAGGCCTTGATAAAGATGGCGCGTATATTGACGGGCTCTCAGCGCTCGGCTTCGGCTTTATCGAGGTCGGCACCGTTACGCCGCGCGCGCAGCCCGGCAACCCCAGACCCAGGATGTTCCGTCTGCCGGCGGCGAATGCGCTGATCAACAGAATGGGTTTCAACAACGGGGGGGTGGATGCCTTCGTGCGCAATGTGCAGTCCTCATCGTTCTATCAGGAAAAGCGCGGCGTCCTCGGCCTGAATATCGGCAAGAATGCCGACACGCCGATAGAGCGCGCGACAGACGATTACCTGATCTGCCTTGAGAAGGTCTATCCCTATGCGTCGTATGTGACGGTGAACATCTCTTCGCCCAACACCAAGAACCTGCGCCAGCTGCAGCAGGCCTCGGAGCTGGATGTCCTGCTGGCGCGGCTGAAAGAATCCCAGACCCGACTGGCGGACAAGCACTCCCGTTATGTGCCCATCGTGCTGAAGATCGCGCCCGATCTGAGTGATGAACAGGTAAGCACCATTGCCGATGCGCTCCTGCGCTATCGCATGGATGGCGTGATCGCCACCAACACCACTATTACGCGCGATGCCGTGCAAGGTCTGGCGCACGCTGATGAAACAGGCGGGCTTTCAGGGGCTCCTGTCAGAGAGTTGTCGACGCGCGTGATCCGGGCGCTGCACAAGCAGCTTGGAGACGATATTCCCATCATTGGCGTAGGCGGCATACTGGGTGCTGACGATGCGAGGGCAAAGCTCGACGCCGGCGCCCGCCTGATTCAGCTGTATACCGGACTGATCTATCGCGGACCTGCCCTCGTCAGGGAATGTGCGGAAGCACTCGCCCGTAAACCCTGAAACCGAACCGACAGAGTTTGTTTTAACCCTGCAAATAAAAAAACGGAGACACGCATGGACAAAGTGATACTCGGCGAGAGCGATCTGGAAGTCTCGAAGATCTGCCTTGGAACGATGACCTTCGGAGAGCAGAACACTGAGGCCGAAGGACACAGCCAGCTCGACTACGCGCTGGAGCGCGGCATCAATTTCATCGACACTGCCGAGCTGTATCCGGTGATGCCAAGAGCCGAAACTTATACCGCCACAGAAAGCATCATCGGTAACTGGATCAAAAAGACTGGCCGCCGCGACGAGATCGTGCTGGCCACCAAAGTCGCCGGTCCGTCGAAAGCGATGACCTGGATACGCAAGGGCGAAAACAATTTCGACCGCAAGAATATCCGTGCAGCGCTGGAAGGCAGCCTCAAGCGCCTGAAGACTGACTACGTGGATCTCTACCAGCTGCACTGGCCAAGCCGTAACGTGCCGGTGTTTGGTCAGCTGTTCTTCAAACCAGAGCATGAGCGTCCCTGTGTGCCGATCGAAGAAACGCTGGAAGTACTGGCCGAACTGATCGACGAGGGCAAGATACGCTACGTCGGCGTCTCCAACGAGAGTTCATGGGGCGTATCCGAGTTCATTTACTGCGCACAGACGATGGGCCTGCCGCGCATCATCTCTATCCAGAACGGCTACCATCTCGCCAACCGCTGCTTCGAGAGCGGGCTGGATGAAACCTGCTATCGGGAGAATGTGGGGATGCTGGCGTACAGTCCGCTGGCCTTCGGCCAGCTGACCGGCAAGTATGTGGAAAATCCGCAGTCAAAAGGCCGGCTCACGCATTTTCCGCCGGAGTGGAGCCCGCGCTACCTGCGGCCGCGAGTGGTCGAGGCGACAAGGCGCTACATGCAAATCGCTAAAAAGCATGATCTGAGCATGACTCAGCTGGCGCTTGCGTGGTGCTACACGCGCTGGTTCATCGCCTCCACCATCATCGGCGCGACATCGATAGAGCAGCTGAAGTACGATATTGATGCGTACTCGATCAAGCTCTCAGATGAAATCGTCAAGGAAATCAATGAAGTGCATGCGGACTTCATGAACCCGGGGCAGTAATCCGCAAAAATAAAAAGCCGGTCAGATCGAGTGCCTGACCGGCTTTTTTATTTCCATAACAGCGGCAACGCAATCAGACCCCAGGCCAGCGCAGCCAGCAGCATCGCTATCATCACTGCTGCGCTGCCGAGATCTTTGGCATTTTTCGACAAAGGATTTCGTTCGAGGGACACCCGGTCGACCACCGCCTCGATCGCCGAATTGAGCAGTTCAACAATCAGCACCAGCATCAGCACACCGATCAGAACGACACGTTCGGGCGCGGTCACCGGGATCAGCAAGGCCACGATCACGCCGGGCACCACGATCATCAGCTCCTGACGGAACGCATGCTCGAGACGCCATGCCGTGCGCAAGCCATCTATCGAGTAGAAAAACGCGGAAAAGATGCGTTTTACGCCGCTCTTGCTTTTGAATTCACTGAGGGTCGGGCTGTCGTCACTCATTGGTCAGGCGGATTTTCGCTGTTTGTACAGCTCCCTGAAGGTTTTGCCCGACGGAGCCGGCATGTCGCGATTATCCGTCCAGCCGCTGGCCAGCGGCAAGCTGTGTATCAGGCGCTGGTTGCCACCCATGAATCTGAGCGCCCGCGCAGCGATGCGGGTCGCAAAGCGGTACAACGCCGGTCGCTTGGCGACAAATTTCCAGAGCGCGAAGGACAGATACTCGAAGCCTGGCCGCAGACCACGCTCAAATTGCTTCTCGCGCAGCTTGCGCAGCAAATCGGGCAACGGAATTTTTACCGGGCAGGCGACATGACATTCACCGCACAGCGTCGATGCCTGGGGCAGATCAAGTGTTTTTTCGATGCCGACGTAGGACGGTGTGAGGACGCTGCCCATCGGTCCCGGGTAGACCCAGCCATAGCTATGTCCGCCGATCTTCTGATAGACCGGGCAGTGGTTCATGCAGGCACCGCAGCGGATGCAGCGCAGCATGTCCTGAAATTCACTACCGATCAGGCCAGATCGTCCCGCATCGACCAGCACAAAATACATGTGTTCCGGGCCATCCTTCTCGTCGCTCGCGCGCGGGCCGGTCAGCAGAGAAAAGTAATTCGAGATCGACTGGCCGGTGGCGGAGCGCGGCAGCAGACGAATCACCGTGGCCAGATCAGCCAGTGTCGGCAGCACTTTCTCGATACCCGTAACAACCACATGAACCTTGGGCGGCACTATCGTGCACATGCCCTCGTTGCCTTCATTCGTGACCACCGCGACTGAACCCGTTTCTGCCACGATGAAATTACCACCGGTGACACCCATGTCTGCCGACAGAAAATGCGGACGAAGCACCTCGCGGGCCTCGCGTGTCATCTCCGGAATGTCCGTCAGGCGCGGCTTGTTGTGCACCTTCGCAAACAGATCGGCGATTTCTTCCTTGTCTTTGTGGATCACCGGCGCAATGATGTGCGATGGCGGTTCGTTGTCATTGATCTGCAGGATGTACTCACCCAGGTCTGTCTCGATCGGCGTCACGCCCGCAGCCTCCAGCGCACGATTGAGCTGCATCTCCTCCGACACCATGGACTTGGACTTGATGACTTTTTTGACCTCGTGCTTCCTGGCGATCTCGACCACCAGCTTCGAGGCCTGCTCTGCCGTCTCTGCATAGAGCACGGTCGCACCGCGACGCGTGGCCTCTTTCTCGAAGATACTGAGCCAGACATCGAGGTTCTCGATGGCGCGCATGCGGCGCTCGATCGCCGCATCGCGTGTGCCTTCGAAATCATCCAGTTCGGTAATGGCAGACGCACGTGCGCCGACAAACTTTGTCGAGAATTTTTTCATCGTCTGCTGCAGACGCTGGTCTGCCAGCTTCTGACCGGCGCGCGCCTTGAAATGCATGCTCTGGACTTGCATCATGCGTCTCCTGAAAGTACCTGCGCGACATGCAGCACGCGGGTTTTGTGGTCACCGGTGCGACGCAGCCGGCCTTCGATGTTCAGCATGCAGCCGAGGTCACCCAGCACCACGGCATCTGCTCCGCTGGCGTGAATATTTGCGCACTTGTCATCGACGATGGCCGTCGAGATCTCTCCATACTTGACCGCGAAGGTGCCGCCAAAGCCGCAACAGGCCCGCGCCTGATCCATTTCATGCAGCTGCACGCCCTCTCGCTTTGCCAGCAATTCACGCGGCTGGCGCTGCACGCCCAGCTCGCGCAGGCCCGAGCAGGAGTCGTGATAAGTGATAGTTCCGCGAAAGCTGGCGTCTCCTGGGGCCGGAAGCTTGTCCAGCTTGACCACGCTGACCAGAAAATCGGTCAGCTCGTATACCCTGGGCTTGATCCGGGAATAGCGTTCCAGCAGTGCCGGATCGTCTGCGAGGATGTCCTCGTAGTGCGTCTTGATGGTGCCGCCGCAAGATCCGGAGGGAATCACGACGTAATCAAATCCCTCGAACTCATCGACGAATTTCTCTGCCAGCTCCCGCGCAGCCGCCTTGTTGCCCCCGCTGTAGGCCGGCTGTCCGCAGCAGGTCTGGGCTTCGGGAACCACCACTTCGCATCCTGCCGCTTCCAGCAGCTTAATGGCAGAAAACCCGATTTCCGGACGCATCACGTCCACCAGGCAAGTCACTAGCAAGCCAACGCGCATTACAAGTCCCCATATTGTGTGAATCTGATTGTTGCGATTATCGGCTCAACGAAGCTGCCGAGTCACGCCGCGCTGCCATGAAATTAATTTGCGCTCCGGCTGGAAATCTTTGAGCACCGTCTTGTGAGGGTATTTCACATTATGGTATAACGTACATATTGCATCGCACCAAAAAGGCCATGAAACAAGAATCCCCTGCAAACGGCGACAAGACCTCCATCCAGGTGATCGAACGCATGATGGCTCTGCTGGACGCACTGGCAGGCTACCCTGACCCGGTCAGCCTGAAAGATCTTGCGGCAGCCACCGGACTTCATCCCTCGACAGCTCACCGGATATTGAACGATATGGTGGCCAAACGCTTTGTTGATCGTTCGGAACCGGGTACCTACCGGCTGGGTATGCGTCTGCTGGAACTGGGTAATATCGTAAAAAGCCGGCTGAATGTCCGCGAAGCCGCACTGCCGTTCATGCAGGCACTGCATCGCAAGACACAGCAAACGGTGAACCTCTCCGTGCGCCAGGGCGACGAAATCGTCTACATAGACCGTGCGTTCTCCGAGCGCTCAGGCATGCAGGTGGTGAGAGCCATAGGTGGCCGCGCCCCTTTGCACCTGACCTCGATCGGCAAGCTTTTTCTGTCGGTTGATGATACGAAACTGGTACGCGCCTACGCGACCCGCACCGGTTTGGCGGGCAATAACAAAAATTCGATCACTGATCTGTCCAAGCTCGAACGTGAACTGTCGCTGGTGCGCGCCCGCGGCTACGCACGAGACAATGAAGAACTTGAACTCGGTGTACGCTGCATGGCAGCCGCGGTGCGTGATGATGCGGGCCGCCTGATTGCCGGGTTATCCATCTCGGCGCCGTCCGATCGGCTCAAAGATGAGTGGCTGGAAGATTTGATCGCAACCGCGAATGACATCTCTGCAGTGCTGGGCTACCGGGCAGCAGAAAGCGCCTGAGCTTCCCGGCCATCCAAAACAAGATGCAGCCACCCCAGCAGGCCTGACCAGCCACGACTGCGGCTCAGTGCCGATCGCAGGCAAACACCGCTTCGATCGAACCGGCCGACAGCACGGCTTCGGTCAGGGTATCCAGCAGATGATCGTCCGCGTGCGCCAGACGCTCATGCGCCCACGCAGGCAACTCGCCAAATCGCATGGTGAGAAAACGCGCCAGTATGTGCGCTTTGCCCGCCAGCAGTCCCTTTTCCATGCCTTGTTGCATGCCCTGCTGCATCCCTTGCTGCATTCCCTGTTGTATACCCTTTTGCAGCCCCTCCTCGATCGCCAGCTGTTCAATAGATGTCACGTACCTCATCTTTGATTCCTCCTCCAGAGTGTTCACATCCTGCCTCAGCTGCACCTGCAAGGCCTTGGGCAGACGCATCATCCAGTCGATCACCCGGAACAGATCGACGACCTGCTGCTTCCCAT
>JACCEC011181347.1_pt1 | contig 15230 bp, 15 predicted proteins | sample 7450121 | NCBI WGS metagenome assembly JACCEC01 (sample SAMN15323455, study PRJNA562643) | freshwater metagenome | isolation source: river surface water | place: USA:Blue River Watershed | collected 2017-08-18 | reverse complement strand
CTTTCGAGAAAAACGTGCAGATCGCTTTGGCAACCATTTTCCCGAAATCGAAGGGCTTTCTTGGCCATGAATTTCGACGTTGCATTGAGACTCCCGATCGGTATGTTTTGATGCTACGTTGGGAAACGCTGGAAAGTCACACTGTAGATTTCCGTGGCTCCTCTTTATTTGCGGAATGGCGTTCCTTAGTGGGAGAATTTTTTGCGCAGCCACCTCATGTGGAGCATTTTTTTGAAGCTTTAAATCGTTGATCCGTTGGATTAAATATCTGAGATAAAATTTTTAAATTGCCTTCTGAGTTGGATAGAGCTGTCTCTTCACGATGCCATGACAACCCGCATCAGTTGCCTGATTTCCGGCAAGAAAATAGCTTCGGCTTTGTTAGCCACAGTGACGAGACCAAATCTGGCTTTGATCCTAAGTGCCGGTTGAATGGGCAATTCAACAAAGTCCGGTGCCGAGGCACGAATTGCGAGTAAGACGGTATCTGTTTGCTGTGCAACTTGAATAAGGTGCGAAATTTCATCGCTTTGAAGCTTCACTAAAACACCTGGATGCGCGAGTTCGCCATACCTCTCCACCATGATTCTTGCTGTTTCTTCGCTCAATGGTGTGGAGGCTATAGGGTAGCTTTTGAGATCCGCGAAGATGACCTTTTTTTTGTGCACAAGAGGATGTTCTGGTCGGCACATGAACACGCCATCCATCTCAGCAATTTGCGTGACTCTGAGATCAGGCGTTGGTATCAGCGCGCGAATGTCCAAAACGGCCGCATCGATCAAACGGTCTCGAAGCATTTGGGCCAAGCTTGCTGTGTTCGATCGAACAATTTCGATGTGAAAGTTCGGAAAATGAGTCCCGAAGTGGGCCAAGATGGGCGTGCTTAGCATAGCCCCCGGGCCTGAACTCAAGCCCAAGCGAATGCGCCCACTGTCGCTGGCGCTCAGACTGCGACCACAGTCTTTGAGCTGCTGCGCGTATTCCATGAGTGTGTGACTGCGAGTCAGCACTTCATGTCCAAACGAATTGAGTTCAATTCGTTTGCCGATTCGATCAAAAAGCTGTTTTCCAAACTCCTCTTCCAATGACTTGATGCTTCGACTCAAGGCAGGTTGTGTCATGTGCAGGGCATCCGCAGCTTTAACAAAGGAGCCAGCTTTGGCTAAAGCGATGAATTGGCGTAGTTGGACAAGCGTCATGTTGATCAATGCTTTTTAGGTTGTATAGATGTTACCAACAATGCATTGGACATCATGACTTTATGTCAATAGCATGACCGTCATGTTCTTTTCATTTGAATTGGAGTTTGTGATGAGATTTGCTCTCAAAGTCGTATCCAGTATGCTCAGTTCGTTGGTTTTGTCTGGCGCTGTATTTGCTCAGAATTTCCCCAATAAAACCGTCACCTTGATGGTTCCATATCCTGCGGGCGGGGTGTCGGATGTCATTGCACGTACGCTCAACAACACCTTGGCCAAACACCTTGGACAGACGGTGATCGTAGAAAACTTGGGTGGTGCCAGTGGCGGTATCGCAGGCCAAAAGGTTTTGAATAGCCCCGCAGATGGGCACATGATCTTTCAAGGTTCACCCAATGAATTGATCTTGGCACCTTTGGCCAATGCAGCCATCAAGTACAAGCCCGAAGACTTTCGGCCTGTGCAGATGATCAGCATCAATCCTCTTGCGGTGCTTGCACGCAAAGATTTCCCCGCCACAAATGGCGATGAATTGATCGCGTACGCTAAAAAGGCAGCTGCTGAGGGGAAACCTATGACTTATGCAAGCGTCGGTCTCGGCTCTCTTTACCACTTGATGGGTGAGCACATGTCTTCGATCACAGGCATTCCTATGACGCATATTCCCTACAAAGGAGGTGCTGCAGCTGTACAAGATTTGATGGGTGGACAAGTCGATATCTTCATGACGCCTTATGGCAAAGGTCAAGTTCAGCTGGTTGAGGATGGCAAGCTTAGGGCTCCCGCTGTCGTATCAGCAGAGCGGCAAGCGCTTTTTAGCAAAGTGCCGACCTTGAATGAGAGCAAAGCACTCAAGGGATTTGTCTTTGATACCTGGGCAGGCTACTTTGTCCACAAAGATACGCCAGAGCCAGTGGTTCAGGCTTTGCACAAAGCTTTGAGTGAAGTGGCAAGCGATCCAGCCATCAAGAGCGCATTAGAGGCTCAAGCCATGATCGTCCCACGCCCGCAAGCTTTGACAGCATTAGGCAAGCTTTATGCCGATAACACAGCCAGATACCGCGCCATTGCCAAATCGATGGGCTTGCAAGCCCAATAACGAAAGCGTTAGATGCGAGAAAGCAACTATCTGGCGCATTCATTGATTCAGCGCGTCGGTGACTTTATTCAGATCCGGCGTGATATTCATGCGCGCCCTGAACTGGCCTTCGAAGAGCATCAGACCGCTGGCTTGGTCGCCGACAAGTTGAATGGCTGGGGTTATGAGGTCACAACCGGTTTGGGTGGAACAGGCGTAGTGGGAACACTGCGTCGTGGTCAACAGGGAAAGTCTATTGGCTTGCGGGCTGACATGGATGCACTGCCGATCTTAGAGTTAGGCTCTAGCCCCTGGAAAAGTCAAACGGCTGGGGTTATGCACGCGTGTGGTCATGACGGGCATACAGCGATGCTGTTGGCGGCCGCCAAGTTGATCGCTGAAGACCTTGAATTTGATGGTGCAGTTCACCTGATTTTTCAGCCTGCCGAGGAAGGAGCTGGTGGTGCGCTGAAGATGATGGAGGATGGTCTGTTTGATCAATTTCCATGTGATGCCGTTTTTGCGATGCACAACATGCCAGGCGTTGAAGCTGGTCGCTTTGAGTTCCGAAAAGGTTCAGCGATGGCTTCCAGCGACAACGTGACTATCACTTTGAATGGACGGGGTGGACATGGTGCGTTTCCTCATGAGACAGTGGATACAGTGGTGGCTGCGTCTTCGATCGTCATGGCACTCCAGACTATCGTGTCACGCAATGTCGACCCACAGAAAACGGCCGTGGTGACGGTTGGGGCCATCCATGCGGGCATAGCCAATAACGTGATTCCTCAGACTGCCACGCTCGCACTCAGTATCAGAGCGCTCGACACAGAAGTACGAGCCTTGTTGAAAGAGCGAATCCTAGCGCTGGTCAAGCTTCAGGCAGAAGGCTATGGGGTGCAAGCTGCCATCGACTGGCGCGAAGGGTACGCCGTACTGGCGAATACGCCCGATGAAACTGAATTCGCGACGCAAGTCGCTACTAAGCTTTTTGGCGCAGATCGGGTTGAGCCTAATGGGCCCGCCTATACGGCCAGTGAAGATTTTGCATTCATGTTGCAGAAAGTGCCTGGCAGCTATATTTTTATCGGCAATGGCGGACCGGGAACCCGTGGTGCATGTCACGTCCATAACCCTGGCTATGACTTCAACGATGAACTCATTGCCCCAGGGGCGGCATTTTGGCTTGCCTTGGTGGGTGACTATCTGAAAAAATAGATCTCCGAAAAAAAGCGGCACATCAATGGTGTAGCCGCTTTTTTGATTTTCTCACTTATTTTTTGAAGTGGTCGTAAGCTGCACAAAGGCAGTGCCCAGCTTAAACGACCCCAAATTGACGTCGTTTAAGCCAACCATGTCCGATGCCATCTCTTGGGTCCGTGTCTCTGCCTGCACCTTGCCTTTGGCCACGCCGATCAGCGACGCCAGGGTGTTGACTGGTCGGCAAAAGCCGATGACTGAAATCGCCCCAGTCTTGTTGGGGGAAGACCCGAACGACATCGCCAAGCTCTGGGACAAGCTCTGCTGGGCGGGTGCTTCGGTAGGCCGCAGCGGCCTTTCAGTGCAGGCCATCGGGGCTTTTGATGTGGCGCTGTGGGACCTGAAAGCCAAACGCGCAGGCTTGTCTTTGGCCAAGCTGCTTGGGACTCACCGCGACAGCGTGCGCTGTTACAACACCTCAGGCGGTTTTTTTGCACACACCACTGGATCAGCTCTTGGTCAACGCTTCGGCCTCGGTGGCCAAAGGCATCGGCGGTATCAAGCTCAAAGTGGGTCAGCCCGACTGTGACAAATACATCGAGCGCGTGAGCGCCGTGCGACAGCATCTGGGCGATCGTTTTCCGATCATGGTGGACGCCAACCAACAATGGGACCGCCCCACCGCGCAGCGCATGTGCCGCCGCTTGGAACCGATGAACCTGATCTGGATCGAAGAGCCTTTGGACGCCTATGACCATGAAGGCCATGCCGCGCTGGTTGTGCAGTTTGATACCCCGATTGCCACGGGTGAGATGCTGACCAGCGTTCAAGAGCACTGGGACTTGATTCGCCACCGCGCCGTCGATTTCCTGATGCCCGACGGCCCTCGTGTGGGCGGCATCACCCCTTTCCTCAAGATTGCGCAGCTGGCTGAACACGCTGGCGTTATGCTGGCTCCGCACTTTGCGATGGAGCTGCACATCCATTTGGCTGCAGCCTACAAAACCGAGCCTTGGGTGGAGTACTTTGAATGGTTGGAGCCCTTGTTCAATGAACGCATCCAAATCAAAGATGACCGAATGCTTGTGCCAACGTTGCCGGGCCTTGGTGTATCGATAAGCGAGCAAGCTCGTGAGTGGACGACCTACAATTTAGAAGTAGCCGTTTGATTTTTATGAAGCAAATTAGGGGTAAACGCGATTCGCGTCAAATTACATTACATCCATAATTTAATTTGAATGCATCGCAGACTTTGACAGTCACCATGAAACCCAATTTGCACCAGGTCAAAAGAGAACTCACGCATGAGCGTTTGCTCAACTCGGCCTTGACTCTGGTGCAGGAAAAAGGCGCGGGCAGGCTTTCCATTCAGGCGGTGGCCAAAGCCGCTGGCATGACGTCCGGTGCCGTGCAGCACCACTTCCCCTCCAAAGCGGCCTTGATGATGCAAGTGCTCAGCCGTTTGATCGATTCACTCGAAAGTGACACCGATTTTTGGCCCTCACCCCGATGGGGTTTGCGCCGCCGGTCGGAGCATTTTGTTCAGCAGGCCTGGGAACAGCTTTACAGCCAGCCGCGTTTTGCAAGCGCTTGGGCGGCCTACTTGGCTGCAGTTGACGACGCCGTCATGACCGCCCACATCATCGAGCAGCGGTCCCTTATTCAACAGCGCCTGCGCGTGCAATTCATGGCGGCATTCCCCGAGATCGCCACCCATCCACAGGCTGACGCACACATGCAGTTTGTTTTGACCACATTGCGAGGGCTGGGCCTGGTCCGACCGTTCGCACCCGCTGCAAGCATCGATTCGCAATTGACCCTCTTGTCCGAGTTCATCCAGTCCATCACCACATAACCCCAGGAGACACCATGAGAAATTTTCCCCTGCCCCAAGCCGCCTTGCTGGCCGCCACCTTGACCATGGGCTTGGCCAGCCAAGCCCAAACGGCCCTTCAGGTGGTCGCACAGCAGCCACCCGGCAGCGGCTCTGACGCCATGACCCGGGCTTGGGCAGAGTGCACCTCGCGTCAGACAGGTCAGCCCTCTGTGGTGCAGAACAAGCCCGGCGCCAACGGCATCCTGGCCATCAACTACCTGAAAGGCCAGCCCGCCGACGGGCAAAACGTGATGACCATCGGCATGTCGCAGATGACCATCACGCCTTTTGTGCACAAGCAAATGCCCTACGACCCGATCAAGGACTTTGATGGTGTCGCTGTCATCGGCACCTCGCCACTGGTGCTGGTGGTCCCGGCAGGTTCAGGGGTGACCAAACTCGCCGATCTGGGCAAAGTGTCTGCCTCTCAAGCGGGTGGTTTGAACTTTGGCTCCCCTGGCAAAGGCAGTCCAGCCCATCTGCTCACAACCGCCTTGACCGAATCCATGAAATGGCCCGCCACCCATGTGCCTTTTGTGGGTGAAGCCGCCGGTCTGACCGCCTTGATGGGTCAACAAATTCAGGCCATGACGCTGGTGATTGGTACAGCTGTAGCGCAAGTCAAAGCGGGCAAACTGATTCCCTTGGCTGTTTTTGCGGCCGAGCGCTCCAGCCTCATGCCCGAGGTGCCGACCATCAGCGAAGCCGGTGGCCCCCAGGCGCTGGCCCGGCCAGCATGGATTGCGATCGTGGCCAAAAAAGGCACCCCCGCTGATTTGGTGGCCAAACTCAATGAAGCCACCAACAAATGCCGCAACGACAGCGCTTACGTCACGCGCATGAACGCCATGAATGTGACCCTGACCACCAGCAAACCCACCGACGTGGCGCTCTGGGCAGAGCGCGACATCGCGGTCTGGAAACCCTTGATCGACAAGCTGGGTCTGGCCAGTGAGTAATCTAGCCCACGGCATGCGCCTGCAACTGCCCGCTGGCTGGATCGAAGGCGTCAGCAGCGCTGCTGCGGGGGATACCGGATCGCCCGCTTTGCGCATTTTCAAAGGCATTCCCTATGCGGCTGCGCCGATAGGTGAATACCGTTGGCAAGCACCACAACCGGTCTCGCCGTGGGTCGGTGTTCGCCCATGCGATCGTTTTGGCCCCGTGGCAGCACAAGTCGGTTTGCCTGGCAGTGCTGACCATGCAGGCGATCTGGACTGCCTGAGTCTGAATGTGTGGTGCCCACCCACAGGTGATGGTCCCTGGCCCGTGATGGTCTGGATTCCCGGTGGTGGTTTCATGCGTGGTGGCGCGTCCGACGCCTTGTATGACGGCAGCGCCATGGCCCGCCAGGGCGTTGTTTTTGTGTCGATCAACTACCGCATTGGCGTTGATGGATTCATGCACTTTGACGATGCTGCGCCCAACCGGGGGCTGCAAGACCAACTGGCTGCGCTGCGTTGGGTACAAGAGCACATTGGCTTGTTTGGCGGCGACCCACGCCGCGTGACCGTGGCGGGTGTATCGGCAGGCGCTGGGGCCATCACCCACCTGATGGGATTGTCCGGCAGTGAGGCCTTGTTCGAACGCGTCATTTTGCAAAGCCCCAGCATGCAAAGCCACAGCCTGGAAGACGCACAGCGCATCCGCCATGCATTGGCCGGAGTGCTTTGCGTTGCGCCCACGCGCCAAGCACTCGCCGCGGTACCGCTGGCCTCGCTGACCCGGGCATTGGCCTCGTTTATGGGCAATGAGGACCTCAAAAAGCAATGGGGACTGCGACCCAGAAATTACTTTCCAGTGCGCCCAGTGATCGATGGCCTCCTGATTGAGATGGAGCCCTTGCCAGCGATTGAAAAACGCCTGCATTCGGGCGGTGCCAAGCGTAAGGTCTTGCTGGGCTCCAATGCCGAAGAAATGCGTTTCTACCTGGTCCCGAATGGGGAGATTGATCGTATTGATGAGGCCAGGGTCCGGACCTTTGCTGAGGACATCGGCTGGTCCGCCCAAACCTTGGCCCAGACGCTGGACGGCTACCGGGCCGAGAGCTCACAAATGAACTTGGGCGATGCCTTGAGCCGCATCCAGACCGATTATTTTTACGGCAAGCCCACCTTGGCCCTGGAAAAATTGCTGCACCAGGCCAATTGCCCCACCTTTTTGTACCGGTTTGAATGGCAATCGCCCTTGTATGGAGGACGCTTGGGCGCAGCCCATGCCATGGAAATCCCATTCGTCTTGGGTAATACCCATTCGAGCCGGGCCCAGGAGTTCATTGGTGCGCTGGCTCCAGGCGCTTTGGCCCATGACATGCACACCCGCTGGGCCAGGTTTGTGAGGGGTGACGCCATGCCCGACTGGGCTGATGCGGGGCAGCGTTTGCGGGTATTCAAAAAGGTAAAAGAAATCGGGACGACTGAGTATGAGTCACCACTAATGAGGAGAGGCCCCTAAGTGATGACGGACCACGACCGGCCGCTTTCGCTGCATCACCGCCGTCCAAAGAAGCGTCGCGACAGTTCGCTTTGGGTCGAAAGGGAAAAGTGGGGCTACCTATCTGGTTGTAATTCCGGAGCACTCAGAACAGAGGTTCTGAAAACTCACGGTACAAGAAGATGTCTCAACATTTAGAATGATGACTTGGACCTCAAGTGCTTAATCGGCTTGTCCTTTGGGAATTTAGGCGGTTTATGATGAAGTATGTTCTGCTCCGCCAGTGACTTCTTTCAATATTTCAATCTTTCAAACGCCTGTTTGCAAGCAATTGCTGTGTCAAAACTCATTCGGCGCCATCAAACTAAACCGAATGATCCACCAAATTACCTTTATCTGCCATCGATGCCGCCATGTTTTTCTGCAGTATTTGCATAAAACTTTGCAAGTTTTCACTAGATGCGTCAATGCCACTGGCCTTGAGCAATGAGGAGGCGCTTTGAACCAACTTGCTTGCGGCAGCGCTTGCCGATACGCCTGAAGTTGTGCTCTCGGAGTCCGAGGTGATAGACGTCATCAAGCTTTCCAAATAGGTCTCGATGTCTCTGGATTCCTGGTAGCTGTTGCTCGCAGGCGCGGGGGGTGGCGGGTTGCCGCCATTTGGGCCGCCTGGATGTGGCCCACCTTGGGGTCTTTGGTTCGTATTGCTGGCCGTGCGAGAGTCCGTCGATTGAGAAAACACGGCCTTCAAAAATGCGTCTGTGGCCTCGGTCACCTCCTCGTCAGACTTGCCAGAATTGGTGCTGTTCACGCCAATCGATGCCATGAGGCTTTTCAATTCGGAAAGCGAACTGCTCACCATGGCTTTTGAACTGCCACCAGGTGCCCCCCCGCTGGGTAACTGGCCCTGACCAAAGGCGAGGTCGCCAACCTGCTTTGCATCAAACCCCGATGCCGCCATCGCGTCTTCCAATTCCCGGCTCGGTTGGACCCCCAGTTTTTTGAATTCAGATGTGATTTTTTTGGCGTCGGCTGCAGAAAGATTTTTGGAATCAAACTGGTCGAGCACTGATTGAATGCTGCTTTTTTGGTCTGTTGAAAGTGCACTGGAAGAACGCGCATTCGGTGATGCACTCAGCCAGGTGTTTGAGCTGATGGAGCCAATGGAGGACATAAATTTTTCCTTTGTTAGAAATTTAAGACGATTTAAGCGCCATGGGCGATACGCTCGATGAACCAAAATGTGCCGGCTACCAAGCCCACTAATGAGCTATGGCGAGCAACTCGCTGCCACACTGCAAGCCCGCTGATGCGGCTTAAAACCAGCACTGTCAATCCCGCTAGCAGCGCGACGGCGATCTGAGCGCTTTCAATGCCTACATTGAAGCCGGCGAGCGCCAGGAAGAAATGCTTGCTGTCAGTGGGCCATTGCGTCACATCACGCAAGGCGTCAGCCAGGCCGAGACCATGTACCAATGCGCAGCTGAAGACCATTAAGAACCGCACGTAAGAAGGCAACACCTTGGCACGCCTGCGAGTCCAAATATCAAAAGCGGCCACGCCGACCAAGGTGGTGGCAATCGCAGGCTCGACAATCCGATCTGACACAGTCACACCCCCCAAGACGCACAGGGAAAGCGTAATTGCGTGGCCCGCAGTAAAAGAGGTTAGAGCGCCTAGTAAGGCTGACAAGCGCCACCCGGCAGAAAGCACCAGCAACAAAAAAAGCAGATGGTCTGGCCCACTCAATACATGGTCTGCGCCGCTGCGGATGTACTCACCAAAAACTACCATCGCGCTGGGCAATAGAGGCTTAAAGTTGTTGTCCACAGTAAATTGCAACCACTGCGTTTCTTTCTCGCGCGTGACGGTCAAATCTTCCACTTGTTCGCCAGGCTTGTTGCCAAACAATGTAAAGCGCAAGGACAGACCGTCTGACGCCTTAGCTTTAGGCACATCTGCAAGCTTGCCGTGCGCTCCCAAGTCATATCGTCCAAGCACGACAAGGTGACTGGCTGGGGCAGTCGGCGCACTTTCTGGGGACTCAATGTTGATCATCACCAAATGCAAAGGCAACGTACCAGCGGGCCCCATGAGTTGAACGCCTGCTTTTACTTGTTGTCCAATTGCATCGGCATGAGTCGCTAGTTCAGCCTTGGACAACATTCCATCACCGTCATCGTCAACGTGGTGCAATGCCGATACGGGCACGGACAGAACCAAAAAAGCAGCATTTTCCGCAAAGTTAAGTGTTCCCTTTTGGGCTGCTACCAAGTGCGCCTGCGCTGATGTCATGGCGCCCATGCAGCAACACAATACAAGGGCGGCTGTCATCCATTTGGCCCCCTTGCGTCTGAGCATGGCACTTATCAAAGTGATCCCTTGACGCAGCGCTGCAGGTGAGGAAAAGTATCGGTTGCGATGTAATGATAGATGCCTTTTGGAAACTCGGGCGTTACACCGTTGCGGCCATTGCACTCATCCAGATCGCCCAGTCCAGCCACGTATTCGTAGTCCTGCGTGAAAGCGCCCATACCATACATGCTGATAGGCGGGCGATTGGCATCAGGCAAAGTTTTGAGTCTGTAACTGGATGCAAGCACCTTGATCGCCGAGTTGGCATCGGTGGCAGTGGTGTGACCATAGCGTGCATAAATGGGAAAGCCATCAGCAGCCCATCCGATGAGCGACATGGCTGTTCCCTTGTTGAGTTTGGTGACTAAACCCTCAGGAACACCGTGGTAGTGGTAGATGCCACCGGGCTGCACATGTGCGTTGTTGCTGTCAGTTCCAAACCGGAACGAAGTCTGCCCCAAGGCTTCCATGGTCCAGGTGCCGCCGCCGGGCCCACCACCCCCTTGGCAACTGGTGCCAGAGTCGTCGCACGTTCCCGCCGTGCCCGGGTCAAAGACGACGCCATTCAATGCAATGCCTGGTTTGTTCTGGGCGCCAAAACGCGGCGTGATCACCGTGGTCTGGGTTGGGGTCAAGGAGACAGAGGCCGTAATGTTTTGGGCAGCGATGGCGTTCGGATTGTCGTTGTTGGGAAAGGTGCCGACGGCGTGGTCTGGCAGGCCGTTGGCCACAATAGAGCGTTGTGTACTGCTACAAGACCAGCGTGCCGTTGCTGTGGCGTTGACCGAAGGCGAACTGTTAAAAAGGTTGGAAGCATAGTCGCAAAGTATGCCCGCCGTGCTTGAGTTGGTGTTGGTGTTGGTGCCAGAGTCGGTCGTGGTCGTCGTGCTTGAGCCGCCGCAAGCGCTCAGCAAAATGGTGAGCAAGCCGGTAAGAGCAAGCTTGTATTGAGTGTGTTTTGACATGCTGGTTTTCATGGAATAACTCCGGGTTAGACGGCAAGCCCCTGCGTTGCCGTGGACGCTATCCTTGAAAATCAATGTGTTAAAAATATGAGCAAATCTCCACAATTTCCCCGTAATTGCGTGGCTCAATAGAAACTTCATGCGAATCCGCCTTGTCCACACCCAAGCACTTCTATTACTGTCGGCCGTGCTGCTGACGGTGCTGTGCATGGGCGCCTTGAATGCCTGGAATCTGCGTAACGGGTTTTCTGATTTCTTGGCTAGTCGTGACGTCGAGCGGCTTGAAAAATTTGCAGTCGCCGTTTCGGCGCGTGCCGAGGCCGAGGGCGGGCTGGATGCATTAGCGGCAAAGGGAGTGGATTTGCGCATGCTGCTGCACGAGTTTGGCAGAGCGCAGGGCGTTGTGCCACGACCGCCTTTTTCGCCGAATTTTGCAAATCCTGAACGCGGGGGGTTCTTCGGCCCACCGCCACGCCCCATAGACAGCATTGATGCCTTCAAAGACCGGGTAGCGCTCTATGCCCCCGACGGTCAGCCTTTGTTGGGGAAATCGCTTCAAGCCGACGCAAGCGCCTCGATCGAGTGGCCGGTGACTGTACAGGGTCAACAGGTTGCGGTGGTACGTATGCTCAAACTCAAGCCGGTACCCGACGATGTCGAGACCCGCTTCCTGACTTCGCAGTACCAAAGCATTCTGGTGATTTCTTGCTTCTTGCTCTTGTCGGCATTGCTGATTGCCCGTTGGGTCGCTGGCCGCTGGGTGCGTCCACTGATTGAAATTCAGACTGCCACGGCACAAATTGCGCAAGGTGCTTTTGACATACGACTCAGCACGCGCCGTACCGACGAAATCGGTGACGTCATCGGCAATGTCAATCGCATGGCCGAAGGTTTGCAGAAGCTCGAGGCAGCACGTCGTCGCTGGCTTGCCGATATTTCGCACGAACTGCGCACACCTCTAACGGTATTGCGTGGTGACATAGAGGCGTTGAATGAAGGCATCCGGCCGTTGCGGTCTGAGGCCATTGGCGTTCTTCATGAAGAAGTGCTTCGTTTAAATAGGCTGGTAGACGACCTACACCTTTTGGCCATTTCCGATTTGCAAACGCTGCCCTGTCTCATGGCTGGAGACGATGCCATCGACATGCTTGAACGATTAAAGGTTCGCTTTGAATCTCGTACCCTAGCTGCCGGGCTCAACCTTCATGTTCAGTGGCCAGCTAATGTGATAGAGCTAAAAGTGCAATGGGACGCGGGTCGCATTGAGCAGCTGATGGCCAACCTCCTGGAAAACAGTTTGCGTTACACCCATGCACCTGGACAGATACTTGTTCGCTTGGAATTTGACGAGCATCTCATTCGACTGGTGGTGGAAGACAGTGCTCCCGGTGTTTCAGATAGCCACTTACCTCAGCTGTTCGAGCCTCTATATCGTGTGGATACAGCTCGCAGCAATGAGTCAGGTGGTAGCGGGCTTGGTTTGGCTATTTGCCAGGTCATTGCATATGCGCACGAAGGCCATCTGACAGCCGCCGCATCGGGGCTTGGCGGCTTGTCTTTGAGGCTTGAGCTTCCGCGAATGTCAGGGGTGATACAAACAGAATTGACCGGAGCTACACCGTGAACAAAGTTCCCCGTATTCTGGTGGTGGAGGACGATCCCCGAATAGCTTTGCTGTTAGTAGACTATTTGCGCAGTGAGGGATTTGAGGCAAATAGCCTCATGGATGGTCAGTTGGCACTTTCAGAAGTTCGTCATGCGCCCCCCAGTCTTTTGATACTGGACTTGAATTTGCCCGGGCTGGACGGCGTGAGTTTATGCCGCGCTGTTCGGGAATTTTCCGACATTCCAATTCTGATGGTGACCGCACGCATCGACGAGTTAGATCGCTTGCTCGGTTTGAACAGTGGCGCCGACGACTACGTTTGCAAACCATTTAGCCCACGGGAAGTGATGGCCCGCGTTCATGCACTCCTGCGTCGGGCAGAGCGACGTGTGACAACTGCAGTCAAAATTTGGACGATCGATGATGCAGGCATGCGAATCGAGTGGCGTGGACACCGTTTGTCTTTGACGCCAGTTGAATTCAAAATGCTGCGTCACCTCTTGAACCAACCAGGGCGTGTTTTCTCTCGGGCGCAACTGCTTGAGAATGTCCAAGTTGATATGCGTGATGTGAGTGACCGCGTTATCGACACTCACATTAAGAACTTGCGCCGCAAGATGCAAGCCATTCAGTCGGGTGACGACTGTATTGCTTCTGTGTATGGCGTGGGCTACCGTTTCGAGCCTCCTCAACAATAGTGGCGAACAGGGTGCTGAGTCCACTTTTTTGAACTGATCATTCGAGAAGTCAGAACCGATAGCAACACCATCAGTTCTGACCGAGCAAAATTAGAAGTTGTAACGCATTCCAAGTGTGGCGGCGCTGGCCTTTACATTTTCAGATACTTTGCCATAGCCATCCAGATTGAGGGTTAGCGCCACGTTACGGTTGAGCTTGTACTCGGCACCTACGCCCAGCAAGGGCGAGGCTTTATGGCCACCCAATGTGTATTGCGAGTCTGCCGAATCTTTTCCTTGAACTTGGCCAAAAGACATGCCTAGTTTTCCAGTCAGCGAGAAGCCAGAACCTAAGGCCATCCGACCTGTTCCAGCTATGTATGTGCTGCGTGCGTCGCCACTGTGACGAAGGCTAGAACCATCGCTGGTCGTAAGGTCCTTGTGCACATGACCAAGTTGGACCAAGCCAGCTTCCACGCCCCAAGTGTCTGTCAACTGATAGCCTCCGTAAAATTTTGCGGCAGCAGGTGACGCGCCATGTACGCCTTCATGCGCATCATTTCGTGGCCCTAACTTGCTAACCCCTAGACCGATGCCTACATAGGGGCCTCGTGCATCACTGGATTCAGGCACAGATTCGGCAGCATGAGATATAGAAACTAGTCCGGCCGTGATGGCAACAGGCCAAAGAAGGCGTGCAACAGAGCGGACAAGCGTTGTACTTTTCATCAAGGTTCTCCTGGGTAATTCCGGTCCGATGTGTACCGGTAAAACCAACTGTGCGCTGGCAATGCGAAGCGATCATGAAGACCTGCTCACAGTTCACACACAGTTTTTTTGAAAGACGAAAGTTCCGTCTGAATAGCAAGATGGATGGTTTGGTACCCGTATGTTCTGCCCCGAAAATGCCCGCTGTCATGTCATGGTGTTGGCTTTATAAAATAGGTCTAGTTAAAATTTTCACCACTTTAGTGGCCAGATTTCGCGGCGTGAAACGCATGCTTTGGGCCATCGCCCAATTGACGAAGCCAGGGATGTAGACGCGCTGTCCGCGTTGCATTGCGCGGTAGCCTACTGCAGCGACTTCCTCGGACGTGGGAAGTTTCTTGCCTTTGATCAGGGCAGAGTTTCCAAGGACAGCCTTGTCCTGAAAGCCCGAGGCTGTCGGACCGGGGCAAAGCGCAGTGACGGTTACACCAGTGTCTTCCAGCTCGGATGCAATAGCTTCCGAAAAGCTAAGAACGAAAGATTTGGTGGCGTAGTACACCGCCATGTAGGGGCCTGGCTGAAATGCCGCTGTGGATGCCAAGTTGAGAATTTTGCCGCGTGTCGCCAAGAGATCGGGCAGGAACAGTTTGGTCAGTACAACGACTGATTTCATGTTGAGCTGCATCATGGCCAGCTCAGACGTTAGTGCCGAGTCTTTGAACTCGGCAAAGGCTCCGTACCCAGCGTTGTTCACCAGCGCGCTCAGCACGATACCCCGCGCTTTGATATCGGCGTGCAGCCGTGCGGCACCTTCATTCGTTTCCAAGTCCGCGCCAATGACAGTGACAGTAACCTTAAAAGTCCGTTGCAGCTCATCGGCCCAGGCCTGCATTTTGGCTACGCCCCGGGCTGCCAGCACGAGCTGATAGCCATCTTGCGCAAATTGGTGGGCTAGCGCCTTGCCGATACCAGATGAAGCGCCAGTGATGAGCGCGGTCTTGTTGGGTGTTGATAGTGTGGTCAAGATTAATCTCCATAGTCGTTGTGTCGATTAAGAGATTAAAAACCCGGTAGTAAGGCGCCAGGTCAAGAGATTTCTTTCCCTAATTTTGGAGCACACAAACACTTGACCT
>JACCEC010881517.1_pt1 | contig 15230 bp, 17 predicted proteins | sample 7450121 | NCBI WGS metagenome assembly JACCEC01 (sample SAMN15323455, study PRJNA562643) | freshwater metagenome | isolation source: river surface water | place: USA:Blue River Watershed | collected 2017-08-18 | reverse complement strand
TGGCATGAGTCTTTAAACCCACCACGCCATAGACTACTTGTGCACCTGCTTGTTCTAAACGATCGGCCCAATTGATATTGGCTTCTTCGTCAAAGCGCGCCATTAATTCCACAACGACGGTCACTTCTTTTCCGTTATGTGCAGCCATGATTAGCGCTTCCATCAGCGCAGAATTCATGCCTGTGCGATAGATTGTTTGCTTGATAGCGACAACCTGCGGATCGTGCGCGGCTGTACGAATGAAATCAATAACGGGTTGGAATGATTGAAAGGGATGATGCAAAAGAATATCTTTATTCGCGATCGCACCAAATAAATCGCCATCGGCTAATGAAACAGAAAGCTTGGGAGAAAATGGAGCAAAACGCCACTCAGGTCGTGAAGCATAGTCGACTAGCTCATTAAGTCGAACCATATTCACCGGACCATTAACGCGATAAAGAAATTCCGGCGCAATGTTAAATTGATTTAACAAAAAATCAGATAAATTACTTGGGCAATTTTCTGCCACTTCTAAGCGCACAGCGAAACCAAAATGCCGAGTTTGCAGTTCGCCTTTCAATGCCTGACGGAGATTTTTTACTTCTTCCTCATCAACCCACAAGTCACTATCACGTGTGACACGAAATTGTGAGTAGCTTTTAACATCCCGTCCTGGAAAAAGATCTTCGATATGAGCATGAATAACTGAGGAAAGAAGACAAAATGCCTGCCCACCACCCGAAATTTTTTCGGGTAATTGGATAATGCGCGGAAGCACACGCGGTGCCTTGATCACGGCAATCGATGTACCTCGTCCGTAAGCGTCTTTGCCATTCAATTCGACAATGAAATTCAAACTTTTGTTGACGATTTGCGGAAATGGATGCGATGGATCCAACACAATGGGTGTGAGGATGGGTCTAACTTCACGTTCGAAATACTCTTTTATCCATTCCCGCTGTTCTTCGCTGCGGTCGACATGACGAACTAAATGTATCCCATGCTCCGCTAACGAAGGAAGAATTTGTTCGTTGAGAACCGTGTACTGCTCGTGAACTAATTCCTGCGCAGCTGGCCCGACCAAGTCAAAGCCTTCTGGCACAATCGGATCCAAACTGAGACTTTTTTCTCGCTCTATCGCCATCAAACTAGCAATACGAACTTCGAAAAACTCGTCCAGGTTGCTGCTGACTATACAAAGAAATTTCAAGCGCTCAAGCAGTGGCAAACTGTGATCCTGTGCTTGCGCAAGTACGCGGCGATTAAACGCCAACAAAGAAAGCTCGCGATTAAGCAAGTCTAATTTCGCAGACGTTGGCGTAATTGAGGCAGCTTGAGTGCTAGCTGGCTTTACAGTTTTGGCAATTCGGGAGGCACGCATAAAATCAAGTCTACGAGTTCTCGGTGACATATTAATGACAATATTTACTATTAGTGCAATTTCCTGTCATAAAGCTGACATAAGCCGGCTTTATAGTACGCGCTGCAATTAGTTCTGTGTCACCCCTCTATTGAGCTTAAGGAGTAAAAATGAGTAACAAGCAATTACTGAAAAACGTAAGCGGCCTCTTTACTGGGCTGGTACTAGCAGTGTCTGCACACGCCGCTGATTTAACAGGCGCAGGTGCGACTTTTCCTTACCCAATCTATTCTAAATGGGCTGAGGCTTACAAAGCAGCTACAGGCATCGGTCTGAACTATCAATCGATCGGCTCTGGCGGTGGTATTCGTCAAATCAAAGCCAAGACAGTTGATTTCGGCGCATCGGATATGCCCCTGAAGCCAGAAGAGTTGGAAAAAGAAGGCCTTTTACAATTCCCAGCCATCATCGGTGGTGTAGTTCCTGTGTTTAACCTCGATGGCGTGGCAGCAGGTCAATTGAAGTTAACATCCGATGTGATCGCCGGTATCCATCTGGGCAAAATCACTAAATGGAATGCAGCTGAAATTACTAGCCTGAACCCAGGCGTAACTCTGCCAGCAATGAATATCACTGTCGTACATCGCGCTGATGGTTCGGGCACAACATTCTTGTGGACTGACTTCCTGTCCAAGACCAATGCGGATTTCAAAAATGCTGTCGGCGCTGGTACGGCTGTGAAATGGCCAACCGGTGTGGGCGGTAAAGGCAATGAAGGTGTGGCTGCGAATATCCAACGTGTTAAGGGTTCTTTTGGTTACGTTGAATATGCGTATGCCAAGAAAAACAAAATTGCGTTCGCTCAGCTAAAAAATCATGACGGTGAATTCGTATTGCCGGATGATGAGACATTCAAAGCAGCTGCAGCGAGTGCTGACTGGGCCGGTACACCAGGTATGGGCGTTGTTCTGACCAACCAAAGCGGCAAAAACAGCTGGCCTGCAACTGGTGCATCGTTCATCATGATGCACAAATCGCAAGCTGATGGCTTGACCGGTCGTGCTGTACTGAAGTTCTTTGACTGGGCGTACAAGAATGGCTCCGCAATGGCAACCGATCTCGATTACGTTCCTTTGCCACCAGCAACAGTCAAACTGATCCAAGACAGCTGGAAAGCAAATCTGAAGGATGCTACTAGCGGTAAAGCAATCTGGTAATTAAAACTGCATTAGCAAAAGCCCGCCGTATGGCGGGCTTTTTTTTGGCTGTTGCTACACTAGTTTATCCAACCAACGAGTCATAGAACGCTTGCCAGTAAAATAGTAGTCTCCAAAATTGAGCCAAAAGTAGCGCATGAAAAAACCAGCCCCAGCAATCACCATCAAAAAAATATCACCGAAAGATGAGATTGATTTTCTTCGTGCTGCCCGAGCAAGTCGTACAAGCCATCAAGCGTGGGTGAGAGTTCCGTTGACAGTCAGCGCTTTCAAGCGCTATGCCAATGAGATGCGTACTGCCGAAGACCTAGCCTTTGTAGTACGACGTCATGACAGCGGATCGATCGTGGGTGTGGTTGAGCTGCAAGATATTTTTATGGGCGATTTTAAAAATGCCTACATCATCTATTACGCGTTTGAGGGTCAACAAAGGCAGGGAATGATGAGGCAGGCTGTAACAGAAGTCATTCAAATCGCCTTTTCAAAGCTGAAGCTACACAGATTAGAAGCTAACATTCAACCAGAAAATAAAGCATCAAAAAAACTCGCTAAATCCTGCGGTTTTAGCAAGGAAGGTTACAGTCCTAAATTCCTAAAAAAAGGTGGCCGCTGGTGCGATCACGAACGTTGGGCTTTATTGAACCCAGCAGACTGAAACCAAGTTGGTATCGCTACTCTGAATGTCGAGGTGCGCCACTCTGATCAAGGGCCACACCTGATTTCAAACTCTCAAAGTGACACGCTTCGTTTGCGCGAACAAAATGCAAGTCCGCAAATCCAGCCCGAACGGTTTCACCCGTATTGTCAGAGTCTGAGGCTACTGCCACTAGCTTAAGATGCGCATCCGATGTATTAAATGAGCGTTTTACATCCTGATAAATATTGACTCGCTCAGTCACCCAAAAGCCGGCTTCATCATTACCGGAACGCTGAACGATCATGCGCGCTCTATCGGTGTAAGCATTTGGCATATGCGTACCGACAGGATGACGATTATCCCAAACATAATTGATCGCTCCGTCAGGTACACGATTGCCATAAAAAGCACGAGCCAACGTTAACGATGCTTTTTCAGCCAAACTCAATGCAGCTGATGGCAAATCAAAAGCGAGATAAACACGAGCAGCATAATCATCGCCGCGACGACGGGTCATATCAGCAGAGCGAACCACTCCATCAACACGCCAACGCCAACAGAGTACGGGTGTGGCCGTCAAATCGACATCGACGGGCCGCCCCAATAAAGCCATGCTGCGCTCTGCACGCGCCTCTATCGCATCAACCCCATCCCATAAGCTGATGCGATAGGACGTTGCGGGTACCTGATTTTCAAGTCGTATCAATTGCCAGGGTGCTGGTATGTCTGGCTTTACCGAAGAAAATTTACCAATCATGACCTGGGCAAACGAAGGGCCACTGGCTAGCATAGCGATAATCAACAACACGCCACTGCGACTATTTTTCATCGACTATCCCGGTAAGAGGTGCGATTCACAATCGATAAGAAACGTACTGGACTCAGAAAATATGAGTACGGGTTTGTTACAGCTGTCGAGCATCGATTCTTCAAATGATACGAAATCCATGCTGAGAAAACTGTACGTGAATGAAAGAATCCGACGGCCAATTAAGCGTGGCGCTCCTAAAACTTTAAAATTCTGATCAGAAAATATTTCTTGTGTTTCTGGATTATTTTTAGCAAATTCATGAACCAGCATACCTACATAATCTTGCGAATCAATCGCAAGAATCATCAATTGTGCATCTGTTTTGAGCCCTCGAAATACATCGACGCACTGCTCCAGACACTCTGTACTGAATTTTTCAGGCCGACTGCTAGCGGCATTTTTCTGTTTTATTGATAATTTATCCAAAAGCTCGTTCATAGGATGTCCTTTTAGCTAATGAAGGCGAGGTGGATTGTGGATGATTTTTTTCTAATCCTATTTTTTCTGCATCAACGATAAATTCATGAATCGTTGAAACCAACGATTCTGTATAAGGCACCGGATGAACGCTACCGGGCACATCAATAAAAGTAACGTTTAGAGGCAGTGAATACATGCGTTGGAGTACCGCTTCGGTTAAAAGTTGTGACTCTGATGATCGAATGACCATGATGGGTATATCAATAGCTGAAAATTGCTCTTCAAAGCTAATACCAAACAGTGTTTTTTGGTGGGGTAAATCCATGTAGTTTGGTCTTGCGACGGCGGATAACAATCGCCTATCAACGTTCAACTTTTGCGACAAACTGACCGCATCACGCCTGTGACTGGGCCGACCTGGGAAAAATGAAGAGCGACCAAGTGTGCCATATAAACTCATCAAACCGGACCACGGTAAGACGCAACCCACATCGTTTAAGACAATCGATCGCAAGTAACTAGGCTTATTCAGCGCTAAAAAAATAGCTATCAAGCCACCCATGCTGTTTCCAACTAAATGAATATGTTGCTTATTATTTTCAGCATTGCTTAGCGAACCCAGTAGATAGTTGTAGGCAGAAAATGCTTCTTTCAAACAGCGACTCATTCGGTAGTCTGATCCTATCGGTAGGTAGTCCGATAAGCCGCGCCCGCTGAAATCTAATGTATGGGTTGCAAATGCGTTCTTAGTGAGGTCAGAGAATGCGTGGAAACCAGCAGCGGTCTCAAGGATGCCGGGTAAACACAGTAGGTGGTGGCTAGTACTGGACGACCCAATTGCCGTCACGCCCACCTTATAAGAACCCGATTCGTCAAATACGGGTAAATTGATGTCGCTGTTCAAATCATGCCCCCTATCGGGTCGCATCGACCGCCCACCTAAGTTAATAACAACCTCAACTCAGAGGGTATCTTTTGATTATGAAACTTTGATGACGAGATGCCATTAGGTCAAACCAACCCTATCTAGCCAGTTAAACGGGGGATTACACCGGCTAAAGATTCGGTAGGGATACTGCTCTTGCGACTTACTTAGTCAAGCATGCGTGGGGGATGGCTGGTCGAATTTCATCTCTATCGCTTTTTGGCTGACTACCAACGCCGCTGTTGACACTGGCATGTCAGATATGACGGTCAAATCCATGCGAGCGGCCAACTCATAGGCTTCCTGGATGACATAAAACCCATACTTTTCTAAACGCTGTAGCTCAGCAATCAACTCTTCTCTGTCCATAGCTATACCCATAAATAACCTCCCAAGTCCTGCAAGTTTCATAGTGGGGAAAGGGTACCTACGATATATGTCAGGGCTATAAAAAACTCATGACAAAATGAATACCGAAATTCATCGCCAATATCGTTGCCAATATCATCGCTACGATGAAGAAAATACAGTTAACAGAGCATCAGGAATGATTGAAACTAACCACGAACGCGCTTACTCAGTCTAGTTTAATAGTCGGCGGACAGTAAAGATTTGCGTGGTGCTCTCGGGATCGACCTCAATCACAACCGCATCGGTCAGTAGAGCCCCGGGCACGACCAGACGCTGAACTAAGTCGAGACCCGGACCCTTATTGGCAAGCGGTCGGTCGACTTTAAACACGTGACTATCACCCTGTATTAAGAGTACCGGTTTTTTCCAACTCGACATTTCGTGTTGAAATGCGGCCAGCCAGTCAACAAATCCTGACTCGGGTGGCTTAGATGGATCGTAAAATGTATCAGCCTGCATGGCGAAAATAATCGCTTTGTGACTTTGTTGGCGGGCTGTAGCAAACACTTCTCTCATCCACGCGATATTGGCTTCATTACGTGATTTAAATTCGCTCGATGACGGCAATTCAGGCTGATCATTATTGTTTGATCCCACCATGTGAATAGTGGCAAAGCTAATATTCTCGACTGCCCAGCGTCGATTTTCAGGAAAATGACGAAAAGCCGCCTGTGCTGATTGCCGCTCAAGCGTTAAAGGCTGACGACCTAAGCTCTGATCAGAAGAAAAAAATAAGCCTCTGATTTTTTGTAGGCGCTCGATGGGATCGTAGGGGCCATTATTTTTTCGATGGCAATCCGTCCACTCATTGTCACCCGGCGTATAAATCAAGGGCTTATCGAAGGCCATGAATTGGCTATAGACTCGCGCGAACATTTCGTCGCTACACAATGTACTACCCGATTTAATGTCGCCCACATGAATAGTAAAACGAGTGGGTTGATTATTAATACGTTCAACCAACTGATCAAGCTGGCTGGCGGAAACGTAGGAAGTATCACCTATCGCCATGAACTGAAAATTTTTCGCGTTAACTATCGGAGTAACAAGCAGTAGGAGTGCAAAAATTTTCACAAAATTAATACGCTCAAGTATTAACAATTTGTTCATGGTGTAGTTTTAACTATTAGTTTGTAAAACACTCTTAATAAGTGAGCTGCGTAGACTTACCCCAAAACACTCGATAGGCATAGACCGTGTAGCCTATTATGACCGGAAATACAATCACGACACCGTAAAAGATAACCATCAAAGCCTCGGGAGAACTAGCTGCCTGCCAGATGTTAAGTTTGTCAATGACGAGCCAAGGAAACAAGCTATATGCCAAACCGTAGAAGGATAAAAGAAATACGCCCACTGTTCCTGCAAAAGGCACGGCAGCACCGTAATGATTATCCTGAGCCAGACGAGTGGGAAGTCTAGCTAAACTACGTGCAATCACAAAAAATAAAGCCATCGTCATTGCAGGAATAGGAAATAGCATCAAAACGTTAGGAAAACTAAACCATTTATCAAAAATACGCGGACTAACCCAAGGAGTCGCGAAAGAAATTGCAAAAACACCTGCAGCAGTTAGTAACAAACTACCCTTGGCCCATGATACTGCCAGCAACTGCAGAGCACCCTCGGACTTCATGATCAACCAGCCCGCACCCAGTAAGCGGTAGGCAAATACCAGACAAAATCCAATAAGGGTACTAAACAAATAACCCGACATATCTTGCTTAAAGCCAGTTATGAGCTGCCCCAACATAAAGCCTTGTGACCAAGAAGCTAATATCGAACCTATATAAAAAGCTTTATCCCACAAGGGACGATGATGTGCTTTGGCTTTCACTCTAAAGTCAAAGGCTACTCCGCGTAGAGTCAGTGAAAACAACATCAAAGCAACGGGTAAATATAAGGCACCTAATATGATGCCGTGTGCAAGAGGAAAAGCCACCAACAATACGCCCACTCCTAACACCAACCAGGTTTCATTTGCGTCCCAAAATGGGCCGATGCTCGCGATCATGCTATTTTTTTGATCTAGATTTTCTGCGCTATCTAACAACACGCCAACACCTAAGTCATAACCATCCAAGATCACATAAGCAAGCATAGCTAATGCCATTACTACTGCGAATACCAGAGGTAACCATCCATCAGGACTGGCCATATCAATTCCGAATTCAAGCATGATGCATCCCTTCTAAAATGACAGGGTCCGGCTGATCATCGCCAGTTGCTTTCTTAGCTAAATAGAAGACTACCGAAATATAGGCAGACAATAAGGCTGCGTATAACGTTAAATACATCGCTAAGGTGAGAGCAATACTGCTACCGGGAACAGTCGATGCAGCTTGCGCCGTCGTTAAAACACCTTGTACTAACCAGGGCTGACGACCAATTTCGGTTACATACCATCCCGCAACGAGCGCCACCCAGCCTGCAAAGGTCATAGCGACTAAAATTTTCGCGGTATGTTTAGATAATGTATTTTTAAATTTCAGCTCATAACTAGCAAACCAACTCACAGCTAACATGAGTAAACCCATACCAACCATAATTCGAAACGCCCAAAATACTGGGCCTACAGGAGGATGCTTATCTCCAAAGGATTTAATACCCTGAACTTCACCGTTCCAATCATGGGTTAAGTACAACGAGGCAAGCTTAGGAATAGCGATTTCGTAGTGATTCGATTGACTTGCCTGATCTGGAATGGCGAAAAGCACGGCTGGTACTCCTTGCTGGGTCTCCCATATGCCTTCCATAGCGGCCAGCTTAGCGGGCTGATGATGCAAAGTATTCACCCCATGCATATCGCCTACCCAAATCTGCACAGGTATTAAGACAGCCGCTACAAATACACCCGTTCGCAAAGAGGCGATGACATCGTTTGTTCGATTATTTTTCAGCCAGCGATAAGCGCTGATGCCGGCTAATAAAAACGATCCTGTCAAACCCGATGCTAGCAACATATGACTGAATCGATAGGGGAAAGAAGGATTGAATATCACTTCAAACCAACTAGTTACATGTGCACGACCATCAATCATTTCAAAACCCGCTGGCGTATGCATCCAGGAATTGAGCGCCAGTATCCAAAAGGCTGATGCAGTGGTACCTAGTGCCACCAACCAGGTCGCTAAGGTATGAACGCGCTCACTAACTCGACCCCGCCCAAACAACATAATGCCGAGCATAGTTGCTTCTAAAAAGAAGGCCGTAAGAACTTCATACGCCAACAAAGGTCCTGCGATATTACCGACAGTATTCATGAATCCAGGCCAATTAGTACCAAATTGAAAGCTCATCGTGATACCACTGACCACACCCAAAGCAAACGTAAGAGCGAAAATTTTTATCCAAAACTGGTATGCATCCATCCAAAAAAGCTTTCCAGTTGCGACAAATCTTGTTTTAAAAAATAGTAAGAACCACCCCATTGCCAAGCTAATGGTAGGAAATAAAATATGAAATGTTATATTCGCTGCAAACTGAAGTCGCGCCAACACTACGGGATCAAGACTGTTCATGACTCACCTCATTCTTTCGTGAATTTAGTCAAATTATTTTAGTTGACTGCCCAAGCTATCAAAAACTTCAACAGTGATAGGAATACCCTGCCCCACGCTTTGAGTGACGGTGCAAAATTCCTCAAACTGACCTAGCACATGATCTACCTGATTCAGCGATTTTCCTGGGACGCCTAGCTCTATTCTGGCTTTGATGCTAAGTACGCGTAATCGATTTTCGGAATTACGACCAACTTCAGCTGTGACTAAACAGCGCAAGGGATCAGGCGCCTGTTTGAATTTTCGAAAGGCAAACAATAATGAATCGGATAAACAGTTTCCAACTGCGCCGCATAGCATTTGTACAGGTGATGGTCCCATGCCCGAACCTAAAGGCTCTGGCTCGTCAGATATCAACACTGGCATAGTGTCGTCAAAACGAACCTCAAAACGATAGTCTTTCAGCTGCTTCAGAACGACGCCGATATTTTTAGCAGACATGACATTCTTTCTTTTCTAAACCTTCTGAGCCATCTGCTGCTTGTCGCTTCTCGCGAAATTTTGCTACATCTTCTGGAGGGAACAAATGCTCTGCCATATCTTTGGGTTGGTATTTACGTCTTACTGTTTTATTTTTTATATTTAGCGCTTCATCCGTAACAACGGTCTTTGCTTTCGCAGAACTTCGCATGATGTTCACCATATGCATTCCCCAGCAAGCGGGACAACCCTTTAGCAGAAGGATGGAAATGCCCAACATTGAAAATCCAAGTAAAGGTATAGAAACTAGATAACTAAATGACCAAGCCATCAGTGCCAGGCCAACTACCCCGCGCACAAACATAATTCCCATCTGATTACGCGTCATAATTTCACATGCTTCTGGCTGAAGAAATTTCATACACTCTCCTGAATTACATATTTTCAGTACCGAAAGCTACTCAATCAATTAGTCTTAAGCGCTCTATACGCTTTTAATCCACCCTTAATGTACTTCGCATTTATGTAACCCATTTGTTGTAAGGTGTTAGCTGATAACGCACCTCGATTATTCGCATTGCAATAACACACAATGGGTGTATCGATATTTGGAATCATTTCTTCAATGTTCATTTCTAACTTACCGCGACTAAGATGTAGCGACCCAGCTATATGATCAACCTCGTGCTCCTCTTTATCACGGATATCTAACGCCACACCACCCGCAGTCAAAAATGCGTCCAAATCTTCTGGCATCACTGCAGTAACGTTTGCAATTGCTGAATCTGCGAGTTGTTGAAATTTTTTTGTATAGGCCATAGGTAGATTTTTTATCGTTTAAATTTTAAATAAATTTATTTCAATGTATACAGTTTTACTTTGTCATGCATTCTGTGAATCTATCCATCGAACAATATCCGACGCAGTAACAGCACCACTCATACGCGCAACCTCAACGCCATTTTTAAATAAAGCCATCGTCGGTATACTTTTAATTCGATATCGCACACTCGTTTTAGGTGCAGCTTCGGTATCAAGCTTGGCGAATCGAACGCGGCTTGATTGCTTAGCTGCCGCTGCAAATTGCGGACCCATTACCTTGCAAGGGCCGCACCATTCTGCCCAAAAATCAACAACGACTGGCAGCTCCGTTCCTTCTACATACCGCGCGAAGCTCTCATCAGTTAAATTAACCGGCTCTGCTTGCATCAATTCATGTTTGCATTTTCCACAGACCGGATGGTCATCTAGACGATCATCGGGCACACGGTTCTTGATAAGGCACTCAGGGCATACGAGTTGCATAGCTAACTCCATAAAAGGCAAAGCTTCTTATTGACTGGTCCACTATTCGGCTCATGGACTCGCTATGTAATGGGGCTTTCGAAATATATAAGCAAACTATAATATATACGATGATATACTATTATCAAGTTAATTGTTTGAGTTAATGTACTTGCCCAAATAGCAATTTATGGAGACATCATGGAATCAAAATCCCACTGGGAACAGGTCTATCAATCGAAAGCACCAGAAACTGTGAGCTGGTACGCGCCACACCTTGAAACATCCATCAAACTAATTCAGCAAGCAACAACCGACAAGCAAGCTGCAATTATTGATGTCGGAGGAGGTGAAGCGACGTTGGTGGACGACTTGCTTGATCATGGCTACCACCGTATGAGCGTGCTTGATATCTCTCAAACAGCCATCGATGTCGCCAGAAAACGGCTAGGAATAAACGGCGCCAATGTGGCTTGGTATTGTTCAGACATCACATCCGCCACTTTGCCTGAATCATATTTTGATGTCTGGCATGACCGTGCTGTATTTCACTTTCTAACGAATGAAAACGATAGAAAGAAATATATTCGACAAGTGATGCGTTCTGTAAAACATGGCGGTTACGTCATCATCTCTACCTTCGGCCCCGAAGGTCCCGACAAATGCAGCGGTTTAGATGTAGTTAAATATAATGCTGATAGCCTGCACACAGAATTCGGCAAGAACTTTCAATTGATTGAAAGTTCAACTGAAATCCATCACACGCCCTTTGGAACGACGCAGCAATTTTTATATTGCTACTGCCGTATGGAATAAATAGCTAATAACTTGGCAAGGTCAGTACTGAGATAAGCGCTAGAACATCACGCCACTTTTGCTGGCGCTAACGATTCAGGGAATTGAATGGTGAAGACACTACCCTTACCTAATTCGGATTCGATCAGCAGACGGGCGTTATGCCGCATCAATACATGTTTAACGATAGCCAAACCTAAACCTGTACCTTGAGTCTCTCGCGAACGGCCTTTATCAACACGATAAAAACGCTCGGTTAAGCGGGCCAGGTTTTCTTGCTTAATCCCGATACCATTATCTTTAACCGAGAACGCTGGACCTAAGCTATTTTTATGCCAAGAAATTGCGATCTCACCGCCATCGGGTGTATAGCGAATCGCATTCGAGACCAAATTACTGAAGGCACTGCGTAACTCTTCTGTACCGCCCAAAATATCTGGCCCATCACATGTCATCGACAGCTTGTGCCGATTATTTGATAAGGCTTGCGCTTCGATATGTACTTCGTCGAGTAAATGACGAATATCCACAAATTCATCACGCACGGGATAATCAATCGATTCCAATCGAGTGAGGACAAGCATATCTTCGATCAAATTTTGCATGCGCTTGCCCTGCTCCACCATGAGTTTGATGTGTTTTTGGCGAGACGATTCATCCAGATTGGGTTCTGAATTAGCAATCTCTAAAAACCCATTGATAACGGTTAGTGGAGTACGGAGTTCATGCGAAGCATTCGCGATGAAATCTCGCCGCATTTGATCTAATCGATCGAATTCAGTCATATCGTGCGTGACTAAAATTTGGCGTCGATTTTCAAAAGGAATAAGCCTAACAATTAATTTGCGACCATTGATCGTTAAACTCAGCGGCTCTTCGTAATGGGCCAAAATGATGTAATCGATGAATTCAGGACTACGAATCAAATTGGTGACTCGCATACCTTTGTCAGATTTCAGACTTAGGCCTAACTGTCGTTCAGCAACCGGATTACACCATTCGAGAAATAACACATCGTCCATGATGACCACGCCATCGGGCAACTGGCTCATGGCTTCACGAAAACGCGACAACCATTCTGCTAGCTCAGCACGACTCTTTTGATCATCACGACGCAGTCGATAGAGTTTGGCGAAAATATCAGTCCACGATCCCCAGCCATCTTTGAGTTTGACATCTTCAGGACTGTCCAACCATTGCGACAGATGGTACATATAACGCAACTGAACAAAGATCAGGATGAGCAGGATAAGAAATGCTATCGCCAACCCTCGGGTGAAATCCCAGATGGCCCAACCAGTGAATCCAGCAGCCAACAGCAACACCAGCCGGACCATTACAGGAATCCAGAACAAGGTTCTTGAGGTCATACAAAAAAGGAATTATTTTTCAGACAGCATGTAGCCTACACTACGAACGGTCTTGACGAGGAAATCTGCCTTACCTAACGCTTTACGCAAACGCAGGACATGGACATCGACTGTCCTTTCCTCGAGTACCGCATGATCGCCCCAGACTTTATCGAGTAACTGGCTGCGCGAAAACACTCGCTCAGGGTGAGCTATAAGAAATTTAAGCAATTTGAATTCAGCATGACCAATCTCGATCTGATCATCGTGAACATTCACACGACAACTGACTGGATCAAGCGTCAAGGGGCCCAAGCTCATCTCTAACTCAGCATGTTCTGGAGCTTTGCGACGTATCAGCGCTTTAATACGAGCGACTAATTCACGCGGTGAGAAGGGTTTGGTGATGTAATCATCAGCACCTTGATCAAGCCCGGCAATTTTGTCTTCTTCCATGCCTTTTGCCGTAACCATAATCACCGGCAAGGTACTGAAATTACGGTCGCCACGGATGCGCGATAATAATTTGAGACCGGATTGATCTGGCAACATCCAATCGAGAAGAATAACTTGGGGACGCTTATGTTGGAGATAATTCCACGCGTCGGCCGTATTTTGAACTGAATCGACTTCCCAACCTGCGGACCTGAGCGCAAAGCTCATAAGCTCGACAATGGGTAGCTCGTCTTCAACCAGCAAAATGGGTGAAGAACGGCTAGCCATGACAAGATAAAGTTAGTTTACTGGGAAGCTTGCTGCAAAATTGCATAATCAGTATGTCGAATGTCTTTTCCTTCGACAATATATATCACATATTCCGCGATGTTCTTGGCGTGGTCGCCGATACGCTCTATCGCTTTGGCAACCCACACGGTATCCAGTGCTGCTGAAATCGTGCGCGGGTCTTCCATCATGAAGGTCACGGCATTACGCATCACAGCACGATATTCGTGATCGATTTCTTCATCAGCCACGATCAGGCGGGTAGCTTGTTTCTGATCCATGCGCGCAAAGGCATCCAGCGAGTCATGCAATTGACGGCCTGCTGATGTAGCCATAACACGCACAATCTCTTCATGTGCTATGGGTACCAGTCCACGCTGATGTATCGCACTGGCAGCACGAGCGATCTTGGTAGCTTCATCGCCAATACGCTCAAGATCAGTAATGACCTTGATGGTTGCCATAACGGTGCGGAGATCATTCGCAGCTGGTTGCCGCTTAACGATCAAATGACTACAAGCGTCATCCAGTGCCACTTCCATCTGATTGACTTCAACATCAGCTGCAATAATACGTTCGGCTTCTTGAACATTGAGTGTACGAAAACAGTTCATGGCATCGTGAAATTGTTTCTCGACCATACCGCCCATCTGCAGGACACGCGAACGTATACCTTCTAGATCTAGCTCATATTGTTTCGACGAGTGTTCAGTGGGCATAGTGGTCTCCAGTGTCCGTTAGCAGCAATGAATAAAAATTAGCCGAAACGTCCGGTGATGTAATCCTGAGTTTCTTTTTTACTTGGGTTCAGGAAGATTTTATCTGTTTCGCCGAACTCGACTAATTCGCCTAGATACATATAGGCTGTGTAATCAGAACAGCGAGCGGCTTGTTGCATGTTGTGAGTCACGATCGCAATCGTGTAATCGTCTTTGAGCTCACTAATTAATTCTTCGATCTTAACAGTGGAGATCGGATCCAAGGCGGAAGTAGGTTCATCCAAAAGTAAAACATCTGGTTTAACCGCTACGCCACGAGCAATACACAAACGCTGCTGCTCCCCGCCTGATATCGACAAACCACTCTTGTTCAGCTTGTCTTTGACTTCAGTCCACAAGGCGGCTTTATTCAGCGCCCATTCGACTCGTTCGTCCATTTCACCTTTAGGAAGATTTTCATACAGACGAACACCAAAGGCGATATTTTCATAAATCGACATAGGGAATGGCGTTGGCTTTTGAAAAACCATGCCGATCTTGGCGCGCAAAACGTTGACGTCCACATCTTTGTCGAGAATGTTTCGACCTTTATAAATGATCGAACCCTCTGCACGCTG
>JACCEC012861530.1_pt1 | contig 15232 bp, 15 predicted proteins | sample 7450121 | NCBI WGS metagenome assembly JACCEC01 (sample SAMN15323455, study PRJNA562643) | freshwater metagenome | isolation source: river surface water | place: USA:Blue River Watershed | collected 2017-08-18 | reverse complement strand
TTTCTATCATCTGAGAATCGAGAAGACTTTCTATCATCTGAGAATCGAGAAGGTTTTCTATCATCTGAGAATCGAGAAGGTTTTCTGTCATCTGAGAATCGAGAAGGTCTTTTATCGTCTGAGAATCGAGAAGGTCTTTTATCGTCTGAAAATCGAGAAGGTTTTCTGTCATCTGAAAATCGAGAAGGTTTTCTATCATCTGAGAATCGAGAAGACTTTCTATCGTCTGAAAATCGAGAAGGTTTTCTATCATCTGAGAATCGAGAAGGTTTTCTATCATCTGAGAATCGAGAAGGTTTTCTATCATCTGAGAATCGAGAAGGTTTTCTATCATCTGAGAATCGAGAAGACTTTCTATCATCTGAGAATCGAGAAGGTTTTCTATCATCTGAGAATCGAGAAGACTTTCTATCATCTGAGAATCGAGAAGGTTTACTGTTGTCTCGGTCTCCAGATTTAGATCGATTTGATGGTTTTTTAGACGATCTGGATGGAGAATTAGAACGATTAAATTTTGGCATAATTTTTGCGAGACTATGTAGAAAGATTACCGATGCAAGTCAAATTTAGACAGGAGAATTAGTTCCTATATCCTGATGCGAACTTCTGAATATAGTAATTAAGGTATAAGCTAGGGTATTAATAAAGCCTGAAACCTTATCTATAAAAAGCTTTTTTTCCTGTTTATTGTTAAGCTGCTCTCTGCTATAAATTCTGAACTCTATGACAATAGGACAGCTTCAAAATCACCCAATTTCTGACAAAAAACCGTAGATTAGAGAACGAGAAATTTGCAAATAAACCGGGTTTCTAGTTCCACAATAGAGTTATCTACCTCAGTTAACATTTCCTCAATAAGCTTGAGTTTTAGGTGAATATCTGTTTAGAATCCTCTTGAATAAGCTGTGATCTCATGGTTTTTCTTTAGAATCAAGCTCAAGATAATTAAACAATTCCTCTAACCGTTGCGGATTCGTTAAGTACAAATACCCAAATAATGCTTCTAAACTGGTGGCTTCTTGATAAATTTTGGGATCGAGTCTTTTGGGATGTCCAAAAGCTGCATTCCGACCCCGTTTCAAGATTTCTAACTCCGGTTCTGTGAGGTGAGGTTCGAGCGATCGCAAGTGACGCGCTTGTCCTTCTGCACGGACTTGAGCTACCACTAACTGATGATACAGATGCGATCGCTTGGGGGGCATCAGATAAAAACTACGAATATACAGTTCATAAACGGCATCTCCCAAATAGGCCCAAGATGCTGGGGAAATCCGTTGAACTTGTTCTGGTGATAGGCTTTGATGAAGCATTTGATCCAGAGGTAGGGACTAACCAGAGGTCAACCAGCTAGTCATTAAGAAATAGTCGTAAAGATTGTTTCACCCTGATCCCATTGACTGAGTATCCTCACCGGACGGGGTATAGACACGATTGAATTAACTCTCACACCTAGGCATTTTTGACGTTCTTGATCGCATCGTCTACAGATGGCTGTAAAGAGAGAAACTTTTCCAAGCGAACCAATTTAACAGTTTGAGTTACACGAGGATTGGAAACAATCTGTAAAGTTCCACCGCTACCTTGCGCTTTTTTCACAAGCTGCACGAGCGCCCCTAATCCCGAACTGTCTACAAAATCTATCTGAGAAAGATCCAATATAATGTGCTTGGGGCTTTTTTCCTCTTCAATATAGCCACTAACCACTTTCCGAAAGGTGCCTTCTGAGAAAGCATCCATTAATCCAGTCAGGCGAAAGAGTTGATAGTTGTCTTTAACTTCCCGTGTACCCCGTAAGCTCACGGTTAAATTAAGCGGTTCAGGAATGATACCCTCCTAATTACATAAAAATTGACATCGCCGATCCAGTATAAGGGCTTTTTCAGAAAATGTCTACTCAATTAGGAGGGGCAGAGCCGTTCAATTTTGCTCTTTGTGTTGTTTCATGGCTTGAACGAAACGCTCAAACAGATAATCAGCATCATGGGGGCCAGGGCTGGCTTCAGGGTGATATTGAACGGAAAACAAAGGTAAAGTTTTGTGTTTTAATCCCGCAACGGTGCGATCGTTCAAATTCAGGTGAGTAATTTGTACATCCTCTGCAATCGTATCAGGATCAATGGCAAACCCATGATTTTGACTGGTAATTTCAACTTGTTGTTTTTCTAAACCCGCAGGTTGATTTAAGCCACGATGTCCAAATTTTAGCTTAAAGGTTTCCGCGCCCAAAGATAACCCTAAAATTTGATGGCCCATGCAAATTCCAAACACAGGTTTTTCAGCTTGAAGTAAGGCTTTTGTGGTGTTAATCCCTTCCGTGACGGCCGATGGATCACCAGGGCCATTAGATAGAAAAATCCCATCAGGATTATATTTTAGAATCTCTTCTGGGGGGGTATGGGCGGGAACCACAATCACCCGACAGCCATAACTGGCTAACCGTCGCAGAATATTGCGTTTTACCCCAAAATCTAAGGCAACAACAGTATAACGGGGTTGTTCATCTCGACAGGTGGAGTCACTAAACTCCCAAACGGTTTCTGTAGGTTCTAACCATTCATAAGCTTCTTGGGTGGTAACTTCTTTCACTAAGTTCAACCCAGCCATACTAGGAGCTTGTTCAACTAAATTCCGCAATTCCCCTGGATCTAAAATCTCAGTGGAAATCGCACCATTCATCGCCCCAACTGTCCGAATTTTGCGAGTCAGAGCGCGGGTATCAATCCCATAAATACCGGGGATATGGTGCTGTTTTAAATAGTCGGATAATGATTGAGTTGAACGCCAATTACTCGGACGGGTACAAATATTACGGGCTATGGCCCCTCGAACATGAGGATGGGTGGATTCTTCATCATCGGGGTTAACCCCAGTATTGCCCAACTCTGGATAGGTAAAGGTTACAATTTGTCCACAATAGCTGGGGTCTGTCAATACTTCTTGATATCCGGTCATACCCGTATTAAAGACAACTTCCCCAATGACGGTTCCTGGTGCGCCAAATGACCAACCTGTATAGGTGGTTCCATCAGCGAGGACAAGTAAAGCGGGTTGTGCAGAGGTCAGGGACATTGGATTTGGTCTACCTTTAATCTGGAATCACCTCAATATTATTCCAGACATTCTCGGAACTGACGCATAGATCTTGTTCTGTGTTGTCATTACCTGACTTTAGGGAATTACGAATTACGAATTACGAATTAGGAATTACGAATTACGAATGGGCATTCTTGCAATGGGCAATAGGGAACAGAGGGAAATTGAACTGACTTCCTAATAACTAATTTGGAGGGTGACGGAGGCTCTAACTTGTTGTTCTCCTCCGACAACAGGGGTCGATGGGGCGGCTGCAATATCAGCTTTATACATCACAGGCATGGGGACTGGGACACTGGCATTATTAACTTGAATGCCGATAATTTCTCGACGGGTTAAATTTAAAGCTCCTAAAACAGCATTCGCTTGACGTTCGGCTTCTTGGGTCGCTAGTTTTAAAGCTTGTTGTTGAGCAGCGTTAATTTCAGCGTCAGAAGCGACGAAACTGATCCCATCAATACGGGTCGCCCCGGCTTTGACGGCATCATCTAATAAACTTCCGACGTTTTCGGTTTTCAATTTGAAACTAACGGTATTGGTGGCAGAATAGCCGGTTAAGCGTTGTTGATCGTTAGCATAACTGTAGGTGGGGTTGAGGCGAATTCCGGTGGTTTCCAGTTTCTCAACATTGCGCGATCGCAGTAATTCTATCACCGCATTGGTACGTCTGGCTGCTTGTGCTTGAACTTCTTCGGCGGTTTTTCCCAGGACTTCAACCCCTAACTGAACTTGGGTTTGGGTGGTTGGAATCATCACCACACCTTCACCACTGACCGTTAGGGTTCTAACCCGTTGTTCTTGGGCAAACACAGGAGCAATGAAAGGGATACTAACTAATCCTAAACTTAAGGATAACGCAGTAATCAGACTCCAAGGATTAATACAACTAGAAGATTGATTTAAGGACATTTTGGACGTTCTCTCAAGTGCGAAAGGGGTATAACCATCAGGATAGTCGCTTCTGTTATAGAAGTTGTTTTTACCCTGGCTGTTCCTCGATTTCGCTAAGTTTTCCTGAAATTCGGGATGATCTCGGTTAAACAATTATTTTTTGATTGGGTTTTTCTAAAATCACAATTACTTTCCAATTCCATTCAGGAACTGTAACTTTACCTTGAGCAATGGTTTTGAGTTTTCCTGAACCTCCTGCAATAATGTACGGTTCTTTTCCTTGTTATGCCCTATCTCGACAATCTTGTTCTAAATCATGCTAAATGCCTCGGTTTAATTATGGAGTTTGGGGAATAATATTAGTGAGCATAAATGTAGCAGTGTTTTGTTCAGGGGTATTGGTGCGATCGCCCGAAGGCACAAAATGACCTCGATCGTAACCTGTTCCCCGATAATTATTATTGGGGAAAAATAAAAATACTACCATTTTAGGGGAGATTACGCTACACTCATTAAAGTCAAAAATTAATTTTATAGGAATTTGTAATTCATCTGAGATCAATGGGTATGACTACGCCTAAAAATTACTACATTACGTTACAAGTAAATCCCACCGCAACACCCGCAGAAATTAAACAAGCTTATCGCCGATTAGCCAAAATATTTCATCCTGATAGTCAAACAAAATCGGCTGATACTGACAAAATTATTCAGATTAATGCTGCCTATGAAGTATTAAGTGATCCTCAAAAACGTCAATCCTATGATCGACAACTTTCTTTAGAAGCTAATCCCTATTCTAATGGGGTAGAACCTTCAGTTTCTAAACCTCAAAATTATTCCGCAGAAGCAGATACAGAATTAAAAACTTGGATTAATAAAGTTTATAAACCCATTAATCGTTCCATTAATCAAATTTTAAAACCTCTAAAATCGGAAATTGATAAATTATCTGCCGATCCGTTTGATGATGAATTAATGGACGGATTTCAAACTTATATAGAATTATGTAGAAACGCTCTGAATCAAGCTCAAAAATTATTCGGATCTCAACGCAATCCTTGTCCTGTCGCTGGAGTAGCGGCTCATCTTTATTATACCCTGAATCATTTAGATGATGGACTCAATGAACTCGAAACCTTTACCCTCAATTATGATGATTCTTCATTACATACAGGTCAAGAATTCTTTAGAATTGCCTCTCGTTTACGTCGAGAAGCACAGGAAGAAATGAAAAAGATTTCCTAACGTCTAAAAAAATGTTATAATTTAAGCTATATTTTAAGCTTATTGCAACGGTTATGGATACCATTATTTCTTTACCGAATCCCTTAGAATTGCAAATCGACTTAACGGATGAACAGTATTTTCAACTTTGTCAAAATAACCGATACTATAAATTTGAGCGATCAGCAACAGGAGAATTAATTATTATGTCACCAACAGGGGGTGAAACCGGAAACCGTAACTTTAACCTAGCTGGAGAGTTAGCAATATGGAATAAACGAACTAAACTCGGATTAGCATTTGATTCTTCAACAGGTTTTAAACTCCCCAATGGTGCAGATCGAGCACCGGATCTGTCTTGGGTTAAATTAGAACGATGGAATGCTTTAACTCCTGAACAAAAAAAGAAATTTCTGCCTTTATGTCCCGATTTTGTGATTGAGTTACGTTCAGAAACCGATACTCTCAAAACCCTTCGAGAAAAAATGCAAGAGTATCTGGAAAATGGTGCTCAACTCGGTTGGTTAATTGATCCTCAAAATCAGCGCGTCGAAATTTATCGGTTTGGGAAAGAAGTAGAAATTTTACAATCTCCTGTTAATTTATCTGGGGAAGATGTGCTTCCGGGGTTTGTATTAGATTTACAAGAAATTTGGAATATTGGTTAAAGTATGGAAATACTAAGTAGTTAGGAAGTTCAAAAAATTACGTTATAGTTCCGAATTTTTAAGGCTTACTAATTGCTGCGGACAGATTACAGTAATTCTTGATGTGAGTGCAAAATCACCAGGATTAAAGGTTAGAATATGTGTAATATTATTGGCAAGCATGACAGCAATCAGGCGGGCATCGTGAGTGCGTTTTCCCCTGACTTGATCCGTTGTAACCAAATCTAACCAATTTAAAAAAATTTGTGGGGATTCTTCTAGTAATGGAAAACGATTGAGAAGCTCACCTATCATGTTTTTTGTTTTGTCTGTAGCCCATCCTAAGCCATTTACTTCGACTGGTCTTGTAGCAACAACCCAAAGTTCAATTAATACTTGCCCAGTCAAAAAACATTCATCTCCTTGGTTTAGTAAATAAAATATTGCTTCTGTGGCAAGATCATGCTGCCCATCTGAAGGGTTACAAAAACGCAAAATAACATTAGTATCCAGCAGATATTTAATCATTCTTCATAAATGCACTCACGGCTAAATGCTTCATCAGGTAAGCTCACACTGGTTTTAGGGAGTTGAGAAATCCAATCACGGAACTCTCTAGCCCGTTGTATTGGTGTTGCTTTTTGCCACAATGGAACAAAAGATGATGTCACTTGACTAGATTGAGATTCCATTAAACTAATGAAATTGGCAACTTTCTTGAGTTGATCTTCATTAAGTTTGTCTAATTGTTGTTTAAGTTTTTCTCGTAGCATAACAGATAGTGGGGTAGAATTCTATTTATTATATCCTAAGTTTAGTTTCGTTTAGTTCAGGAAACCGAATTTCTGACCGTTATTGATCGACTGAAACAAGATTTTTTTATTAAACCTGGTTGCTATGTAAGTTATGAACAAGTTGCGATCGCCTTTGAAACTATAGCGGTGTGGATTTAAAAACCCGGTTTCTTTGAGAAACCGGGTTTTTGGGGGTGATTTTCTTCAAGCGAATATTCCTATCAATCATTATTAATTAAGACGAAATTCGGTTCTAGTGAAACCTCTCTGACCTGCTAATAGACAGGACTCATAAATGTTTGGTGCATTACCAACCCACCGACAAAAATCAGCCCTTCCATCTCCATTGACATCCCGCATTAATCTAGGCATATCCGCGTATCCTGTATCAATTCCTACTCCAGAATTAAATCCAAACTGATTATTAGGGTCAAAACCATCATTAGTTGCTAAATGACAAGATAAAAATATTTTGGGTTTATTACCAACAAAACGGCAAAAATCAGGCTTTCCGTCTGCATTTACATCTACCATAGCTTTAGGAAGATCGTCCCATCCTTTATCAGGCCCCATTGGTGCTGCTAGAGATGATTTAATCATAAATATTGAGCTTATCCCTAATATCATTAGGAAGATTGTTTGAGTTTTATTTTTCATAGATTTAGTACCTCAAAGATCACTTTTAAGTATTCTTACTTATTATGTTATTCTACCGAGTTATAGTCTGTCTATGGGGATAAAGTCTGCTTTTGTAAGCTATTTTGTTGTGTTTTTTTATGCTGAATTTTAAAAAATGTTAGAAACTGTTGGCAATTGTTGGAAAATGTCGAGTATAATAGGAATAATCATAAAAGTTACGATAGGGTATGACTCTGGACGAGATGTTAAAACTGGCTGATGAGTTGGTATTTTCTAAAACAGGTCAACACCTGAATGACTTACAGGAAAAAGTTGTACGGGGAACCCTAGAAGGAGAAACCTATGAGAAAATTGCAGAAGATTTTCATTGTAACGAGAGCTATGTTAGAGATATTGGATCAAAGTTATGGCATATTTTTTCAGAAGCTTTAGGAGAAGAAGTTAATAAATCGAATTTAAGATCAGTAATGCAGAGGTTACAAGTCTCTCTATTTTCAAATGTTGTACAATATCATGTTCAAGTTAGTAATATTAATTTTTGTGAAAAAACCAAACATCCGCCAGATATCCCTAACTCAAACTTTCACGCTCAAGAAGCACCAACCCTACATCATGAATTAAGCGAAATGCCAGAGTTAGGTGTTTTTTACGATCGCACTTCTGAACTCGAAACCCTAAAAACCTGGATTTTACAAGAACATTGTCGCTTGATTACGATGACGGGTATTAGTGGAATTGGTAAAACCCAACTCGCGGTCAAACTTATACAAGAAATTAAACAAAATTTTGAATATATATTGTGGTATAATTTAGATAATTATTCAAATTTTTCAGAATTTCAATCAGAATTATTGCAATTATTTGAGCAACCAACAGAAAATGAAGGAAACGGAAAAAATAGCAACCGCCTAAAACTAATTAAATATTTACAAAATCATCGCTGTTTAATTGTTATTGATAATCTGCATTATCTTTTTTGTCCAGGTGAATTAGCTGGACAATATCAACCTCAACATCAAGAATTTTGCACTTTATTTAAAAAAATACAAGAATTAACCCATCAAAGTTGTTTTCTGCTTATGGGTTGGGAACAACCTAGAGAATTAGCAGAAATTAGACGCTCAAATTCTGGATATAAAACGATAACGATTAAGGGATTAGAAAAACAAACTGTAGAGAATTTTGTCCGAGAGCAAGGGTTAAAATATCCAGAAAAATTAATTCAAATAATTCATCAATATCAAGGTAATCCTTTATGGTTAAATATTATAGCAAATTCGCTGCTGGAACTCGAAGATTTGCTTCAAGAAATTATTGAAAATAATACTATTTTTTTACCTCAAAGTTTAAAGGATAATTTACAACAACAATTGAATCGTTTATCTCCTCTGGAAAAACAAGTTATTTTAGAATTAGGTCAAGATGAAAAACCTGTAAATTTAGCCCAAATTTTGCAAAGAAGACAAATTTATTCCTCAGATTTACTTAACGTTTTACAATCTCTATTCAGACGGTGTTGGCTAGAAAAGCAAGACAATTTTTATTGTTTACCTGCTGTTATCCGGCAATACATAATAGACCAGAATGATTGATAGTTCGAGTTTTTATTAAATCAAAGTTGAAATTTTTATAAAAAAAGCTTAGAATAAATTTACATAACTTAACAAAGACAATCTGGCTTGCATTTTATGGAATGCGTGATCACTCGTCGGGCGCAATTTTCCGCTAGTCATCGGTATTGGTTGCCCGAATTGAGCGCCACCGAGAACGTTGAGCGGTTTGGCCCAATGTCCCGCCCCCATGGACACGGACATAACTATGTTCTCTATGTGTCGATGGTGGGAGAACTTGATGAATATGGCATGGTGCTGAACCTGTCGGATGTGAAACACATTCTCAAACAGGAAGTCATCAACCATTTAAACTTTGCCCATCTTAATGATGTGTGGCCAGAATTCCAGCAAACGTTACCGACCCTGGAAACGGTCGCACGGGCAATTTGGCATCGGTTAGCCCCCCATCTTCCTGTGACGAATATTCAATTATTTGAACATCCTCAACTTTGGGCAGATTATCAAGGAAACGGCATGGAAGCTTATCTAACAATTAGTACACATTTTAGCGCCGCCCATCGGCTGGCTCGTCCTGACCTCAGTTTTGAGGAAAATTGCGAAATTTATGGCAAATGTGCCCGTCCTAACGGTCATGGTCATAATTATCATTTAGAAGTAACCGTGAAAGGAGAAATTGATCCCCGCACGGGCACGATTATAGACTTAGAAGGTTTACAAAAAGCCGTCGATGATTATGTGGTAGAGCCCTTTGATCACACTTTTTTAAATAAAGATATTTCTTATTTTGATAAAGTTGTGCCAACGGCTGAAAACATTGCGGTTCATATCCGAGATTTACTGCAAAACCCAATTCGAGATTTAGGGGCACAATTGCATAAAGTGAAACTAATTGAAAGCCCCAATAATTCCTGCGAAGTTTACTGTAATTCTCTGGAATCTGAGTCTAACTTGCTTCAGATTAAACAACCTGTATTAGCGCAGATTTAAGAAAAAAATCGGGTTCATTTCCACTCAGTCAACCCTTGAAAAAACCGGGTTTTTAATAATCATCTTTTGGGAAAACCAAGATTTATTGTTAATAAACTCGGTTTCTGTATCAGCATTAAAATCCTGACAAAGCTCTGTCAATTCGTAATATACATTAGCACCCGATCCGTTTGCTTTTGTTGCGTTTTGTGAACGGTTGGTTCAATTTTCACCCCTAACGAGTTGACATCTATGCGGTTATCGACCATTGCCCTTTTAACTTTAGCGACTCTGGTGAGTCAAGACTCTTCTACTCAAGCGAGTTCTATTCCTGATGAGCTTACAAATGCTTTATCTGACGTTTCTGAGTTAAGTTCAGTGGATGAGGTAGAAACCATCGCATTAGCTCCTAATTTAGCGGTTAGTATGCCTGAAATGATAGAAAATCCGTCTTTTTCTTCAACGGAATTTTCCTCAAAAGATGTTTCTTCTGCCTCAATTACAAATGTACTCGATCAAACTTGGTTAGCAACATTAGTTAAAATTAGTCAAGGTGAACCTCAAAGCTCAATCAAAAACCCGATTTTTGTGGCACAAATTAGCCCTGGTTCTTCGCTAAATTATGAATTTACTCAAACCATTACTTTACTCAATGCTTTATTAATTGTTGCCACATTAGTTCCCTGTATTACAATTTTATTTTTTTGGTTTGTGCGTCGATTAATTGTTAAAGAAATTGTTGAGCAAGCTCAGAAAAAATTAAATCATATTGAAAATTTAGAAGCACAATTAAACGCTTCTAAACAACGATATCAACAGTTAACTAAAGAATTAGAGTTACAAATTGCCACAACTCAAGAATCGGTTAATTTTTTAACACGGGAAGCTAAACTATCTCAATCTTCTATTGAACAGGTAGAAACCTTGAAATCTCAATTTATTTTTCGATTACAGGGAATGATTTCTGAAGTTCAAGACCTCAAAGATCAAGCAGTAAAGGATTTACAGAAAAAAACTATTGAAACAAAAGAATCTATTCAAGCTTTACAGAATCAAAATTCAGTTTCTTTGAAGGGTGTATCCTCTGCGTTTCATTCAACAGAAGTGTTACCTGAAAATTCAATTCATTCTCCTGTCTTACAATCTATAAAATCTTCTCAATCTTCGGAATTGATGATTGCAGATGATTATTTAAAGAAAGGGGAAGCATTTTTCCTAGAAGGTCAGTTTAAGGAAGCATTAACTTGTTTAGAACAAGCAATTACAGCTAACCCTCTGTTAGAGGAAGCTTGGTTTAAAAAAGCAACTATTTTAGCGCGATTACAACGGTATTCTGATGCGTTGGATGCTTATAATCAATATCTAAATTTAAACCCTGGTAAACATGATGGCTGGTATAATCGGGGTAATATTTTAGTGCGGTTACAACGCTATGAAGAGGCACTCGCATCCTATGATAAAGCGATTAAGATTAAACCGAATGATTATGAATCTTGGCATAATCGAGGAGCAATTTTAAGAAAATTTAAACGCTTTGAGGAAGCTTTAGACTCTTATAATAAAGCGTTAGAGATTTCTCCTAATAAATCTGAAACGCTCCACAATCGAGGGAATATTTTAGCCAAATTACAACGCTATGAAGAAGCCCTAGTTTCCTATCAAAAAGCTATTAAAATCAATCCTAATCAATGGGAATTATGGTCTAATCAAGCTCATACATTATCAGAACTGAAACGTTATGAAAAAGCGTTAAAATCAGTAGAAAAAGCTTTAATTTTAAAGCCTAATCATGTTGAACTATTAAAAAATAAAGGTCATCTTTTAGATAAATTAAATCGAACTTTTGAAGCTTTAGAAGTGTATAAACAAGCCTTAATGATTAAACCCGATAGTTATGAGACTTGTTTTGAAACTGGAGAAATTCTAGTTAAATTACAACAATATTCTGAAGCGATTATCCTTTATGAACAAGCGATTAATTTAAAACCCGATTCTTCAGCCGCATGGCGTTCTAAAGGAATATGTTTAGAAAAATTAGAACGATATCCTGAAGCTTTATCGTCTTATGATGCTGCCCTTTCCTGTCAGTCTGATGATGCGGAAACTTGGCGTTATCGGGGTTCGCTCTTATCTAAATTAAAACAATATCCTGAAGCAATTTCTTCATTAGGAAAAGCAATTTCGATTCAAAAAGAACTCAGAACCACTAAAAGTCAAACGGTTTATGATTAATTTTAAAATTATAGTTTTTAAAATCCCAAAATTCACTTCTAAAGCATCAAAGGTTGGAGATTAAACTGGACAAATCCATTGAGTTAAACGGCGATTAAAGTAAGGTTTTAACGTTTGATAATCGGAAATAATCGATTAATCAACAGATGATTTAATTTTAAAGCAAAGTTAATTTGTTGTGTCATCCTCCTAAAAATAGATAACACAACGGTCAAAAACTTGGTTTCTAAAACACGATAGATATTTTATATAGCACTTCTAAATAGGTCGTAATATTTTATTGTAGGGGTTTGGTTGTCAAACCCTCTAGGGATCTGGGTTGGAAGACCCAAACCGGGCGGAAAGAGGGTTGGAAGACCCAACCCCTACCGTAAAAGATTACAACCTATTTAGGATGGCGATATGAATACTAACCGACCCCATACAACCGTGATTTTAGCCATGAGTGCGGATGGTAAAATTTCTGATGAATTGCGATCGCCTGCCCGTTTTAGTTCGCAACAAGATCAACAACATTTAGAACAACAAGTTGCTATCATGGATGGTGTTTTATTCGGTGCAGGAACGTTAAATGCTTATGGAACAACGATTAGAATTACCAATCCTGAATTATTAGAAACTCGCAAACAACAAGGAAAACCGCTCCAACCTGCTCAAATTGTGGTTTCAGGTTCAGGAAAAATCAATCCCCATTGTCGTTTTTTTCAACAACCTGTTCCCCATTGGTTATTAACAACAACCCAAGGTGAGGAATTTTGGAAAACTAGAACTGGATTTGAAAAAGTGATTATTGCTGATCATAATTATAATCAAATTGATTGGTTAATTGCTTTTCAAAAATTGCAAGAATTAGGATTAAATCGATTAGGAATATTAGGAGGAGGAAAACTGGTTGCTGCGTTATTAAAACAAAATTTAATTGATGAAATTTGGTTAACGATTTGTCCGTTAATTTTAGCGGGTCAAAATTCACCGACTCCCGCCGATGGAGAAGGTTTTTTATCTGCTGTTGCACCCCGTTTACAATTGTTAGATGTGAAAACTGTTGGAGAAGAAGTGTTTTTACATTATCAGGTGAGTTAAACTACTTTAAATAAAGAATGCGTCCCTCATCATTGTTAAAATAACATGGTCAAACCTTTAACCTCCTCTTATTCTACCCGTTGGATTAATACGGTTACTGAAGTTCCCCAGACCGCTTGGGATGCTCTCGCTCAACCGTTAATCACTCCTTTTTTTGAATGGAATTGGTTGCATAATATTGAATCATCGGGAAGTGCAACCGGACGCACAGGTTGGCTACCCCATCATTTAACGGTATGGCGGGATCAACAGTTAGTGGGGATTGCTCCTTTATATGTTAAAGGACATAGCCGAGGGGAATTTGTATTTGATAATCAATGGGCTGATGTAGCTTATCAATTAGGCATTGAATATTATCCCAAACTGTTAGGAATGTCGCCCTTTACTCCCGCCGAAGGTTATCGGTTTATGATTGCACCCGGAGAAGATGAGGTAGAAATTACAAGTTTAATGGTGCATTCAATTGATCAATTTTGCATTGAAAATAAAATTTCCGGGTGTAATTTCCTCTATGTTGATCCAGAGTGGAAACCGATGTTAGAAAAGTTAGGTTTTTCTCCTTGGTTACATCATAGTTATATTTGGCAAAATCAAGGATATCAAACCTTTGATGATTATTTAAAAGGATTTAATGCGAATCAAAGGCGGAATATTAAACGGGAACGAAAAGCCGTTAACCAAGCGGGATTACAACTACAAACTTATACGGGAGATGAAATTCCTAAAGCCTTTTTTTCACAAATGTATCACTTTTATGCAAGTACCTGTGATAAGTTTGGTTGGTGGGGGAGTAAATATTTAACTCGAAAGTTTTTTGAACAATTACATCATAATTATCGCCATCGGGTTGTATTTGTTGCCGCTTATGATGGAACGAATCAACATCAACCTGTCGGAATGTCGTTTTGTTTAACCAAAAGCGATCGCTTATATGGTCGTTATTGGGGAAGTGTTCAAGATATTGATTGTTTACATTTTGATGCTTGTTATTATTCTCCCATAGAATGGGCTATTAATAACGGAATTTCAATTTTTGATCCCGGTGCTGGCGGTCGTCATAAAAAACGTCGAGGTTTTCCAGCAACACCGAATTATAGTTTGCATCGATTTTATGATCAACGCTTATCTAAAATTCTGCAATCTTATATTGGCAGAATTAATCAGATGGAACAACAGGAAATTGATTATATTAATCAAGATTTACCGTTTACCAAATAGCGACATCAGAAACCGGGTTTCTGAATTGAGCTTTCTGTTAGTAGCAAAGGTTAGGACAGAAACTCGGTTTCTTGGAGTGCTGGGGGGTCAGAAACCCGGTTTCTTAGAGTGCTGGAGCAAGTGAGACGGTTGAGAATTGAACCTTTCAACGTTAACCCTCAGCCAAAACCTTAAAATGTTCCAATCGTTTCAACCTGATACACTGAGAAACTGCTAACGTTTCTGTTGTCTCAAAAATTTTTCACCTTGAGACCGAATTTGTAATCACGAAGGATGAATATGTCAGACAGCGCGATTAACACAATTATTGCCCGTGAAATTCTCGACTCTCGTGGACGCCCCACCCTAGAAGCCGAAGTTTATCTCGATAATGGTGCTTATGGACTCGCTCAAGTGCCCAGTGGGGCTTCTACGGGCAGCTTTGAAGCTCATGAACTCCGTGATGGTGATCAAAGCCGTTATGGAGGTAAAGGGGTACTGACGGCGGTTAAAAACGTCAATGAAATTATCGCCCCAGCCCTGAATGGGATTAGTGCTCTGGAACAAAGTTTGATCGACCAACTCATGCTCGATCTCGATGGTTCTGCCAATAAAAGCAATCTTGGGGCGAATGCCATTCTAGGCGTTTCCCTGGCCGTTGCGAAAGCGGCTGCTGAAAGTGTCGGTTTACCCTTGTATCGTTATCTCGGTGGCCCCATTGCCAACGTTCTCCCGGTGCCCTTAATGAACGTGATCAACGGAGGCGCCCACGCTGCCAATAACGTTGATATTCAAGAATTTATGATTGTTCCCATTGGTGCTCCTACCTTCAAAGAAGCGCTGCGTTGGGGGGCGGAAGTCTTTGCTTCCCTGAGTGGAGTGTTAAAAG
>JACCEC013241785.1_pt1 | contig 15235 bp, 10 predicted proteins | sample 7450121 | NCBI WGS metagenome assembly JACCEC01 (sample SAMN15323455, study PRJNA562643) | freshwater metagenome | isolation source: river surface water | place: USA:Blue River Watershed | collected 2017-08-18 | reverse complement strand
GGCCTTTCTTGGCAATAACTGTACCCATCGGGAAACCCGCAAAATTATGATAAGCAAACGCATAATCTATCTTAAACTGCTTGAAAATACCCGACTCGATGGCATCTTTTGCACCCGCCCCAATTTCTTCGGCTGATTGGAAAAATAACAATATTTTGCCTTTTTTTAAAGGTTTTTCCTTTAATTTTTGAGCAAAACGAAACATCGTGGCGGCATGTCCGTCATGTCCGCACTTGTGAGAAACCCCAGCCTGTGTAGAGCGATAAGCAAAATCATTCTCTTCTTGAATCGGCAAGGCATCTAATTCACAGCGAGAAAGAATCGTTGGGCCATCTTCTACTCCATCCAATTCAGCCAAAATCGAGTGCATCGAAAAGCCTTGATGGATTTTCGTAATGCCCAGTTTTTTCAATTCCGAAACCACATACGCACTGGTGTTTTTCTCGAACGTTGAAAGTTCGGGATTAGCATGAATATAATGGCGAAATTCGGTAGCAGAGGTCATTTTTTGCTGAGATAATGCGTTGAAAGTAGAAATACTTATAAGAATCACTAATAGATATTTCATAGTAAGCTGGTTTGAATGAAAATTTAGCTCAATAATTAAGATTTCATTTTACTAAAATCAAAAATAATAGTGATAAGCAACTCAGATTTACTAAAAAAGGGTCAATAAGTTTTCACCTATTGACCCTCGCTAAAATTGATTCTCTTATTTAAAAGCTTTCATTTTACCCGATGATTGCATCTGATTTACTTTTTTCATCATGCTACGCATCTGGTCAAATTGCTTCAAAAGATTATTTACTTGTGTAATATCTGTTCCGCTACCTGCGGCAATTCTTTTCTTACGGCTACCGTCAATGATATCTGGTTTTTCACGCTCTTTCGGAGTCATTGATTTGATGATAGCTTCGATTGGCTTAAATGAATCATTGCTAATATCAATATCTTTAATTTGTGAGCCAACCCCTGGAATCATACCCATCAAATCTTTGATATTACCCATTTTCTTAATTTGCTCCAGTTGCGTCAAGAAATCAGTTAAATCAAACTTATTCTCACGCATTTTTTTGTTCAAGCGGCGAGATTCGTCTTCGTCGAAAGCCTGTTGGGCTCTTTCTACGAGTGAAATCACGTCACCCATACCCAAAATTCTACTGGCCATACGGTCAGGGTAGAATACATCAAGGGCATCCATTTTCTCACCAGTCGAAATAAACTTAATGGGCTTATTCACAACGGCTTTGATTGAAAGAGCTGCACCACCACGAGAGTCACCGTCGAGCTTGGTTAATACAACGCCATCGAAATCGAGTCTTTCGTTGAAAGTTTTGGCTGTATTCACAGCATCTTGCCCCGTCATCGAGTCAACTACGAATAAAATTTCGCTCGGTGTGATGGCTTTCTTGATTTCTTCCACCTCTTTCATCATCACCTCATCAACCGCCAAACGGCCCGCCGTATCGACAATTACTACGCTTTTCCCGTGAGATTTTGCATAAGCAAGGGCATTTTTAGCAATACTTACGGCATCTTTATTTTCTGGCTCGGCAAAAACCTCTACACCGATTTGCTCGCCTAATACTTGCAACTGCGTAATGGCCGCTGGGCGGTACACATCACAGGCAACTAACAACACTTGGCGACCTTGTTTTTTGATGTAAGAAGCAAATTTTCCCGAAAAAGTCGTTTTACCCGAACCTTGCAAACCCGCAATCAAAACTACGGCTGGTGAGCCTTTTAGATTGACGCTCTGAGCTTGTCCGCCCATGAGTTCCATCAATTCTTCTTGTACAATTTTGACAAATAACTGCCCTGGCTCCACGGCAATCATTACCTTGCGGTCGATTGCTTTTTCACGCACACGGTCGGTTACATCTTTGGCAACTTTGTAGTTTACGTCGGCATCCATCAAAGCACGTCTCACTTCTTTGACGGTCGATGCCACATTAATATCTGTAATTCGGCCTTGACCCTTGAGGGTTTTGATGGCCTTATTTAGCTTATCACTTAAATTTTCAAACATTTTTTAAATCAATATGTCGAATTCTTCCAAAAAATATTTGCAAAGATAGTTTTTTAGTACCGAAAATGTAGAACAATTTTTTAAATTGTTCCATCAGAGCTAAGCAATTCGGAAAATTATCCTTTAAATTGGCCCTTATTCGAGCATTTTTTCGAGGGTATTGATATTTCGAACCGTTGTGGTGCTTTTATACTTTGCTTTGGCTGTAATTTTGGCAAAAGGAGTGGTCAAACTTTCTCCTTTCGGAACTTTCCAGTAAAGTACGGTATTACCTTCGGCAATTTCTTCTTCGATACCATCAGCAATGGCCATTAGTTCTTTCAAAATTACCTCTCCTTCTACAAAAATCACATACGCATGGTTGTTTTCATCTTTCTCGAATGGGTATTTCTTGATGATATCTGCTAAAGCAGTAAATTCATAAAGCAACACAAACGCCTGATAATGAAAGGTTTCTGAAAGTCCTTTTTCGAGTGTTACTTTTATCTCCGAAATGCTCTTCTCTGATTCAAAAACTACATTTCCTGTTTGCAGATAAGTTACAGGATTTTCAAAACCCATACTATGAAAAGCATTTTGCAAATCGGGCATTTTGATTCGGATATTACCAACGTTTATTCCTCTTAAAAAAGCAATGTATTTTTTCATAATTGATTGTTTGAATATTTGTCAAAAGTACTACAACTTTTTTTCAAAATGACAGTCATTACTTTCCGAACACTAAATCTAAAAAAATATGAAAATATTCATCGCTACCCTTCTACTGCTTTTTTCTGCAATTTTCGTAAATGCTCAAGATTTACTTTTGAGTGAAGATTTTAATTATCCGATTGGCGATAACCTCAATCAGCACAATTGGAAACCACTCACGAGTGCCACCGATAATCCGATTAAAATTGTGTCAGGGCTTTCAAAAGGTATAGGAGGGGCAGCGTTTCTCAATAAAAATGGGCAAGATGTGATTCGGTCGTTTACACCTATCACTGATGAAAAAATCAGCTTGTCTTTTCAGTTCACTTATAAGGATATGCAGAAAATAGCACTTTATGGCGGAAATGCTTGTAATCTATACGATGGGCGTACAAGCCTAAGTCCATCTAATTACTTTATGTTTTTGAGTTCGAAAGAAGAACCAAACTCGCCACTTATTAAGTTTTCGCTTTATGGGGGTTGGTGTGCTGGTGGAGCGAATTACTTAATTGTTCGTGATAGTCAAGGCAAAACGATTGCAGGGGTATTGCTTGATTTTAACCCACTATTTTCATACTCACCCGAAAACAAAGAAGTGATAAATGTTTCGTTTGATTATTACCTTAAAGGCTCACAAGCAGGAAAAGCTGTTATCAGTTCAACTTCAAAAATTTTGGCTATTCTCACTGCAAACGAGGGTGTAACAACAAGCCAAGTTAAAATAAATAACATTGCTAATATTGTTCTTCCCCAGAGTGATATACATGTTGGTTCTAAAGTAATTATTGATAGTATTAGAGTATCAAAACCAAAGGTTATCACTCATTTGGAAAGCAGAATCGACAAGACTTTTAATGTGACGGTTTTCCCGAATACAACCAATGGGAAAATAGATTTGCTAATAAACAACCAAACTCCCGAAGAAAACTTAGAAATAAAATTAAGCGATAAATCAGGCAATAATTTATTTCAAAGCATGGGTAAGTGGGAGTCATTAAAATCGCAAATCGCACAAATTTTGACTAAAAATACCTCAGGGCAGTATTTTTTAAGCGTAAAACAAGGCAATGATAGCAAAACGATTCGGGTGTTTAAGGAGTGAAAGTATTAATTGAAAGAATATATTTGGTAGAGTCTTTGAATTAAGATATTATTGTGACGAGAACAGCTCCACAAAACCCCAAATTGCTATCATGCGATACTCATCTACCTTCTTTTTAAGTTTATTCCTAACATTTACTACTTATGCTCAAATAGTTTATCAGAAAGGATATATTATTGATAATCAAGATATAAAAACAGAATGTTTTATACGAAATATTGATTGGAAGAAAAATCCACAAAGTTTTAAATATAGATTCACTGAAAACGGAGAAGTAGTTACGGGTACGTTAGAAAATGTCAAAGAATTTGGTGTAGAAAATGCCTCAAGATTTATTAAAATCAATACAGATATCGATATTTCGAGCGATTTACAACAAAAACTATCGTATGAAAAACAACCAATTCTGGAAAACCGAACTTTCTTCTTGCGGGTATTAATTACTGGCGAAGCCAATCTATATGTTTTTGAAGATAAAGAGTTTATCAGATTTTTCTATTCAAAAAGAAATAAAGCAATCACACAACTAATATATAAAAGGTATTTACAGGAAGGCTCGGGTACGGGAACATCTATTAACGTTAGTTACAAACAACAACTAATGAATGATTTAATAACGGATAAACTAAGTAAGATTGATTTTGAAACATTAACCTACACCAAAGAAAGTCTCGAAAGACTATTTATAAGCTATAATCAAGCATTCAATACACCTCAAACGGTTGTACAGAGCAAAGTAAAAAGAAAAGTCTTAGCTGTTAGCCTTACTCCAGGATTATCCTATTCAAATCTGAGTATTATAAACGACTTTACTTCTATTAAATATTCAAGCCAATTGGAATATAGATTAGGGTGCCAGATAGAAGCTATTTTGCCTTTTAATATGAACAAATGGAGCTTATACATCGAACCAACGTTTCATTTAAGTCCTAAAAGGAAATTTGAAAGTAGTACAATTTCATATCCAGATATCAAATTTAAGTTTATATCATTACCTATTGGATTTAAGGGAAAATCTTTTTTGAAAAATGGAGGTAATATTTTTTATCATACAAATTTTGATTTTGGAGTAAACACAAGTTTTAATTCTAAATTTGCTAATATTGAAATATCTCCAGCGTCTAACTTCGCTGTTGGAGTAGGTTACGGAAAAAATAAACTAAGTTTTGAATGTAGATATATAAGCAATACAAATCTGTTTAAAAAATATCAGTTTTACTACTCTGATTACGACCGTATTCAGCTTGTTTTAGGCTATCGAATTATCTATAAATAAGCAAAATGAGGCACACTTTTGAAGTATGCCTCATTTTGCTTTATATACCAATAACCAGTAACCAATTTACCAATAACTATTTCCCCGAAGGCACAGCCAACACTTCATTCTCTCTCACAGGTACACCAAAATTTGGTGTTCCGTCGGCATTCCATGTAAACTTTTGCATTCTTGGTGAGCGGAATTTCCCACAACCCTGATTAGGTTCAGAGTTGGCGTGGTACAAAATCCAGTCTTCTTTACCATCGGGTGATTTAAAGAATGAATTATGCCCTGGTGCAAAAACTTTGTTTTCGGGCGATTGCTTGAAGAGCGGCTCGGGAGATTTCTTCCAACTTTTCGGATTCATCAAATCGGCACTCGCATCAGCCGTAAGCATTCCAAGTGCGTAAAAGTCTGTCCAGCAACCACTTGCTGAGTAAATAATGAATAGCTTTTTGCCGTGTTTCAATATTTGTGGGCCTTCGTTTACATTTACGTGTGGAAGATTTGGGTCGTTGAGGTCGCCGTGTTTTTCCCAATCAAAATCCGAACCTGATATTTTTGAGCGGCCTCCCGTAATTGTCCACGGATTTTTCATTTTGGCAATATAAATATTTTGTTGCCCATTTTTATCTCCTTCCCAGCCCGACCAAATCATGTATAATTGTCCACGATGCTCAAAAATATCGCCATCAATCGCCCATTTATCAGTCGATTCATCGGCCACTTTTCCTTTAAATATCCAATCGCCTTTCATGGGGTCAGGCGAGGCATTTTCCAGTACATACATTCGGTGATGATTATTATCGCCATCATCACCCGCAAAATACATATACCATTTGCCTTGAATAAAATGAATTTCGGGAGCCCATAGTTCTTTTGAGTACATTGTACCAGCGGGTGGCGTCCAGATTGTTTTCGACTCCGCCGTTTTCAAATCTGCCAAATTCTTGGTTTTCCAAATCGTTAGTTTGTTTTGCTGTGTATGGGTATAATAATAGTAGCCATCTTTATAAAAACTATACGGGTCAGCCCCCGATGGTAGTAATGGATTGGTAAAAGTAGGAGAATTTTGAGCAAACAAAGCATTAATAAACACCAATGCAAAGCATAGGCTCAGTACGTTTTTTTTCATAGGGTATTTTGTTTGATAGAATGGATTTTGCAAAACTACTCAAAAATAAAGCAGGAGCATAACGATTGTTATGCTCCTGCCTATTAATGAAAATAAATATCATTCTATTGTTTCTTCAACGTACGTAGATACTCCACTAAATCAACTATTTCTTGTTTTTGTAGTGGAAATTTTGGCATTAATGATTCTTCGTTTTCTTCCATCGAAACAATATCGGCACGCTTGAAGGCAGTTGGATTTGTGCTACCGATTTGTTTAAGATTTACATCATTTTCGGTTTTACTCAAAATCATACCTTCTACTTCTGTGCCATCTTTGAGCTTGAGTTTATAGCCTTCATAACCAAAGCTAATACCCTGACTTGGATTGATAATAGCCGAATAAAGTGCCGTTTTAGATAATTTACTACCAATTTCGGTCAATGCAGGGCCAAAATTCACGCCCTCACCTTTCACCTGATGGCAGGCTGTACAATACATCTTAAATACTTTTTGTCCGCTTGCGGCATTACCCACACCTTTGGCGAGTTCGTTAATATCGCCCAACTCTTTATCTAATTCCTCTCCAAACATTTTCATGGCGTCGGTGCGAATATCGCTGTGCCATGTCCCTAACAAAATCTTCTTGGCAATCGGCATTACTTCTTCCGAAACCTTATTGGCTTTTACCAAATTCCACAAAATTTCTTCGCTATTCCAGCCGTACATGGCATACATGGCTTGGTTTCGCACACCTTTACTGAGGTTTTTGTTATTAAATAAGGTCACCAGATAATCGGTTACAGGCTTTTCGTCAACGCCACCGTAAACGCCAATGGCTTTACGCACGACGTCTTCGTCTTTATTCTGCACAAGTTTTTGAAATTCGCCTAAACCATTCATTTTTATTTGAATCTTGGCAGCTTCTCCACCCAAAACTGAGTCTTTCATTGCCATTTCGGTTAGGCGAGCCACTTGGTCTTTTAATTCGTAGCGTTTCACCAAATCCAGGTAATCGGTTGGATTTTTTATACCGTCTAAAACTTTCGGTAGAAGGCTCTTAAACATGGCATCTTGCTTGGCACTTGCTACATCTAAGTGTTTGAAAACCAGCGTCATAATATCAGAAGAAGCATTTCCACCATCAAGCATTCCGAGTAAAATCTTTGTTTTTTCAGGATTGCTTTGAAAATCAAAAGCACGGAAATAACGAAGATTATCTTTGCTTGATTTTGCCAATTCGGCTAATCTGAAAATATTATCGGTTGAGCGGCTACGCCACACTAAGTCTTTAGCAGCGGCATCTGTTTTCCACTTTTCACCCGCTTTTGTCAAATAACTCGCAAAAAAGGTATCCCACTGATTATCGGCAGAAATACCAAGTGCTTCTAAATACCATCTATCCTTGCCATCATATTGATTTGCCAAAGTTGCCCAAATATCAGCAGCGGCCGAAGAATTTTTATGACGAATGGCTAAAGCAACTTCACGACGCACTTGTGCCGATGGGTCGGTAGCGAGTTTTTGAAGCAATGCTGTGTTATCGGTGTTTAGTTCACGAGATAAACGAATGGCTGTAATGCGAATATCTTCGTCAGCATCATTGGCGGCTTCTTGTAGGTATTTTGCACCTTTGCCACTGATTTTGCCCAGTAACCACAAAGCTCTCGCACGCATTCTTGAATCGTCATCTTTCCATAATTTCAATAAAGCTTCTTCGGCTTTATCTTGCATGGCATTAAGCTTTGTCCAAGCCAAATAGCGTACAGCTACATTGGCATTTTGGAGAGCCTCAACACAGCCTTCAGCGGTTTCAAAATCAAATTTTGGTACCGAATAAGCTTCACCTTTTGGTGCAATTCGGTAAATACGCCCACGAAGCGAATCACCCATGGCGTGTCCACCTACACCTGGGTCGTACCAGTCAGCTACGAAAATAGAGCCATCGGGAGCAGTTGTTACGTCTGACGGGCGGAACCATTGGTCACGCTTCGAGCCATCTAAGATATTGTTGATAGTTGCCGTAAAACCAGCTCCATTTTTAGTAACTGGATACGAACGCACAATACTCGGCCCAGCATCGCAGTGAATCACTTGGTTACGGTATTTTTCGGGCAGTAGTTTCCCTTCGTACACAATCATACCCGTTGGCGAGCCAGCACCTGTTTGAAGTAAGTTTGGTACAACACCAGGGTCATTCAAGTGCCAATGGCGTTGCGGAATTTCTGCTTCCCAATTAGTGCGGCGTTCTTGCCAACTGGCCCCAGTCATTTCATCTTTGTAGCCATAATTACCATAATCCATTACGTAGTTGATACGCACACCTTTATTACCGTCATCATCGTTATCTGACTGCCACATACGGCCGTACGAATCAAGGGCCACTTCATAATTATTACGGAAATTATGCCCTAAAATCTCTACGTTTGAACCATCAACATCGCATCTGAAAACTTTTCCTTGTTTGTAAGTTGAAAAAGGTCGGCCTAAATCATCGGTTAATTCTTTGCCGTTTTTATCGCTGAGCGTTTGCACTTCGTTTCCACCGTTGAAATAAAGTTTACCATCAGGCCCGAACGTGAAAGCGTGAATAGCGTGGTCGTGCTGAACACCTTTCAAGCCAGTAAAAATGATTTCTTTTTTATCAGCTTTCCCATCGTTGTTTTCATCGGTAAACAAAAATACATTCGGCGAACAAGAAACGATTGCCTTATTGCCCAAAACCGAGATTCCGAGAGCAGAATTGATGTCTTCGCCTTGATAGAAAACCGTACTTTTATCAGCTTTTCCATCTTGATTGGTATCTTCCATAATCAAGATTCGGTCGCCTTTTTTATTGTACGGATTTTTCGGATTTAGTTTATTTCTATAATTATATCCTTCACAAATCCAGACTCTTCCCTTGGCATCAATATCCATATTGGTTGGGTTCATCATCATTGGTTCTGATGCGAAGAGCGTTACTTCCAAATCTGGGTCGGCCAACTGAATGCCATCAAGGGCGTGTTCTACCTTGCGTTTTTCGTCGTCGGTTAACTTAGAATAGCTCTCGTCGGAAAGTGTTTTCTGGGTTTGCTTACAGGCAAAAACCACAAGGAGCGTAAAGACTGAAAAAATGATTGATTTTTTCATTTTGTGTATAATTAGTTGAATTTTCTTAAGAATATACGAATTTACACAATAAGTGTAAATTTGACAAATAACTTTGATTTGTTTCAACGTTGGCAAGGCTTAGAGCCTTGCCAACGTTTGTCATAAAAGAATTATTTCTTTAACGAAACAATTCCTTTATCGGTGCCTAAGATACGTCTGGCACGTAAATATCGGCCAGCATTATGGGCATCGTAGCGTGGCGAACGTTCATCAAAACTACTGATTTTGACCATGCCCGATGAATGAATAAATTCTTTATTACCCAACCACATACCTACGTGCACGACACGCTCTGCTTTTTCAGGTGTAGCTTTTTCGCCAAAAAATAATAAATCACCCACTTGAAGGCTATCAAAAGGCACTTCTTCACCCGCCCAAACTTGTTGCGAAGCATCACGAGGTAATAAGATTCCGTTTGATTGATAAACCATACGAGTAAAACCGCTACAATCAACGCCTTTCCACGAAGTTCCGCCCCATAGGTAGGGTAAGCCTTGCATTCTGAAAGCCGCATTGACCAAATTTTGTTCGGAAGCCGTAACCGACTGTTTCCATTCTTGATGCCCGATGGCTTCTTTTTTCAAGATAAAAGCATTCCGACCATCGGGATAAATAACTTCATAAAAATCTTGTAAGGTATCTTTTACGGCCAAAACATTTCCCCAAGTAAGGTCAGAAATTGTCTGAGAATTTTCGTCGGCTTTGGTATATGAAAAACCATAAGGTTTAGCAAACATCAAAAACTTATTGGCTTGGTATCGGTCAAATTGATATTGCGTAATACGAGCGAAAGTCGAGCCATCGGCCCAACCAATGTAATTATCGGGGGTTTGAATCATGTACCAATTACGCTCACGGTCAAGCACTTTGAGCGGTGTTCCGAGCAACGCTTGCGAAGCCAGTTCGGCAGATTCTTTGGGTTGGCTACGTAAGTTTAACACCGAAATATTGGCAATGCCACAATTACGGTTTTCGAGCAAGTCATTATCAGGCAATAGCTTTACAGCATCGAGCAATGCATAACCATTTGATTTTAAGCGATTTAACAAATCCTTCTTAGCTGCGGGCAAATTGGTTTTACCCACAATTCGATTAGAATCAAGCTCGGCCTGAAAAAAGGCTACTCGTTTATCGGGAGCGTATTTTTTACGTACTTGCTCGATGATTGAATAAACGGTTGGTTTCGGAGAGGGAGTAGTTGAGGTTTGAGGAACGCTTGTAGGTTTAGCAATCTGAGCCATTGTCGAGAACGATAGCAGACAAAGCATGCTCAGCATGATAAATCTATTTTGTTTGTTGAGTTTCATTCAGTTTGATAGTTTTTGCTGCGAAATTACTCATTCTTTTTCAGATTGAACAAAGTGTTTTTGGGGAATGTTTTGATGCAAAACCACAAGTTAAAAACTTGTGCTACTATAAACAGAAAACGGAAGCCTTACAGCTTCCGTTTTCTTATATCAAACTCGAAAAAATTATAGACCGAACTTCGCTTTTACAGCATCAACGTAATCCAATTTTTCCCAAGTGAAAAGTTCTACTTCTTTCGTAACTGTTGTGCCATCTGGCCCTTTGAAAGTTTTAGTTACTACTTCGTTTTTACGTCCCATGTGGCCATAAGCGGCTGTTTCTGAGTAGATTGGGTTACGTAATTTCAAACGTTGCTCGATTGCGTACGGACGCATATCGAAGATTTCGCCAACTTTTTGAGCGATTTCACCATCAGTCATATCAACTTTGGCAGTTCCGTAAGTATCAATAAATAAACCACAAGGTTTTGCAACACCGATAGCGTAAGAAACTTGTACGAGTACTTCGTCGCAAAGACCAGCCGCTACTAAGTTTTTAGCTACGTGGCGAGTAGCATAGGCTGCCGAACGGTCAACTTTTGAAGGGTCTTTTCCAGAGAAAGCACCACCACCGTGAGCACCTTTACCACCGTAAGTATCTACAATAATTTTACGGCCTGTCAAACCTGTATCTCCGTGTGGACCACCAATTACGAATTTACCAGTTGGGTTGATGTGATAAGTGATTTGGTCGTTGAATAACGCCTGTAAATCAGCTTTCAATTTAGCTTGTACACGTGGGATAACGATATTAATAACGTCAGCCTTGATTTTCGCCAACATTTCTTCGTCAGCCGCAAAATCATCGTGCTGTGTAGAAACTACGATTGTATCAATACGCTGTGGAACGTTATCATCAGAATATTCGATTGTTACCTGTGATTTTGCATCTGGACGTAAATAAGGAATCAAATTTGGCTCGTTATTACGGATATATGACATTTCTTGGAGAATCGTGTGAGCTAAATCTAACGCCAATGGCATATAGTTGTCGGTTTCACGAGTGGCATAACCAAACATCATCCCTTGGTCACCCGCACCTTGAGCATTTGCTTTCGATTCGAAATCATCAGCCGTTTTACGGTCAACACCTTGGTTGATGTCAGCCGATTGGTCGTGAATAGCCGAGATAATTCCGCAAGAATTTGCTTCAAACATATACTCCGACTTCGTGTAACCAATTTTACGGATTACTTCACGAGCAATAGATTGTACATCAAGGTATGTTTGCGTTTTTACTTCTCCTGCCAAAACTACTAAACCTGTCGTTACTAAAGTTTCACAAGCTACTTTAGAAGAAGGGTCAAACGCCATAAAATTATCAATGAGGGCATCTGAGATTTGGTCCGATACTTTATCTGGGTGGCCTTCCGATACAGATTCAGAAGTGAATAAATAAGGCATAAATGCTATGTTGTTTTATATGAATTTAAAATAATTGGTGGTTTCTAAGAAACTGAAGAGGGCTTTTTGAAGAGAAAAACAAAACATTTTTGACTTTAGAATAGCCCGCATCTTTTGACCACCGTAGCGTTTGCGACTCGGTTGGTTTTCTAAAATTAATTAGAAATTCTTGATACCGATACAAAGTTGAGAATTTACCGATACAAAACCAAAAGTTTGTAATAAATTTTTATCTAAATTTTATTCAACGTACACAGAAAATATCTACTTTAGTTTTTAAGAATAGATTTTTTATCTATTTCTTGATAAATGCAAAGATATTTTAACTTAAAGTTTTTATTTCAATTCCAATCTTATCGCCAACACTCAGCCTATCAAAACTATACATTTTTAGTTTTACATCATCTACTTGTAAAAGCACCTCATCATATGCTCCTAAAAATTTAACCGATAATACAGTAGCTTTAATATCCGATTTTTCAGAAATACGAATCTGCTCGGGACGTAAAAGAGTTTTGAGTTCTGAGTGCTGAGTGCTGAGTGGTTTTTCATACTCAAAGTTATCAGTGTGGTTACTATTATTAAATTGAGTTTTGGTAAACTCAGAACTCAGAACTCCTAACTCAGAACTCAAAGAAGTTTCTCCCGTAATCTCAGCCACATACTGATTGATGGGGTTTCGGTAAATTTCTTCGGGCGAACCAAGTTGCAGAGCATTACCATTTTGCATGATTAGCAATTCATCGGCCATTCCGTAGGCATCAGTAACATCGTGCGTCACAAAAATACAACTAACTTCTTCGGCTTTAATAAGTTTTAATACTTCGGTTTTTAGTCGGCGTTTGTTTACTGCATCTAAATGGCTAAAAGGCTCATCGAGCAGAAGCAACTTTGGTTCTTCGGCAATGGCTTTTACTATTGTTGCTCGTTGCTGTTCACCCCCCGAAACTTGTCGAGGCACATGATGCTGCACATGAGCTAAACCACTGATTTCAAGCAACTTATTTACTCGCTCGTTTCGATAGTCTTCTTCATAATAACGTAGTTCGTAAGCAATATTTTCTCGAATTGACATATTCGGAAAAAGCCCGTAATCTTGCCTAACTAACTTAATATCGGGATGCCCAGCAATCAGTTTTTCTGAGGGTGGTGTAATGCGTTCATTATCAAGTAGAAGCGTTCCTGAGTCTGGTTCGTAGAGAGCAGCTATCAGGTGCAGAAGCGTTGTTTTTCCTGAGCCACTTTCACCCAAAATTGCCAGGATTTTACCTTTTTCGAGTGTAATTGAAATATCGTTTACGGCTTTTACTCCACTAAATGATTTATGCAGATGACTAATTTTGAGCAATGACATCAAAGGCTTTTTTGTGCAAAAATACGAGTTTTTTAGAGAAAATACCTACTTTTGTTGTTCATGGATAGCTACTTCATTATATTGCGATGCCGACCTCAAATTATAACCTATAAGACCCTGAATGTTAGAACTTTATAAACAACAGACCAAATGTTTGGTAGCTCTCGACTCCATTATTTTTGGTTTTGATGGCGAAGAATTAAAACTTTTGTTGGTAAAACGTGGCGTACAAACCGACCACGACACTTGGTCGTTGATGGGTGGCTGGCTAAAACCCAACGAAAGTCTCGACCAAGCAGCCGAACGCATTTTGTTTGAACTAACGGGCGTGACGGGTATTTTTTTGGAGCAACTCAATGCTTTTGGCGACCCTACTCGTGACCCCGTTGAGCGTACAGTTGCGGTGGCTTATTATGCGTTAGTCAATGTGAAAGACTACGAAACAAAGATTTCGGATACGCACCATGCACAGTGGTTTTCGATGCAAGATTTACCCGAATTGCTCTTTGACCACCGAGAAATGATAAAAATTGCCATCGAACGCCTGCGTTACAAGGCAGCTTTTCATCCGATTGGCTTTGAGTTGATGCCCGAGAAATTTACGATTCCGCAGATTCTAAATCTCTACGAAGCGATTTATGGTAGTAATTTCGATAAGCGTAATTTCAGCAGAAAAATCCTCTCGACAGGACTTTTGATAAAGTTGAAGGAAAAGCAAAAAGGTTTCTCAAAAAAGGGGGCCTTTCTTTATACACTCGACACCGAAAAATATAAAAAACACAGTGATTCATTCTTGAATTTTATTCCCAATCCAGAGGGGCTGGTTTAATACAATCAAATATTAGTACAAAACTCGACCTTACAAAACTACGATTCATGAAAAAACTCTTCATTATTCCCTTAATTATTTTAGGGAGTTATTTTACTTATGCCCAAAAATCCGACCAAGAAAATTTAGTAAAATACGTCAATCCGCTGGTAGGGAGTGATTCTAAGTTTGAATTCTCCAACGGCAACACCTACCCTGCTATCGCACTACCGTGGGGCATGAATTTCTGGACTCCACAAACCAATAAAATGGGCGATGGTTGGTGCTATCAGTATGCCAGCAATAAAATTAGAGGATTCAAACAAACCCACCAACCTTCGCCGTGGATAAACGATTACGGTGCTTTTTCGATTTTTGCTACTACCGAAAAACTCGTTTTTGATGAAAACAAACGAGAATCTTGGTATTCGCACAAGGCCGAAATTTCAAAACCTCATTATTACCGAGCCTATCTTTCAGATTATAATACAACCGTCGAAATTACGCCTACTGAGCGTGCTGCACGTTTCCGTATCACGTATCCACAAACCGATAAGGCTTACTTGATAATTGATGGTTTTTTCAAGAATTCTTACATCAAAATTTTCCCGAAAGAACGAAAAATCGTTGGGTATGCCCGAAACTCTTCGGGCGGCGTACCCGATAATTTTAAAAACTACTTCGTGATTTATGTCGATAAAGACTTTGAAGAAGTTTATGGGGTAAAAGAAGGTGAAATCACGCTAAATAATCTCGAAATTGAGAGTAAACATTCAGGTAGTATTATCCGATTTAAGACCAAAGCCAACGAGCAAGTAAACTTAAAAATTGCTTCATCGTTTATCAGTCCAGAGCAAGCCGAGCTAAATCTCCAAAACGAAATCGGTCAACAAAATTTCGACCAACTCGTAGCAAAAGGAGCTGCTACTTGGAATTCGCAACTCAACAAAATCAAGGTTGAAGGCGGCTCTGACGACG
>JACCEC011113741.1_pt1 | contig 15236 bp, 8 predicted proteins | sample 7450121 | NCBI WGS metagenome assembly JACCEC01 (sample SAMN15323455, study PRJNA562643) | freshwater metagenome | isolation source: river surface water | place: USA:Blue River Watershed | collected 2017-08-18 | reverse complement strand
CCCCTGATTCAAAATACTGGGACGAGCAGGCGAGGGACACCACCTCGCAATTGGAGGAATCCTTGCAATATCTGTTAGTGAGTGGCGTCTTCCGGTACAGCGGGGGAACCTAGGCCCGCGTTCCGAACTGGCGGTGATGGAGGAGATCGTGGATACGAGCGAGAATCACCGCGAAAAAAGTCGAAAAGTGAAACCATCTTGTGCCGACTGTGTTAGGGTATAGCACAAGTCATACAGCCCATTGAAATGAAAGAGGTCTTTTTTGAAATACGTGAAGACGAGATAGATGGGGGATTCGTAGCCACTTGTCTCGGGCATTCGATCGTGACACAGGCAGAAAGCGTTGAAGAGCTTCGTGCGATGATTAAGGACGCGGTTCACTGCCATTTCGGAGATGGAGCTGCAGGAGAAACCCCGCGTATTATCCGGCTTCATTTCGTTCGTGACGAAGTGCTTATTACTTGAAGGTTCCGCGGAACATTGACGGCATTGAGCTGGCTCGAGCACTTGCAGTGCTGGGTTACCAAATTGTGCGCCAGAGCGGTTCGCACATCCGTTTGATGACCACCCAGAACGGCGTGCATCACCTGACGATACCCCACCATAGTCCGTTAAAGGTAGGCACGTTACTAGGCGGTATACTAAAGCCGGCAGCCGCTCATCACAAACTGACAGTCGAGGCACTCCTCTCCATCCTAGGCTGGTAATGCGATGGAACCCGATTGCCCTCGCGCGGGGATCGTTTGCACGGAGGGCTGTCGTAGACCGGATTCAGGGCGCGTGATGAAGGGCGCATAACGGGGCGGCCTCCTGAGGTCGGGGCATCCGGCAAGGGCGTGAAAGGCAGAGCAGCGCGGCGGGCTTTCAAGGCACGGGGATTGGCGGCTCTCGGGGAGGCGGAGCTGGACGGCTGCTTGCGCTCCGCCACGGCCGCCGAACCCCGGGGGGGAATCAATAGATTTTTGCTTTTGCCCCCGTTTCTGCGGGAACGGAGCAAAAAGCAAATTCATGTTCCTCCAACAACCGGTCAGCCGTCGGCTTTGAGAGAAGCTGCAGCCATCTCGCGGAAGACACGAATGTGCTCCAACTCGTGGCGTCCCTTGGGATGCACGATCACCAGATTATCGTGGCCGAGGACCTCCGAAGCATCCCGGTGTGCTAGTCCGGCTTTCTTCACGGCTGGAAACGATATCGCCTCGATTGCGGAGCGAGTGAGAATTGCCACGCCCATCCCGAGGCCCACGTAGTTCAAAATGGAAGGCACGTTGCCCGCTGTCATCACGATGTTCACCATCGAAGTAAGTCCTGCCTCGCTCACGACGTGGTCAAACTGCAGACGCGAGCTCGAATCCTCACCTGCAAGAATCAGAGGATAACGAAGAATGTCGCGAAGGCCCATTTTCCTGACTTTCCCGAGGGGATGTCCCACGGGAAAAATCACCTCGAAAGGGTGGCTTGCGAATGGAACGACCGAAAGCCGCGGCGGCAGCTCCACCCCGGACGGCGCCCCCACGATGGCCAGATCCGCCGAATCGGACTCCACCATGCCCCACGCCACCCGCGAAGGCGCGTCGATCAGCGTCAGCCTCACCGAAGGCTGCGAAAGCCGGTATTTCGCGATCACATGCCTCAGCGGGCTATTGAGCACCGAGGCCGACGCGGCCAGCCGCAGCACCCGCTCCGCCCCGGACTGCAGATCAAGGAACACCTTCCGCAAGGAATCGAACCCCTCGACCAACGGAGCCGCCAGTCGCATCAGCCTCTCACCGTCCTCGGTGAGCCGCACGGACCTCCCCTTTGCCGCGACGAACCGCACCCCGTAATCGTCTTCCAACGCCCGCACCTGACGCCAAACCGATGGGGTGGCCATGCCAAGTGCCCGTGCGGCTGCCGCAAAACTGCCGTGCCGGGAAATCTCGAATAGCGCCCGGATCTGACGGAAGCGCACTTCCTTGAAATACCGGCGCTCCTCCGAGCGAACAGGCGACGCCTTTGCTTTCATTGCTCCCATAACAATGATGTTTAGGAAAATAGTCTGAAGATGCAATGCTTATTCATTGAGGCAATCCCGCAGAGCGGTAGTCTTATCCCGATGCAGTCCCGTGTCCCCCCACTCCTTGTCCTGCCGTCCGCGCCGAGGGCAAACAACGCCCATCCCCTTGCTGCACCACGGCTGCGCGATCACCGCGTCACGTCTGTGCAGGCTGCCGCCGGCAAAGAGATGCGGCGAGCCATCTCGGCATCGATCTGGGGCTGGAGTGGGTCCGCGCGATTCACCGCATCCTCTACTGGTGAAAGTCTCAAAGAATAAGCAAACACTGGGATCAGGAAATTCAAGGAGCCACCGGTGCATTGAAACCCGGAAGGGATAACCAAAGCAGAGAGCCAACTGCTCCGAAACCAAACAGCAAACCGTGCCGCAAACCGCTACAACCATGAACCCGGTCATCCCCGCGACGCGCGCCCTGTTTGCGCCAGCCTGGCGGGTTGTTAGCCGCGCCAGCTTGGATCAGGTTTGTCGGCTGCGTCTGCCACGCTCTGGGTTGCTTTCCTCGGTTTTCATCGCCCTGCTGTTGATCCCGCTCGCCGCCTCTGCAGCGGAGGGAGATGCTTTTTTCCGCGAGCGCGTTGAACCCATTTTGCGGCAGCGATGTTTCGAATGCCATTCGCATGAGGGCAAGATCAAGGGCGGCCTGGTGCTGGACTCGCGCGCGGGTTGGCAGGCGGGTGGCGAGAGCGGGCCCGCGATCGTGCCGGGCTCACCGGAAAAAAGCCGTCTCATCGAGGCCGTGCGCTACAAGAACCCCGACATGGAGATGCCGCCGAAAGCGAAGCTGCCGCAGAACGAGGTTGCGGTGTTAGAGGAGTGGGTCGTGCGCGGTGCGCCCGACCCGCGCGAGACGGTGGCGGCAGTAAAAACCATCAAGCACAACGGCGTGGATGTGGAGGAGGGCCGGAAGCATTGGTCCTATCAACCTGTGCGGGATGCCGCGCCACCCGCGGTGCGTGACCAAGGATGGCCGCTGAATGATGTGGACTCCTTCATTCTCGCAAAGCAGGAGGAGGCGGGTCTCAATCCTGGGCCAGAGGCCGGGGCGCATGCGTGGCTGCGGCGCGTGAGCTTTGACCTCACCGGCCTGCCGCCGACAGAGACGGAGATCGCTGAATTCGTCGCAGACCACTCGCCAAAAGCGCACGAGCGTGTGGTGGACCGTCTGCTGGCATCCAAGGCCTACGGCGAACGCTGGGCACGGCATTGGCTGGATTTGGTGGGATACGCCGAGCAGATCGGCACGGAGGGCAAAATTTTCGCGGAGCATGCGTGGAGATATCGCGACTATCTTGTGGAATCCTTCCATCAGGACAAACCCTTCGATCGTTTCATTCGCGAGCAACTTGCAGGCGACCTGCTGCCCGCCTCCTCGCCGCGGGAGCGCCGCGTGAACCTGATCGCAACCGGTTTCATCGTGCTGGGGGATGTGGACATCAACGCCATCGACAAGCTCAAGATGGAGCACGACTTCGTGGACAGTCAGGTGAGCAAGGTGGGCACCGCGTTTCTGGGCATGACGCTGGGCTGCGTGCGCTGCCACGACCACAAATTCGACGCTATCAGCCAGCAGGACTACTACGGAATTGCGGGCATGTTCCGCAGCACAAAGACCACTTTCAAAACGCGCCACGGTGTCTGGAGCAACATCCAGCGCGTGCCTCTGCCCGAGCTCGAGGAGGACCGCGAAATCGCCGGTGCGCACGAACAGAAACTAACGGAATGGCGACAGGAAAAACAAAAACTGGAAGCCGAGTTGAAGTCATTCGGAGACAAGCCGGATGAAGCGGGCAAAAAGCGACTCGACGAATTGAAGAAAGAAATCACCGCGCTCGAACTCCGTATCGGACACGGAGAGTATTTTCATCCGGGAAAACCGCAGGCTATCGCGGTGGAGGATGTGGCAAAACCCGCCGACATGCGCCTGACCATCCGCGGCAATCCGTATGCGCTGGGCGACACCATCCCGCGCGGTCTGGTGCGTGTGGCGATGTGGGGAGCGCAACCAAAGATCCCCGCCGGGCAGAGCGGTCGCTTGCAGCTCGCCGACTGGATTGCTGATGCGCGCAACCCGCTCACGGCACGCGTGGCGGTGAACCGTCTTTGGCAGAAACTTTTTGGAGAGGGGCTGGTGCGCAGTGTGGATTATTTCGGCACGCGCGGTGACACACCGAGCCACCCTGAGCTGCTGGATCACCTCGCGCATCGTTTCATGAAGGAGGGATGGTCGCAGAAGAAGATCATCCGCATGCTGGCGCTTTCACGCACCTACCGACTCGCCTCGGGAAATGGCGATTTGCAAGCGCAAGCAGCGGTTGGAAAAAGCGGCTCCTTGCAGATCGATCCCGAGAACAAATTGCTCACCCGCATGAACCGCCAGCGGCTCGATGCGGAGTCCATCCGTGATGCGATGCTGGTCGCGAGCGGTCGGCTAGCTGCGCCATCTGGAGGTCCGGGGCTGCCGCTCGAGTTTCCTGAAAATATCACCGGCCTGCCGCTTAAGGAAAAGCAGGACGGTCACCCGCAGTTCAGCCTCAAAAAAGAGCGCGATTCCCATGCGGTGGAGCGCACACTGTATCTGCCCGTGGTGCGCACCGGCACGCAGCCCGGCACGGCGCGGCTGCGCGATGTGTTCGACTTCCCGCAGCCCGCGCAGTTCACCAGCAAGCGCAACGAGACCACCGTACCGACGCAGTCGCTTTATTTACTGAATTCCGATCTCATCCGCCAGCGAGGCGAGGATCTGGCCAAAACCCTGCTCACCACTCACGGTGACGCGGCCCGCCTTGCAAGGCTCTGGCTGCGTGTCTTGAACCGACCAATCACCGCCGCCGAGCACGAGGATGCGCTCGCTTTTCTGCACGCGTCCCGCGCCGCTGGCGAAACTCAGGCTTGGACTGAACTGGCCCGTGCGCTTTTCAGCACGAACGAATTTCTTCTGCGCTTTTAACCAATATGAATCCCTCATCCTTCAGCACCACCCGCCGCGCCTGGCTGCGTCAAACCAGCGCAGGTTTTGGCGCGATGGCCATGCATGGTTTGCTGCAAGCGGCAGCGAATCCGCTCGCTGTGCGCGCCCCACTCATTAAGCCGCGGGCAAAGCGCGTCATATTTCTCTTTATGGCCGGCGGTCCCTCGCAGATGGACCTCTTTGATCCAAAGCCTCTCATCCAGCAACGGCATGGCAAGTCGGTGAATGCTCCGCTGCCAAAGCAGCATCGTCATGAGAGCACCGACGGATTGCTGGCGCTCGGCACCGACATCCCGGTGCTGCCCCGCGGCCAGTCCGGTGTCACCATTTCCGATCTGCTGCCGCATACCGCCGCCATCGCCGATGAACTCTGCCTGCTCCGCGCCGTGCATGCGGACAACAACCAGCACGGTCCCGCTGTGCTCCAGATCCACACAGGAGCCATCGCCGACGCGCGGCCCTCGATCGGCTCTTGGGTCAGCTACGGCCTTGGCACGGAGAACCAAAACCTGCCCGCTTTTCTCACGATCCATCCCGGCATCGACACGCGCAACTACAGCGCCTCCTTCCTGCCCGCCGCACACCAAGGCACGCCTGTGACGCTGCCGGCCAAAGCAAGCGATCCCGCCATCGCCTTCCTCACAGACGCATCCAGCGATGATGCCTCCCAGCGCCGGCGCTTTGACTTCATCCAGCGTCAGAACAGCCGACTGCTTGCACAGCAGGAAACCGATGCCCGCATGGAGGGTATGATCCACAGCTTGGAGACCGCCTTTCGCATGCAGGCCGCCACGCCTGAGCTGGTCGATCTCTCGAAGGAGACCGAGGCGACAAAACAGCTTTACGGCATCGGCGAAAAGACCACGGACAAAAACGGCCGCGCCTGCCTGCTTGCGCGGCGTCTGAGCGAGGCCGGCGTCCGCTTTGTGCAGGTTACAATGGACGGCTGGGATCATCACGGCGACATCCGCGGCGCTCTGCCGAAGAGCTGCGCTGCAAGCGACCTGCCCTGTGCCGGTTTGATTCGCGATCTAAAATCGCGCGGCTTGCTGGAGGACACGCTCGTGGTGTGGAGCGGCGAGTTCGGCCGCACACCCTGGAGCCAGGATCTCAGCCGCACTGCGCCGATCGAAAAACATGGACGCGAGCACCAGCCCGACAGCTTCTGCGCGTGGATGGCGGGCGGTGGCGTGCGCGGCGGCGTCATGCACGGCGAGACCGATGAGTTCGGTTTCCGCCCCGTTTCGGGCAAGGTTCATCTGCACGACCTCCATGCCACCATTCTGCATCTGCTTGGCTTGGATCACGAGCGCCTCACTTGGCGCCACCTCGGCCGCGATTTCCGCCTCACCGATGTCTACGGCCAGGTGGTGCGTGAAATCCTCGCGTGAGCAGCCTCTGAAGGCGCACGACAAACCGACCAACGGTGGCGGATAAACCCCCGCCATCTCCTTCCGCGCCCGACTCAAGACCACCTCGCTCCATGCGATTCACGCTTCCGCTTCTCGCCGTTCTGCTTCTTGCACCGCCGGCTGCTTTCGCCGAACCAATCCGGCTGCATCCACAAAACCCCCGCGTGTTCGAGTATCGTGGGAAGCCCCTCATGCTCATTACTGCAACAGAGCACTACGGCGCGGTGATGAACCGGCCATTTCGTTGGGAGCCATATCTTGATGACCTCGTGGACAAGCACATGACGGTCTCTCGGCTTTTCGTGCTCTACCGCGAACTTCAAACGGCGGTGAATCCCTACTCCACCTGCAAGCCTGAAACGCTCGACTACATCGCACCTTATCCACGCACCGGACCGGGCGATGCGAGAGACCGGCTGCCGAAGTATGATCTCGATCAATGGAACCCGGAGTTCTTCCAGCGGCTCCACGAGTTCCTCGGCGCGGCGGAAAAACGCGGCATCATTGTCGAAGTCACCTTGCTCGCAGATCATCACAAACCCGAGATCTGGGAGCTGAACCCGCAGCATCCGCTCAACAACATCAACAAGACTCCGGTGATTCAGCCGGAGGAATACATCACGCTACGGCATCAGGAGCTGTGGGGAAGACAGCGGGCTTTCGTCGAGAAAATTGTCCGGGAGTGCAATGGCTACGACAACGTCTTCTACGAGGTCTGCAATGAGCCGCAGGGCAACTTCCCGCAACAGGGCGGCGGCAGCGTGCTCATCGACGAACGGCAGCGTGCCGCCACGAACACGCGCCCGAATCCGACCCACGAGGAGATCGATGAATGGCAGCGCGCCGTGGCGAAGGTGATCCGCGATACCGAATCAAGTCTGCCCAAGAAACACCTCATCGCCGGCCAGCCCGCTTATCTCGCTGCCCCGCCGTATGCGCAATTCGTCAGCGAAGGCTTTGAGGGCGACATGTTCGACATTGTGAACGTCCATCAAATGCATCGCACCAGTTACAAAGAGCGCTTTTACGACATCTCGATGTTCATGTCCCGCCAACTCCGGGCGCGTGAGCTGCGGGATCTGTTCGTCGCGAGCGCAGGCGAGCGAAAGCCCCTCAATATGGACGAGGACAACGCCGCCAGCCGTTTTACCAACCTCGAAGGCTGGACCATTCATCGCAAGCGTGCGTGGACCACCGTGCTCAGCGGCGGGCATTACGACGTGATCGACTTCACGATCCAGAACCGGCTCGAAACCGGTACGCCCGAGGCTCAGCAGCATCTCCGCACTTGGCTGAAGCATCTCTCGAATTTTGTGCACGCGCTCGACCTTGCGAAGGCACGGCCCCTGCCGCAGATGGTGAAATCCGCGCCCGGGAATGTTATCGCCTCAGTGCTCGGTGTCGAAGCCCACGAATACGCCATCTACCTATGCGATGCGCGTGAGGTCACAGACATCGGCCTCGGAGATCCGATTCACGGCGAAATCGGCGTTACCATTCCCGACGGAAACTGGCAGGCGTCCTTCATCGATACAGTGACTGGAATATCCACCGATGGCCCTTCCATCAAAGGCGGCAACGTACGCCTTCAACTACCGGAGTTCCGTCACGACCTAGCCATCATCATTCGCCGACGATGAAACCCTACATTGCTCTACTCACCGCCCGACTCACCGCACTGTGCCTCGCGCCTGCGGCGGCTTGCGCCGACCTCGTTGCGCATTTCCGGTTCAACGGGGACCTCAAAGATGCCACCGGTCAACACGATGGCCGCCCCGTCGATGGCAGTCTCGCGCCCACTTTTGCCCCCGGGCGCGTGGGCAGCGCGGTGGTGATCGAGAAGGTCAACGCGGGCATCGAGCTGGCAAATCCTTCGGCGATCGACTTCAGCCGCGACTTCACCATCGCGACCTGGGTCAACGTGGGAAACTACTACGCGGAGATGCCGGTGCTGTTCAAAGGCCGTGCCGACAAGACCACTGCGCCGGACAAGTTCTTCGGTGTCTTCGGCATCGAGGGAATGCAGGTGCAAGGAGAGGGCCAGGGCGAGTGGATCACAAATTTCCGCGCATCGAACGGTCTCGTCCCGAATGACGGCGGATGGCATCACATCGCGGTGACCTATCGCGCGGCGGAGGCACCGCACTTCACTCTCTATGTGGACGGCCAGGGCAAGACTCCCGCTGATAAAGGCAGCTTTCGGGGCGGCGATTTCACGCTGAAGCCCGATGCGCCAGACAGCGTGCTGCGGATCGGCTGCCGCGCAGATGGCGATACGTGGCGCTATGTGCGTTCCCACCTACGCGGGCTGCTTGATGAGCTCCAAATCTACAACGAGGCGCTGAAGGCCGACGACATCCGCTTCCTCTTCGAGCATCCCGGCAGCACGACGCAGCATCGCGAGGTAGTGACCTTCGCGCCGCGCTTTCAATTCGATCCGGGGCATCCATGGCGTCCCCCCTTCGGCGTCGAGCGTGTCGGCCTGACGGCGGTGATCGTACAATTCGCCAGCAACACGCACCCGGCTCCGGAGCATTGGCTCGCGGCATATCGCGAAGGCAAGGAAGTGGAACGGCAAGCGCTCGATGTGTCGGGCAATTCACCCTTCACCGCCCGCGTGACTTTCACCGCCTCGCCCGCGCCAGAGGAACTGGTGTTGCTCACTAAAAACAAGGACTCAAACACGGTCGAGCAGGCCCGCTGGAAGGTGGAGCGTCCCGCTTTGGATGCGGATGCGAAGGCGGTGGCGGATCCTGTAATCAACCCGGTCGATCTCGGCGCGATCTTGCCGCCCGCGGACTGGCTCGTGCTGGGGCCGGGGCAGCAGGCTCGCGTCACTGTCGCAGCATTCTCAGCGGAAGAAACGATCATAGGCGCGGAGGTGCTCGCACGTTTTGAATCCGAGCCGGAAAAGTTCGCGAAAACCAAAGTTGAGCTGCGCCGGGGTGTTCGCGCCGAGCTGGATCTCGCCTTGCCTTTCCCAGCCTCCAGCAAGGATCGTGACACGCTGCATGTGGCGCTCCGCGATGTGAAGGGGCGAGAGCTCTGGCGCAAGACCATCCCGACGATGCTCATGCGTGGCTCTCCGAGGCTGCCCGCCTTCGGAGCCATCGAAACAAAACTGCGCTACGACTATCCGCTGCTCTCCTATTCTGGTCCGAACGATGTCACCGAGATGCCTTATGATAAAGCCTGGGCACCGGAGCGGAAGGACGTCGTCATCGCATTGCCGAACGGCTCGCGCTTTGTCTTCTGGCGCGGCGCGGCGTACACGCCTTTCTGGGCCGGCAAGCACAACACTGCTTTGAACTTCGAGTTCGCCGAAGCACCACGGCGACCGGATGGACTGGACTGCATCGACGCCGCTTCGGACAAGGAGCTGCGCCGCAGCCGCGTCGAGATCATCGAATCCACCGCCGCCCGCATCCACGTCCGTTGGACCGCACAACCGTGCGACTTGAACTACAAGGTTTGGGGTGAGACCGCGACGGAAGATTTTTATTTTTATCCCGATGGTTTCGGCTCGCGCACTGTCACTCTACAAACCGAACCCAAAGCCGAATATGAGATCGAGGAACTGCTCATCCTCACCCCGCCCGCCGCTTATCCGTTGCGCGTGCTGCCGGAGAACCTTATCGACGTGCTCTTCCGCGATGGCACGAAGCGCGAGTTGAAGTTCCCGCTTCTCGACCAGGAACGCGATTACGAAAAGCTGCTATCGGGCGAACTGCCGCCGCTCTTTCGCATTCGCTTCGGCGCCCGAGAACCCTTGTCGGCGATCTATTTCAACCCCGGTTGGAAACGCCTGCCCTCAACCGCGTACCGGCCGTTTTACAGCCAGGGCCAGATGGTGACGCCCTTTTACTGGGGCAATCATCTCCCGCTCGCGCGACGCAAGCCCACCGGCATCAACATCGACGACCTCGCCGCGATGACCCCAGCGCACAACGCCATGATGTCTTGGGGCCACCGCCGTCCGCAACCCCTCGAAAGCCGCACCGCCGCAATGCCCGACGCCCTCGGCGTCACCCGCACGATGCAGGTCGAGAAATGGGCCTGGCTCATCGGCCTGAGTGATGCCGACGATGCGCATTTCCTTGAATGGTCACGGAGCTTTAGCACGCCGCCAAAGATCGCGGCCGAGGGCGCACGCCTGCAAAGTCCGTCCTACAACACCGAACGCCGTGCGACGCTCCTCACCGTCGAAAAACTAGTCGTCACCGTCAAGATCACCCCGACCACGCCCTGCGTGCATCCCATCTTCGAGCTTCAAGACGCCCCGAAGGCCATTACCCGCGTGAAACTGAACGAACGTGAACTCACGGCCACCGACTACGCCTGGGACGGCCGCGTGTTTTGGCTGAACGCCACGTTAACGGAGCCAGCCAATCTGCGTCTGACCTTCCAAGAAACCAACGCGAAGCGTTGAAATCATGAAACGCTTGCTGTGTTTCCTGCTCGCCCCGCTGGCTCCTCTATGACCACGCCTAGATGAAACTCTGCCTCACACTCTTATCAGCCCTCCTTCTCGCGCCGCTGGCCGCGCTGCGTGCCGCCGAGCTTTCGCCCCCACTCGATGCCGCATCGTGGGAGCCTCGCCAAGGTCTAGTTCCAGCCGAACGGTTGCCTGCCGCATTCGAGGCACGTTCTGACGAAGGTCTTCGCTTCTCGCTTTTCGGTCCGATGGCAAAAGGTAAACAGATGCGCTGGGAGCGGCCTTGGACGGGGGGTGAGCACGCGCCCGGTCAGTGGTTGGTCCTCGAATATCGGGCCCAGTGGGCGAACTCGGTCCTGCTAGCGCTGTTGGCGAATGACGCCGTCGGGAAACCGAGCGCAACGACGCTCGTCTCGGCCCAGGATCTGGTGAGAGACGGCCTGTGGCATCGTCTGATTGTGCAACGACCTTATCCGGCGAAGCCGACGGCACTGCGGGTGCTTTTGGACAGCAATGACTCCAGCTCGTGGTTCGAGCTTCGGCGACTGGAATGGGTGGCATCGCCCGACAAGGCAGGCCCCGCGCTCGCGGAAGACAAGCAGCCGTCGCAGCACCCGGACTTCCATCCGCTACCGCTTGCGTTCAATGAGCGATACGATCTGCTGCTGACGCGCCCCTACATGCGCGTGGAAAACGACACTGCGGTGCTCGATGGGGGAGCGTGGTTCACGCAGGATCATGTGAGTCTTGAAGCGGTTCCTTTTCGCGTCGAGTCTAAGCCCGGGGCGAATAACCTCATGACGCCGCCGCCGGAGCCGAAGGAAAACAACGATCTTGTCGATCATTTCGGCGTGCAAGCACCGCGTCGGGCCGTGGCACCCATCAGCCGCGATAGCCGGATCACAGTGCCCGTCGGTGGCGAAGTCAGCGAAGTGTTCCTAGTGCTCGCCGCAGAACTGCCGAGCCGGGAACAGGGCTACTTCAGCGGTCGCGGCCCCACCACATTGGACACAGTGGAGGAGTTCGCCGTGGAACTGGTTTATGAGAGCGGCGTCCGAGACCTGGCGTTTCCGTATTCGATTCAGGATGGCCGCCATCTGATTCGGCGCGCGCTGGGCGTCTACGCGGTGCCCGCCACAGGTGCGAAACTTAAGGAGGTTTTGTTGCACAATCGCAAGCTCGGCGCACGCGTGCATCTGGCTGCGATCACGGTGAACACAGGCGACCATCGGCGCTTTCCTTCGCTGGCAGTCGAAGCGAAGCCGCAAGTGGCAATGGCGACGCCGCTTGATTCTTCCCTCAAGCCATACACCCGTCGCGAGGGCGACCGCCTCAGGCTGGGCAATGCGCATTACGAACTGACGCTGGATGCCGCGACGCTCATGTCACCCGTGGCGCTAACGCACAGGCGATTGAACAACGCAAAGGCGCGCGTGGCTCCAGCGCCGCTGCTGGAGATGGAGGTCGCAGGCAAGGCCATTCCCGCCCAGCAATGGAAACTCGACTCGATCAAAGAAGTGCCGCTCGGGTTCGAAGTGAGCTATCGCAGCACCGCCGCCTCCCTTCCGCTCTGTTGCACGGTGACGGCGCGGACAGATGATTCACCGGAAGCCAGGTTTTCCCTGTCCATCTCCAACGAAGGTGCGCAGCCGGTCGATGCAGAGATCCGGTTTCCCATGCTTCGCGGCTTGCAACTTGGCGAAGCGGCGGATTTGCAATGTTTCTTTCCTCAGTATCGCAACGCGCTGGGCGGTGAACGTGCGACCTATTACGCTTACGCTGGAGTTGCCTTCCCGATGCAGTTCTTCGATGTGTTCGACGAACGCACCGGCGGTGGTGTGTGGCTGCGCACGGAGGACCTGGCGGATAGTCAGCGCAACTATTTTCTGTCAAAGCAAGGCGATGGTGCCAGCCTGCATGTCGAGTATCCGGGGCTGACCACTCGAATTCCATCCGGTGGGACCAGTGCGTTTCCCGTCACAGCTCTGGGCTTTCACGCAGGAAATTGGCGTGCCTCCGTGGATCGCTACCGGGAGTGGCTTGCGACGTGGTATCGGCCCATGAAGTCGCAGGACAAACCATGGTTGCGCGAGAGCTTCTGGCTGCTCGCCGAGATCACAGATGGTGTGCCGGAGCCGTATTCCAAGCTGCCGCCGTGGTATGACCTCGAAAAGAAGAAGGTCCTGTTTCGCGACATCCTCGCCGAATGGCAACGCAAGGCAGGCCAAAAGCCGGACATCCTGCATCTCTGGGACTGGACCCACTATCCTGCCACCATTCAGCGCTGGGGTGAATACGGCGGACGCGACTACGACAACGTGGGGGGACAAGCCGCGTTCAAGGAGGCCATCGCCGATGTGCAGAACAACCTGGGCATCGCCATGTCCCTTTATGTCAACGCCACCCTCTGCACCAAAGACACACCTGCCGGTCAGCGTCTCGCTGACAAGGCGCTGCAACTGCGAGACGGCAAACCCTTCATCCGCTATCGCGACACCTACTGCATGTGCCACGCCACGCCGGAATGGATCGAACATCAGATCCAAACCTATCGGCGGCTCGTGCGTGAGACCGGCGCGAGGATGCTTTATGTCGATCAGCAAGCCACGGTGCAGGACATCGTGAACAAGACGTATTGCGTGTGTTTTCATCCTGGTCATGGGCATCCCGTGCCGAACCGGGTGAATGAAACCGATCATCGATTCATCCGCGCCCTGCGCGAGACAGTGCCCGGAGATGTAGCGCTTTATGGCGAGTTTCCCTACACCGACACGACGACGCAGTTCTACGACAGCGCCATCCACTATTACTTCCACGACGGCGCAGGCAAAAGATTCAGCCCCACCTTCGACGCGGAGAGCAACGACCGGACTGACGAAGTCGCGTTGAACCTCTATCGGTTCATTTTCCCGAAACTGATGCATCTCGATCTTCCGCTGGCGATCACCTACAACTCATGGCATCCGCTGAAGTTTACCTTCTTCAACGGCGAAGCCATCTACGACTCGTTTTGGAACATCGATGAATCGCGCGGCCACGCCTTTGTCACGCGCGCTTACGAATTGAAGAAACGCTTCAAAGACTGCTTTGCTAGCGACGCTCCCGAGATGCTCGTCCCCACCGAGCGCGCCTCCGTTTACGCCAACCGTTTCCCCGGCAAAGCTCGCACGGTCTGGACCGTCTATAATGCCCGACCCAATACGGCAAGAGGCCAAGTCCTCGCAGTCCCTCATCAACCCGGTGCCATCTATCGCGATGAGTGGAACAACAAGGAACTCCAACCTGAAATCCGGGACGGAAAAGCCATCCTGTCACTCGAACTCGACCCGCAATCTATCGGGTGCATCAGCCAAACCCTTTTAAGATGATGAAGCGCACCCTCCTCCCCTCACTTCTGGTCTGGCTCACCGTGGCGCACGCTGCGGAGCCGTCCACAGGCAAATGAACCGGAGCCGCCTCGAACGAACCCAGCAGACCCGTCGGCGTGCTGCTTGGCGCTAACCTGGTCGCAAACCCGGGATTCAAAGCACACGGCAATATCCCGGAAGGCTGGTACTTTGATGCCGGCGCCGATGCACTGCGGAAATGGGAGCAAAAGCAAAATCCATCAATCCAATGTCATGTAGCGATAAGGTGCAGCGCTGCAGCACCACCTGTGAGTTGGGCCGGATCAATGCGTTGATCAAAAGTGGCCAGTTTGCTTCCATGCTTCACGGCGAGGGCGAGAAGGTAGAGGGCGGTGAGGTGCGGGGAAGCCGGGAGGTTTGGGAAGGCATGGGTATCAGCGAGGGAAAGGTCGTCGGGCCCCATTTCGTAAGGGCTGTCGGGTGCGAGGTTTTCCTGCGGAGCGATTTCCCGGCGAAGGGCGTGCTCCACCATGGCTTTGAGGGTGGTTTTCCTCTAGGCAGCCAGCGCTTTGGCCGCGATCAGCAGGTTGTCCGGCAAATCAAGCGTGGTTTTCATGATATGGGCGACAATATCGGAATATGGCTAAATATAAAGCTTCGTGAGTCGCTGGAATGTCGCGTGAGTCCTGAGACATGTGACACCTTCCGGCTCCGGTTCTTCCGAGACCGCCCGAAGAAATCTTTCGCACTCACATTCTTGCTTGTCTGGGGACAGATGCTTTTTGGACACGATGCCACGTCGAAGGGAACAAATTGCCTGTCCCTCAGACTCACAATTCCGGACGCGACGTTCATCTCGATCTCGGCCTGGTAAGCTTACACCCCGCACACCGCTGCCGAATAGACCCGCGCCAGCAGACGTGAACCTTCCGCGGGGATGGCGCGTCTTAAAAAAGGCGTCTGTCTGGTCTTGGCGTGCGGGCGGGTATGCGGGCGGGTCTGCGGGCGGGTTTGACGGCTT
>JACCEC011073214.1_pt1 | contig 15237 bp, 17 predicted proteins | sample 7450121 | NCBI WGS metagenome assembly JACCEC01 (sample SAMN15323455, study PRJNA562643) | freshwater metagenome | isolation source: river surface water | place: USA:Blue River Watershed | collected 2017-08-18 | reverse complement strand
GCAATTCATATATTATGCGAATAAATATAGATTGGTTAATTATGTTAAAATAAATAACAGTTGCCATAGTATTATAAATAATTTTAGACCTATTTAACTAATTCATATAATTAATTTATGTTATATTGAAACATAAATTAAATAATCAAGTTTAATAAAATTACAATTTATAAAAAAGAGATTAAACTAGATGGAAATTATAATAAAATATTTTTGTCTAATATTGGTAGAGAATTAACATATATATATTGTAATTATTTACTCAAATAATAATGTATTATTTGTGTAAATAATACGCCACGGACTATTTAATCCATTGTCCATTTTTTCAATATCATTTATATTTAATATTATTTTTTTGTATTCATTTTGAGCATTCCATCCAGTATTTGAACCATCTGTATATGACACTAATATACTATTGTCATGTATTTCCTCGATTTCTCCTATTATTTTTCCGTCTTTTGTTTTTACACGCATATATGTTTTTAAATCTGTTTTTTCAACGTGTTCTGTATTTATATTATAATATACATCTACGCAATCCAGACTATATTTAAACCTAGAATTAATATCCATAAAGGTTGGTGAAACAAGCACTTCCAGTTTTGTTTCTTTGGGAGAAAATAATACATTCGCTATTCCACCGCCAACGGCTCCGACAACATGCGTTGCGTTTGCGAAATACATTATTTTTTCAATTGTTGTCAGTTTTTCTGTAAACACTTCTGTATAGCCTTTTTCTTGAAGATGAATTATAAGCTCATCTTCGTTAACTAAGCGCCGTCTAGTAGTATAATTAGTTCCTATATTAGAGAAATCATTATGTATCCAGGTTCTCCGTGATATATATATTTTTTTAGGTGTATTTATGTTTTCATATTTTTGTTTAACATTTTTCGCAATATTTTTATAGAAATCATATATTTCTTGTCTTGGAGGTAGATTTGAATCAATATCGTGCGTATAAGAAGTAGATATATATATTTCTTTATAAATCGATGTATCATCTATTAAAATTATGTCGTCCTTTTTTATATTTATTATTTCTAAGAGTTCAGTTACAAAATTATAGAAACTGTTTTTCTGTTCATTAGGATATTGCATTAACAGCTTTATATTTGGTAATTCTTTTCTAAGTTCAAAATAAGATATTAAATACGGTAGCGAATCATATAAATAATGAAAATAGTTGTCAGTGTTGTAAACAAAAAAAAACACCGGAGTTTCATAAACTATTAGAACCTTAGTCTCATCACTATTGTCATTATATTTCATTCCATTTTTTTCATAAATTATTCCAGAATTGAGTGACATTGTTTTTTCAAGTAGTGGTAAAATAAACTTGTTTAGTTGCGTCTTTAATAATACATTTGGATAATATAAATTGTGACCTGTTATCGCACAATTTTCCAATTTATATATATTAATTTCGCGATTATTTTGGTCAGCATTGTATATCGATTTATATATTTTTTCATTTTTAAAACTAAAAATATTCATTATATTATAATTAGACTAATACTTTTATATTCATTCCAAATAATATTGTTTTATATCGTTAAGAAATAAATATAAACATATTAAATTACAAATTATATAATGTTATTTTGTTGTCATAGAATTAATACATCAATTGAACTTCAACATATTAACCCAAAATATGGTATTGAAATTGATTTGCGTGATAATTCTCAGGGTCAAATATATTTGGCACACGATCCATTTACAGAAGGAGAGCTATTTGATAACTTTTTAAAATTATATACTCATTCTTTTATAATTCTTAATATTAAAAGTGAACGCATCGAGTATAAAGTGTTGGAGTTATTAAAAAAATATAATATTACAAATTATTTTTTTCTCGATTCATCATTTCCAATGATTTATAAATTGAGTAATGAAGGAGAAAAAAATATAGCTATTCGGTTTTCCGAGTTTGAGGGTCTTGATACAATACTTAATATGAAGGGTAAAGTTGACTGGGTTTGGGTAGATTGTTTTACTAAAAATCCGCTAACATTTTATATTTATACAATATTAAAAAAAGCCGGATTTAAACTGTGTTTTGTCTCTCCTGAATTACAAAACCAAGTGGAAAATATAAATTTATACAGAAACTTTTTTATTAACGAAAATATAGAGATGGATATGATATGTACAAAATATTACAATATTGAAAAATGGTTGAATGTTCAAATTGTAATTCCTATGTCTGGGTTAGGACAACGTTTTGTAGATGCCGGATATAAAGTTCCAAAGCCTCTCATTATAGTTGATGAAAAACCCATAATTGAACACGTAATTAATTTATTTCCAAATGAAACTAATTTTAAATTTATATGTAATGATAAACATTTACGTGAAACAAATATGAAATCAATTTTGAAAAAAATATGTCCAATGAGCAAAATATACGAGGTTCCAGTTGAAGGTAGAGAAGGTCCAGTACACGCAGTTTCGCTAATTTATGATGAAATTGACAATGAAAAAGAAGTGATTGTTAGTTATTGTGATTATGGAACTGATTGGGATTATATTGGATTTTTAAAAGATTGTCGAGATCGAAATGCGGATGGTGCTATTGCTTGTTATAGTGGATTTCATCCGCATATGCTAGGAACCGATAATTATGCTTTTTTAAAAGAAACATACCCTGGTTCAAGATGGATGAGTGCTATTCAAGAAAAACAGCCATTTACCAATAATAAGATGATGGAGTATGCATCAAATGGCACTTATTATTTTAAGTCAGGAGCAATTTTAAAAAAATACTTTACCAAATTAATGAATATTGGTAAAAAAGTGAAAAATGAGTATTATGTAAGTATGGTTTATAATTTATTAGTTGAAGATGGACTCTGTGTTAATATATTTGAAATTAAACACATGTTGCAGTGGGGAACGCCTTATGATTTAGATGTATACAATGGATGGTCTAAATATTTTAATAATATTATTATTCGACAAAATGAAATAAAAAATTTTCATAATACAACACTTGTTTTACCAATGGCAGGTGCTGGTAGTAGATTTTCTACAAAAGGATATGCAAAACCAAAACCACTATTAGATGTTTGCGGGTTACCGATGATACTACAAGCAGTAAATTGTTTACCAGAGACTTCTAAAAAAATATTTATTTGCTTAAATGAACATTCAACGAAGTATGGTGTTAAAAATATATTGATGGATGCTTATACAAATTGTGAAATTGTGGAAATAAATGGTATTACAGAAGGACAAGCATGCACCACAGAAATTGGGATAAATAAAACACGTATAGAAATGGACTCATCTATATTAATTAGTGCGTGTGATAATGGCGTTTACTATAATAAAACAAAATATCAAGAGTTATTGAATGATGAGTCTATTGATATTATTGTATGGACTTTTCGAAATAACCCAACAAGTCGTAACAATCCTCATATGTATGCGTGGTTAGAAACCGATGCTTTTGATAATGTATTGAGTGTATCTTGTAAAAAGTTTAAAAATGATATACATAATTTAGAAACAAGTCATGTAATTATTGGAACTATGTTTTTTAGAAAAGCACATTATTTTATGGATGGATTACGTATGAATTATCAGGAAAATATTAGAAGCAACAATGAGTATTATGTTGATGATGTTTTAAACCAAAATATAAAATGTGGATTAAAAGTAAAAGTTTTCGAAGTTTATAACTATATTTGTTGGGGAACGCCAGATGATTATGAAACATATCTTTATTGGCAGCAATTTTTTGACAAATGTCATTGGCATAATTATAAAATCGAAAAAGACACCACTAATAAAAATATTTTTTATAATACAAAATAAATATGCCAATTATGTAAATCGGTATTTAAACCAATAATATTAATATCAAAAGTATAAAGCCATTTGCCCTCTATAATACAAATGGCTTCCAAGTTTGTGTGTGAATACGTATGGCTCGACAGTTTGAACGAGTTCCGGTCCAAGACCCGTGTTATCAATGGTGCTACTGATCATTCCGACATTCTTGAATGGAACTACGACGGCTCCTCTACTGGCCAGGCCGATAGTAGCGGAAATACCGAGATTATATTGAAACCAGTTGCCGTTTGTCCTGACCCTTTGCGTACAATTAAGGGCAACTCGTGTTTTATTGTATTATGCGACAGCATTCCTCGCCAAAATGCATTACGCATATTTGACCAGAATAAAACCGAGGAACCCTGGTTCGGCATCGAACAAGAATATGTGTTTGAGTTTCCCGGCGATAATGCGATTACAAACGCCGACGGTTTCCATTATTGCGGAATCGGTATGAATTATAAGGAGCGCGCCATTGTCGAAGAACACTTGGACGCATGTTTGCGCGCTGGACTCACCATTTCGGGCATCAATGCCGAGGTCGCGACCCGACAATGGGAGTTCCAGATTGGTCCTGCTACGGGGATTGACGCCGCCGACCAGACATGTATTGCGCGATATTTACTCGACCGTATTACCGAGAAACACGGGGCTAAAATCTGTTATTTCCCGAAAATAAACTCTGCCGCAAATGGTTCGGGATGCCATATTAATTTCAGTACACGGGCAACACGCGGGCCAGGCGGTTTGAAAGTTATAGAGACAATGATGTCAAAGTTGGCCGAGAAACATGATAAACATATCGAGATTTATGGCGACTATAATCAATATCGTTTGACAGGCAGACACGAGACATCTTCGTATAATGTGTTTAGTTATGGGATTGGGACTCGAAATACTTCGGTGCGAATCCCGAACCAAACGAAGGAACAGGGATGTGGATATTTTGAAGATAGGAGACCAGCGGCAAATGTAGAGATTTATGGTGCAACTGCAAAGCTTTTTGAGACGTGTTGTCTTGGTTTAGATGAGTTTGGTTCGAAATAAAATTATACACATTTGAACAATTAAAACTGCACAAAGTGCGATTCAAAGTCAAATGAAACGTTGCCGATAAATTAATTAAGACACACACAGTGTATATAAACTTAAATATTCAACGGAGGAGCCACTTGACCAGTAACGCGGCTTCGCCGCGTAAAATTGAATTATTTTCAAAAAACATTTGATAACAGTAATTTTATAAAATGATGCTAATGAAACTTGAACTTATTGAGGGGCTCGTGGTTAAACGCCCATCCCGACACGTAAAAACTCCATATGTTGCTGATGTTCAAATAAATAATAAAGAAATCCTTGCGCATTCTCCCTCTCTCGGTTGTTGCGGTTTGGCCGATACTGATGCCGTTGTGCTTATGGAATCTAATCCTCGCAATGGAAACAAATGCTCGCACACAATTTGTCTGTCTATTAAAGACACACAAATTATTGGAATCAACCCGAAAATTGCCGAAAATCTGGTCGAATCCGCATTAACCAATAACTGCCTCTCCACACTTCGTAATATACGCAAATACAATCGCGAAACAACGATTCGTATTGATGGCCACGTAGATTCCCGATTCGATTATGCCGGATTTGATGAACACGGTCGCACATTTATTATGGAGGTAAAAGTAGTCCCTCTCGCTGATTACGAAAATAGTTTATCAAAAGAACGCGCCAAAATGGATTTTAGTAGTCGTGATCCTTCAACAAAAGTCGCGTATTTCCCAGAAGGGTATCGAAAGAAAGTGGGCGAGCCAGTGAGCCCACGTGCGCTCAAACATATTCGCGAACTCACGTGGATAAAGCGCAACTCACAAGTTCGCACTATTATGTGCTATGTGATTCAGCGCACAGATGTAGATCGGTTTCAGCCATCTGTAAATGACCCTGAATATAGGTCGGCATTCTACGAAGCAGTCGAAGCAGGTGTAGAGGTGATAACATTGGTTATAAAATGGACACGCGATGGCACAGCATATTTTGTGCGCGATGATTTGCCTGTTGTGGGAATAAATCGACATAACACATAATTGTAAGAAAGAGACAGAGAGTAATAAAAAATTGAAAAGTTTAGTAAACATAAAAATAATAATAACAAGATGATACAACAATTATTTGACAATTTGAGAGCCGAGCAAAGGTATTTGTTTACGGCAAAAATATTTAATCAAAATGATGAATATATGTTTCGAGCGGATTTTATTGACGTGTTGGGATTAATACCTGGTGCGATTGATACATTACGTGTGAAAAATGTTCGTTGTGAGACGCGCCATGAAATAAATGGTTGTGGTTTGTTGTCTATGCCGGCTTCGTGGATTACAAAAGTAGAAACTTTGGAAAATATTACAAATGAGAAATTAATATTACCAAGCGAAATATTGCTTATTATAGATTCATTTGTTTGATCCCGCAAAGTAGGGATCAGTATAAATAAGAATCCGCAATTGTGTATTTTTATGTCAAAATAATATATAATGAGTAATTTTCCAATTACACCGACCGAAAAGAAAAATGAGACAAATCTCATTTTCTTTTCGGTGTTTACCACCCATAAATATAAAAATAAGACAATTAATGTCTCATTTTTCTTTTTGTAGGGTGTAATAATGAAAATATTCGCAGAAATATTGATAACTATATTAATAACAGAATTAATAAGCTTCCAATTAAATTACGGGGTATTAAAATTGGCGATTGGAATGTATCAGATGTGACTAATATGAATAGGTTGTTTCAAAATAGAAGATCATTTAATGAACCATTAAATTGGGATGTGTCTAATGTAACTGATATGTCATATATGTTTTGGGATGCTAACAGCTTTGATCAGCCATTAAACTGGAATGTATCTAAGGTAACTGATATGTCATATATGTTTAGGGATGCAAGAGCATTTAATAGTGAATTAACATGGGATGGAGGGCCCTGGAATGTATCAAATGTTAAAAATATGTCATTTATGTTTTGTAGTGCTAGTAGCTTTAATCAGCCATTAAATTGGGATGTATCTAATGTTATTGATATGTCAACTATGTTTAGGGATGCTGTTTCATTTAATTAGCCATTAAACTGGAATGTGTCAAATGTTAGAAATATGACAGGTATGTTTTATTATGCTACTTCATTTAATAGTCCATTAACATGGAATGGAGGACCTTGGAATGTAAAAAAGGTTACACATATGACATTTATGTTTTTTGGTGCTACAAATTTTAATCAAGATTTAAGCGGCTGGGAATTAGATAATATTAGAGATATGTATTCTATGTTTAGTCAGGCAACAAATTTTGCTATATACCCAAATTGGACTATTAGACCTGGAGCATTTACTGATGATATGTTTGATGGTACAAAACTCGAAACTTATATTAAACGACTTACACCTCGAAACCATTTTTTATTGGCAGCTGATGCACTCGATAAATTAACCAAACATGACCCCTATGGACTAAATGCCGAAACTGAAAAAGATCTAGGACAATATATGAATATTAAAGGCATTAGAAGAGACTATAAAACTCTTGATGGTAAGATTGTGCATTTGCCAAAGGGAGGTCGAAGAAGCATCGACCAAAGAACTGACCGAAGAAGCATCGACCGAAGAAAAACTAAACAAAGAAAAACTAAACAAAGAAAAACTAAACAAAGAAAATCTACGAAAAGAAAAAACATGAATTTACAATAAAAATAATATCATAATAATATATAATGGCTAAATTTCCAATCGATGATGGAAATATTCACGAAAATGTTAAAAACTATATTAATAACAAATTTGATCTTCCATGGCAATTATGGGGTGTTAAGATTGGTAATTGGGATGTATCAAGAGTAACTGATATGCGTGGTTTATTCCATTTCCAAAAAACATTTAATGAACCATTAAATTGGGATGTATCAAGAGTAATTACTATGTCAGGTATGTTTAGAGAAGCTAGTGCATTTAATCAACCATTAACCAGGAATGGACGACCTTGGAATGTATCTAATGTAATTACTATGTCAGGTATGTTTAATAGAGCAATTAGCTTTAATCACCCATTAAATTGGGATGTATCAAATGTTCAATCTATGGAAGCTATGTTTAATGAAGCAACTAGCTTTAATCAGCCATTAAATTGGGATGTATCTAAGGTTACTGATATGCAATCTATGTTTAATGAAGCAACTCGCTTTAATAGTCCATTAACATGGAATGGAGGACATTGGAATGTATCAAATGTTAAAAGAATGGGTGGAATGTTTTGTAATGCAACCAGTTTTAATCAGCCATTAAATTGGGATGTATCTAATGTTACAAATATGGCATATATGTTTTATAAAGCCGTAAATTTGAATATAATTCCAAATTTTAATATTAGACCTGGAACGTATACTAATAAAATGTTTACTGGTACAAAAATTGAAAAATTTGCAAGTCCACTAACACCGCTAAATCAATTTTTGATGACTCGGGGTGAAATGGAAAGTCTTGCACCAAATCAATTTGATGCTTACAATGAGTTAGATCTGGGGCAATATATAGGTGTTGAAGGCCTTAGAGGAGACCATATATCTCTTGATGGTAAGATTGTGCATTTGCCAAAGGGAGGTCAAAGAACCGACCGAAGAAGAACTGACCGAAGAAGAACCAACCAAAAAAGAACCAACCGAAGAAGAACCGACCGAAGAAGAACTGACCAAAAAAGATATGGAAAACGCCACACACGGTCACATCAAAAACATTAAAAGACATAATCAAAATATAATATCATAATATTACATAATGTCCAGAACAGGTTTATATGACAATGATCTAATTACCGAAGTTGAACAGGATAAAGTGAAAGAAGCAAAGGAACTAATTCAACAAGGTGCCAATGTTAATTATATCGATGATTTTGGATTTACGCCGTTATTTATTGCTATCCGCAATAAATCAATTGATATGGCAACAATGCTTGTTAATCATGGCGCTTATATCAATATTGATCATGGATCAACACCATTGATGTATGCAATTGATATGAATTCATTTGAAATAGTAAAACTACTTGTTAATAGAGGTGCCGATGTTAATTATATACATCTTGGAGCATCACCTCTTACTTGGGCACTCTATTTAAAACGCCCAAATACAATAGCAGAACTTCTTATTGAACACGGCGCGGATGTCAATTATTTTAGCTCTAATAGAATTACGCCTTTAATGATTGTGTGTACTAATGGAAATGAAAAATTAATACATTTACTGCTAAGTAGAGGGGCGGATCCAAATATTAGAAACAATGATGGCAAAACAGCATTCGATTTATTAAAAGAAAAACATCCACATATTTACGAAAAAATACAGAAAGATAAATTTTTGGTGGCTAATGAAGAATTGTGGACATTAACAAATGGTAACATCGAGGCTAGTACTCAAAGAAATATGGCAGAATATATGGGTATTCGAAAAGGTGGTCAAAAAAAAACCAAGCAAAAAAGATCCGCCAAGAGAGGAAAGACGCGTTCACGGCGGCGACAATAAATATTACGTAAATATATCCAAACTTATTTGCGCAATAGCACATGCAACAATATATCCATGCCCAAATGGATATGACGTATCATTTATTTTTTCTATTATTTTTTCTTCGCTCACCTCTATACAATCAACATCGCCATCTCTTGTTCTTGGGCCATCAAAGTCATAAATCGTAATATTTTTGCCTTCATCTAATTGTTTTTTCCAATATGCCGTCATTTCTCTGTCTTTAATAAGTTCGTAGTATTCTTTTACATAGACTTCTTTTCTTGCCGTAATGTAATCCATATCACCTTTATCTTCATATCCTTCAAAACGAGCGCATAATATTTTCTTTCCTTTACCCTTAGGATATTTTCTTTTTGGACTATTTTGTTTTTTCCACCAGTCTTTTGTTTCCTTCTCATCAATGCCTTCGAATATTTTGCCGGATTGCCATCTACTTTCATAGTTCCAATATCCTTTATATCCTCCCTCAATAGGAGTCATAGGACTAAAATCGAGCCGGTTTTTACTAGTTTTTGATTGTGCACTGGTGACGTTCAATGTGATACTGTTGGGGTCTATTTTCTTACCCCATTCACCTCTCACATTCATACTTGCGATATAAAGTTTACCTTTCATTTTTGATATTGTGTTGCTGATTTATGTGTGAATTAAATATCAATTTTTTACACCTTTGCACTGACGAGCCTTGTGAATTGCCGATTTTATAAGTGCAAAGGTGTATAATCAATTTATTATAAAAATATAAAAATATAAATAAAGTATATAATGCCAACATTAATAACAAATGACAACATAAAAACACTTGTTAAAAATTTTATTGTTAACAAAAACAAATTACCCGATGATTTGAAAAATATTTCTATTGGTGAATGGGATGTGTCGCATGTAACAAATATGTCGCAATTATTTTATTGTACCGATAAAAAAATAGAAAAAAATATGAAAAATTTAATGAACCATTAAATGGCTGGAATGTATCAAATGTTAAAGATATGAGTGATATGTTTAGACATTGTTCAGAATTTAATCAGCCATTAAATGACTGGGATGTTTCAAATGTTAGCGAGGGGCGTTGTATGGAAGGTATGTTTGAATACTGTAAAAAATTTGATCAACCCTTAGACAAGTGGAATGTATCAAAAGTTACAAATATGTGTAATATGTTTATGACTTGTCGTGCTTTTAATCGAGATTTAAGTACTTGGGATGTGTCAAATGTTAAAAATATGGCAACTATGTTTTGGTGTTGTGATAATTTTAATCAAGATTTAAGTAGTTGGGATGTTTCAAGTGTTAAAACTATGGAGATGATGTTTTGTGATTGTGAAAGTTTAACTATAAATCCTGGATGGGTAATTAATAGAGGAACAAATACAAATAGTATGTTTGATAATACACCATTAAAAAATGTGAAATTAGTTCGTTCATCTTACAATTTAAAAACGGCAAATAAAAATTCGAAAAATTTGGTTGACTATTATAATGAAAAATTAGAACAGAGAAGAGGAAAAAAAACACCAACCAATATATCGGCATTACCAGAAGAATTAATAGATAAAACATTGGAATATTTTGATCCACGCGGATATACACCAACAGTAAAATCAAGAAAAGCGCCCCCAAAAGAGTCATTATTATTATCGCCAGGAGGAGGAGGATATGCGGGAGGTAAGAAAAGAAAGAGAACGCAGAAGCGCAATAAAAATGTATAGAAGCTTATATATAATGAAAAAAACTTCAAAAAAAAAGAGATTTATATTTGACGATTCAACTGAAATTACTGATAGAAATATATATAAATTAGTTGAAAAATATACTAGTGGGAGAAAAACGGTGTTGCCAGAATTTTTACAAAATAAAAATATTGGTGATTGGGATGTCTCTCGTGTGACAATTATGCAGGCTTTATTTGTCGAATGTCCTGATTTTAATGAACCATTAAATAACTGGAATGTGTCAAATGTTGTAAATATGGAAAACATTTTTTATAATTGTAAACTTTTTGATCAAGATTTAAGTAATTGGAATGTGTCAAAAGTTGAAACTATGAAATATATGTTTTATGGTTGTGAAAGTTTTAATCGAGATTTAAGCAAATGGAATGTTTCAAATGTTACAAATATGTATTGCATGTTTACTTCTTGTAAAAGTTTAACTATAAATCCTGGATGGACAATTAACAAAGACACAAATGCGCAACGTATGTTTGATAATACACCATTACAAGGTCAAGTATTAAGAAGAGCACCTTATAATATAAGAGAAGCAAATAAAGATTCAAAAAATTTGGTTGACTATTATAATGAAAAATTAGAAAAGAGAAGAGGGAAAAAAATACCAACCAATATATCGGCATTACCAGAAGAATTAATAGATAAAACATTAGAATTTTTTGACCCATATGGATATACATCAACAGTAAAATCAAGAAAAGCGCCCCCAAAAGAGTCATTGTTATTATCGCCAGGAGGAGGATATGCGGGAGGTAAGAAAAGAAAGAGAACGCAGAAGCGCAATAATAGAAAGTTTTAGAAAGTTTTTTATAATCAATTGATTATAAAAATGTAAATAAAATGTATAATGCCAACCAAAATTACTGATCACAATATAAACGATTTAGTTAGAAGTTATATTTTTGACAAAACCAGTTTACCAGAAGATATGCAAAAGATTGGTGATTGGGATGTGTCAAATGTTACAAATATGGAAGGAGTGTTTATGGAGTATGAAGAATTTAATGAAGATATAAATGAATGGAATGTGTCAAATGTTACAGATATGAGTTTTATGTTTTCTGGATGTAAAAAATTTAATAAACCTTTGTATAAATGGATTGTATCAAAAGTTGAAAATATGAATTATATGTTTGATGGTTGTATTAATTTTAATAAAAATATAAATGATTGGAATGTGTCAAATGTTACAGAAATGGATTCGATGTTTAATTATTGTAAAAAATTTAATAAACCTTTGTATAAATGGGATGTATCAAAAGTTGAATTGATGGACTATATGTTTGAGGGCTGTATTAATTTTAATCAAGATTTAAGTAGTTGGGATGTTTCAAATGTTGAAAATATGAATTATATGTTTTTTAATTGTGAAAATTTAACAAAAAAACCAAATTGGATAATTAGTGAAACAACAATTGCAGACAATATGTTTGGAGATACACAATTTGAAGGTGAAGAATTGGAAAGAGAACCATATAATCGTAGAGAGGCAAATAAAGATGTAATAAATACAAATGAATTGTTTACACATGAAAAGTTACATAGAATACCAGAAGAAGTAGTAAGAGATAACATAATATCTTATTTTGATCCGATGAGGCTGACAAAAACATTAAAAACAATGGAAAAAAGAAAAAACGAGAATCGAAATAAGTCAAGAAAGAGAGAAGAATCACCGCCAGGAGGAGGAGGATATGCGGGAGGAAAGAAGAAAAAGAGAACGCAGAAGCGCAATAAAAAGGTCTAAAAAATTTTTACAATCAATTGATTATAAAAATATAAATAAATTGTATAATGCCAACATTAATTACTGATAATAATATACATAATTTAGTTCAAAAATATATTAATGATAAAGATAGTTTGCCAGAAGATATGCAAAAAATTAGTAATTGGGATGTGTCTCGTGTAACAAATATGTCGAAATTGTTTTATGGTTGTGAAAGTTTTGATAAAAATATAAATGGTTGGAATGTATCAAATGTTACAAATATGAGTTTTATGTTTTTCTGGTTGTAAAATATTTAATAAACCATTAAATAAATGGAATGTTTCAAAAGTTGAAACTATGGAAGCTATGTTTAGTAATTGTATAAGTTTTAAACCTTTGCACATTTAAAATGCCAATTATATAACCTAAAATCGCCTTCGGCGATTTCTTGGATATAAAAGGTAATTTATCAGTTGCAAAGTGACAGTTACCTAAGAACGTTCAAAGATGCCGACCTCTGGTCGGCATTTAGAATGTGTAAAGGTGTAATCAACCATTAATTGATAATCCAGTTATAAATGCTTGGAATGTGTCAAAAGTTACAAATATGGGAGGAATGTTTTATAATTGTTTAAATTTTAATAAAGATTTAAGTAGCTGGGATGTATTAAATGTTACAAATATGAATTATATGTTTTTTAGTTGTAAAAAGTTAAAAAATCCTCCAAGATGGATAATTAATGAAGGGACAAATACAAGCCATATATTTGAAAATACTAGATTCAAAGATTATCAATTACAAATAGTACAGTACAATATAAAAAAGCAAGGGAGGAAAGAGCAAGAGAGGAAAGAGCAAGATAGGAAAGAGCAAGAGAGGAAAGAGCAAGAGAGGAAGAAAGACAATACAGAAATGCAAAAAAAAATGTAAATAAAGTATATAATGCCAATAGAAATTACTAATGATACTATACATAATTTAGTACAACGTTATATAACTAACAAAACTAATTTACCAAAAGCTATGCGAATTATTGGCAATTGGGATGTATCTCGTGTGACAAATATGGCAGGATTGTTTTATGAACAAATATCTTTTAATGAAGATATAAATAATTGGGATGTTTCAAATGTTACAAATATGAGTGAAATGTTTTATAGATGTCAAAGTTTTGACAAACCTTTAAATAAGTGGAATGTATCAAATGTTACAAATATGAAAGGGATGTTTTATAGATGTAATAGTTTTAATCAACCATTAAATTATAATCCAGTTACAAATGCTTGGAATGTGTCAAAAGTTACAGATATGAGTTTTATGTTTTGTAGTTGTTCTAATTTTAATAAACCATTAAATAATTGGAATGTATCAAATGTTATAGATATGAGTTTTATGTTTGAGCATTGTCTAAGCTTTAATCGAGATTTAAGTAATTGGGATGTTTTTAATGTTGAAAATATGAATTATATGTTTTATTTTTGTGTAAAGTTAAGAATAAATCCAAAATGGATTATTAATGATAAAACAAGAACAGATAATATGTTTGTACATACACCATTAAAAGGTTTAGTATTAGAAAAATCGCATGCTCGCTATAATGTAGTAAAAGCAAATAGAGATGTCGATAGTACTATTATGGCATTGTCTAAAACTAATATACCGGAAGATTTAATAGAAGAAATAACTACATATTTTGATCCAGAAATGGAAACAAAAACAAGAAAAGCACGGAGAGAAACAGGAAGCAAAAAAAAGTTATCTTTATTACCAGATGAAAATCAAATGAATGATCCAGGAGGAGGAGGATTTTTTCCTCTATCCGTAAAAGGAAAAAGCAAGAGAGGAGGAAAAAGCAAGGGAAGAAAGACAACACATAAACGCAATAAGAAGGGTTAGAAGAAGTTTTTATAAAAAACTACATATAATACCAACAATAATTACTATTGGCATTATACAAGATTTATTACTCATTTTATAGATTTTTTTGTTTAAGTTTCCAAGCCTTGTCTGCTGCATCATCAAGTTCTTTCATACCTGTATAAATGGGGGCTCCTCCATTACGATTTACTTTTTGAACTACATATTTATGTTTGTTGGCAATTTTAAAATCATGTTTGAAAATTTTTTCAGGTGTTCCTAATTCAAGTTCGAGTTTTGCGCGAGCAAGTTCGCGCTCTCTCATTTCTTCGGCTAATTTTTCTTCTTTTGCTTTTCGTTCAGCTTCTTTTGCCATTTGTCTTTCATTTTTCCAGAGTTGATTAATTCTTGCTGTTTCGGCATTTGCCTCTAATATTTTTCTGCGTTTTTCTTCCGCAATAGCAAGCTTTGCATTATTTTCAGTGTTGTTTTGTTTTTTTTCGATTACTATTGTGGGTATAAT
>JACCEC011036993.1_pt1 | contig 15239 bp, 17 predicted proteins | sample 7450121 | NCBI WGS metagenome assembly JACCEC01 (sample SAMN15323455, study PRJNA562643) | freshwater metagenome | isolation source: river surface water | place: USA:Blue River Watershed | collected 2017-08-18 | reverse complement strand
GATATATTTAAAAATGGATTATTCATTTCATTTATTAAATTACTTTCAAAGTTTCCTATTATTGAATTTTGATTTAAAAATCCTGACATTCTTACACGAACTTGACTCCTGTTACGTGTTCTCTCTACATACTCATTTACCACATTTACTAATGATGATAATTCATTCTGAATAATATTATCTATATTTGATTCCTCCTCTTCTGTTCTTGCCTCAAATAATTCCTCTTTTTGTTGTTCTGATTCTTCTCCCTCTTGTATTTGTGATTCTCCTACTTCTTGTTCTAAAGATTCTTCTCCTACTTCTTGTTCTAAAGATTCTTCTCCTACTTCTTGTTGTTGTGTATGATTTATAATTGGTTCTCTTTGAGTAAAAATTGTATTTTGAAAACTTCTTAAAAATTCAGGTCTTAATAAATCAGACATTAAACTTCTAGCAAAACTACCTTGATGAAAAGTTATATTTGAATGTTGAAGAGGTATAGCAGGTGGTATAAATGATGGTTGATGTATCATTCGATTCATATTCTCTATATATCTCTCCGTCTCTTCACATTGTATATAACGATTAAATTGCTCTATTACTTTATTATCCTTAATTACATTTCCATTTTCATCTCTCTTTCTATCATACACTACTATCTTCTCTATCTTCTTCATCTTCATCTCCTCCTTCTCCTCAAAATTTTCCCATTTATCTAAAAATAACATCTTATCATCTCCCATTATATATTCATTACCATCATCAAAAAATACTTTCGTATATTCTATATTATAAATCATCAATGATACCTTAGATAAAATATCTTCCTGAATTTTACCTATCTTCTCCTTTCTTTTAAATTGAAAATCAAACTTATACTCATTGTACATAAGTTCCACCTTTCGTTCTAATTCATTACTCATTCTCCTAAATTATCAATTCTATTCTTTTTTTCCTTTTTTTTCTTTATATTCAATAAAAATATAAATAATATATAAAAAAATAAAAACAGTTTAGACATATTCTTTTATCTGCCAACACATAATACATTTTTTATCATAAGGACTATTTAAATTATCATCAGGTACACTTATAAAATATGGTGGTGTACCATTCATACTATTAATATCAGCAGGAGATGTACATCCAAAATTATCAGTTGATAGACAATCCATCTGTTCTTCACCTTCCATACAATCTTCACAATTACCTCCTATAATTGATTTTCGAAAGCATTTTTTAGGATTTAAATGACATTCTTCACAATCTTTTAAATTTCTCTTCATTCGATCAAACTTTACACAATCCTCATAATCACATTTTGAACTACAATCATCCACTTCTAATATCTCTTGAGGTATCGTCAATCTTGTGATTGTACCCTTCATTAAATTATTTGTCAATAATCTTCTTAAATTTTGAAGTGATATTTTTTTCGGTTCATTCTCATATTTTTCTTTGACAAAAGGTTGAATTTCTAAATAAAAATAAAAAAGTAGTCGAAGAAGTATCAAGATAACAATAAAAAGAAAGAACCATTTATTGTTTAATCTTTCCATAAAATGTAAAATATCTTTTTTTTTAAGTACCATTTCAAATACTACTACTATTAGTATTTAATAAATTTTAGGCCAGCATGTTTGACATTCATATAAAAATGGATCTCTTGGTCCTCTTCCATCACATCCATATATCTCCTCACATGATTTTAACATTTTACATTTTTCACAACTTCCTCGAAAAGGTATATAACATAAACCTTTACTTTGACACTTCTTACACATATCATATTTTTTCTTCTGTTCCTCATATTGTAAACATATTTTCTTATCACACATCTCGCCACAATTCTTCTTTGTATATTTATCAATATTCTCTCTCATACTTGGTATATTCATATCTATCTTTGTCTTTATTACTCTATATTGATTCGGAAAAGTATACATACTTATAAATGAAAAAAATAATACCAATATAACAATCATACACAAAACCATAATTAAATGCTCAAAATTCATTTCTCTATTTAATCATTCTATATTTTTTTTATTTTTTTTATCATTTATCTTTAGTAAAAAACATGATTCTTATGGAAAAAGAAAATGAACTTATTATTCAAAAATTAATTGAATTTATCCTATTTATTCTTATCTTTACATTTATATTCTATCTTTTATGGAAAGGTGAAAAACCAGGATTCCTTGCTATAAAAAATAATTATTACATCTTTTTTATGGCTATTTTACCCGCCATTATTTTTAGTTTTTCATATAATTATTCATATTTTTATGTAGAAGAAAATGTAAATCGATTTTTAAATCAATATATACAAGAATCTGTTCTTCATTCTTATTTTATTGAAAGTAAAGAAGATAAAATGGATCGAGATATTTATATCAAAAATATGATTTATTTAAAAACAATTATTGTTAAGACTCTATTCCTTTCATTTAGTATTTATTTTACTCTCTTTACACGTATAATTATCGATAAAGGATTTATGAGTCAATCAAAGTTCTCTTATTCTCCCGAAGTGATAGAAAAATATGTAAAATCTGAAAATAATATATTCTTTAATTTATTAGGTATATTGATTGGTGGATTATTATTTGCTATTCTTTATTTCTTTAATTTATCACGTTTTCACTATTTTCAATTTGATAAAAAACTAAAATTAAATCAACCGATTCAAGTTGATTTACCCTATTCATAAAAAAATAATAATTTATTTATATGGATGACAAAACCATCCCATGTTGGGATGGAGTGTTGCTTTCTGGAAGTTCTAAGAACTTCCCAAGAAAGCTAACTTATTTTTCCAATAACGATTCATCATATCAACTTTCCATTGATATTTATCTTCATCTGAGATTCCTAATAAATCAACCATCTGTTCAAATGTCATATTCTCTAAATAACTATATTCTGGCAACATCTCAAAATCCGTTTTTCCCACTTGTTTAGGTTCTTTGATTAATTGTCGTATCTCAAATTGTGGATGTAAATTAACTCTTACTATCTTATAATTTCGAATATCATTTACTAATTTATAACCATGTATCTTCATATAATGATTCATTCTTAATTCACTCCACTTTTCATTAAAATCATAATCTTTAATACATTCTATCTCTCTCTCATCCATACACTCTATCGGACTTTTAAATATCCATCCATCCTGATCTACCGAATTAAATAATGTTAAATTAGGAGGTATTCTCACAAATCTACCCTGTATATCTCTCTCTATCCTTGATAAACAATACATCTTCTTCTCCTCAAATAATAAATCAAATTCTAATTCATGATTCCCTTCCGAATTAATAAATATCACATCCGATCTTACTATAAATACTATCTTATTCTTAAATAACTCATTCCCAATCACAAACATATCCTGAAAAGTAATATTATCATCATCATCATTTATTAATATGATCTTCTTATTCTCTATCTTTTCATACTGTATCGTCTGAAAAAATGTCTCTATATCCTTTCCTATGACTACAACATTTTGTATCAATTTATTTTTATAGTTTTCTAATACACATTTTATCTGTAAATGATATAATAAATCATTACCCTCTATCTTTCTAACATATGTAATCATCTGTATTCCCTCTGACATTATACCATTCTCTTCATTTTTTTTAATCTCTTTCGTTATATTAAATATATTTTTCTTCTCTTCTATATGAAAAGTAAAATTTTCATTCCATCTTTCAATACAAATCATTGTTTTACTCTCTTGATACTCCTCTTCAAACCAACTCTTAAATTCATTCTCCTCAAAATCTATTTTTGCATATATCTTCTTCTGATATAAAATTACATACCTTTGTATCATCTCATCTATTCTTTTATTCTTCATATAAACAATATATTTGCATTTTCGTATATAATCTTCTATATTTAATTCATCTATATATTTTTCATCTTCTTTTATCTTCTCTTCTTTACCTTCTAAACATCGAACTGATTCATCTTGTATATTCACTTTTACTTTTTGATAGATATTTTCATCATCACAAAAAATTAATACAAAATTCTCCTTTTCAAATTGATAGGGTACTTCTTCCATTTTTAATTCTCTTTACTCTTTTATTCTATTTATTTTATATCCAAAAATTATTTTTATTTTTCATTTTTTTAATTTTTTTTTCATTTTAAGATGATACATTCATTTTTCAAAAAGATAAAAAAATTGAATTTATTATTTTTTAAAGAAAAATGAATATAAAGAAAAAATAATCATAATAGAATAGTAAATAAAAAGTACTCGAAGATGGAAGAACAGAAGAAAAAAAGTAAGACACATTCAAGACCCAAACCTCAAACAGCATATCAAGAACTTAATTCTTTACTGGTGGCAGTAAAGTCTGGACAAATTACAGTGACAGATGCATTAAATCGAGTTCAATTACGTGAACAACAACAACCGACTCGACCATATGCGAAGATTACGGAGGAGGGTGATATTTCACTATATGGAATTTCGAAAGAACCGATTACATTAAATGTAGAGGAGTGGGATAAATTATCGAAGACGATTAAGGCGAGTTATATTGAAAATTATATTAAATTTAATGAGGAGAGAATTATGAAAAAACAATTTTTAGTAAAACAGCGTTCATTATTTACAGAAGATGGTGAGGAGTAAGTTAAAAATATATATTATATGAATATATTTATAAATAAATACAATGTAAAAAAATAATAATTAATTTTTTAAATATAAAGATTTTATTATATATAAAATATAATAGAATGGAGGAGAAGGAAGGAGTGATTCCAATAAAGAAGAGGCATGAAGGTAAGAGACATTTTATCTTAACAGAGCCTTTAATAAAATTAAGAAGACATATGGGTCAATTAGTGGAGCAGACGGATAAGTATGGAAATTTTTATGGTAAAAATCCATATGAAGCTGCGCGTAAGGCGAGTAATTCGATATTTGAGAGTTTTTTATTAGAAGGAAATTTATTTGATGGTTCACAAAACTTAGTCTTTGAATTAAAAGAGATCACAAAAGATTCATCTCATAAAAATTATAAATATGAAGTAAAAAGAGAATATTTAAAAGATCCAATTATTATCCCTTTAAAAAATGGAGAAAAATATTATATTCATTTTAAAAATACAATTAAATCTATTAAGTAAATTTTTTAAATTTTTTTAATAAATAAAATCAAATTTATTTATTTTAAGAAAGGGTTCGTTTTTTTCTCAATTATAAGTATATAAAGAAAAAAATGACTCAAGATGGCGGAAAACGTAAACCCCCAAGTGAATGGACTACTCACTTAATGAAAGTATATAAGGAGATGAAGGCTAAGAACCCTGATACTAAATTAGGTGATGCTATGAAAGAAGCCAAAAAAACCTACAAGAGTGTCGCCAAACCTAAGAAGGGTGGTGACCGTGAAGATAAGAAAGAGGAAGATGAACGTGATGATGAGGATGAAGAACAAGAGGGTGGAAAGAAGAAGAAACGTTCATCCAAGAAAAAAGCTTCCAAAAAAAAGAAGACTACCAAAAAGAAGAAGTCCACTTCTCGTAAGTAAATTCATTTAATATCTTGATATTTGATTCTTTTAGTAAATACATAAAAGAATCTTAACTATTTATAAGAATGAATTATTATTATCTATTTTTCATATTATTATTTTTATTTATTATTATCTTTATCTATTATCCAAAAAGAGAAGATTTTCAATGTAACACACTTCGTAAAAGATTATTATGTACCATCCGTTGTCGTGATGTTCAAGATTTAACTCGTAAATGGCAATGTTTAACACATTGTTGTTCTCCTGTTTAAAAATCATCATCTATCTCCACTGTCTTCGCTGTCTTTGAGATCGTCGACTTCTTATATTCACCCACCTTCTTCTCAAAGAAATTCGTCTTCGGTCTTAATGAGATTAACTCCATAAATTCAAATGGATTCTCTACCCTCCATCTCTTCTCATACCCTAATTGTACTAATAATCGATCCGCAACAAACTCAATATACTGTGACATCATCTCCTTATTCATACCTATTAAGGCACATGGAAGTGAATCATTAATAAATGATTTTTCAATCGTCACCGCCTCCTCCATAATGTGATATACAATCTTCTCATCTAAACGATTCTTTATCTTTGAATATAATAAACATGCGAATTCACAATGTAAACCCTCATCTCTACTAATTAATTCATTGGAAAATGTTAATCCCGGCATCAATCCCCTCTTCTTTAACCAATAAATCGCACAGAATGAACCCGAAAAGAAGATACCCTCCACTATGGCAAATGCTATTAAGCGTGTCGCAAATGAAACTTCTTTATTCTCTATCCATTTATATGCCCATGCTGCCTTCTGTGCTACACAGGGTATATGTTCTATGGAATTTAAGATTCTCTCTTTCTCATCCTTCTCTTTTATATATGTATCTATTAATAATGAATATGTGATTGAATGAATCGTCTCATTATAACTCTGATATGTGTAAAATGCCCTCGCCTCCGGTATCTCTATCTCCCTCTGAAAACGTGTCGCTAAATTCTCATTTACTATACCATCACTTCCCGCAAAAAATCCTATAATATTTTTTATAAAATACCTCTCATTCTCCGTTAACTTCATCCAATCTACCTCATCCTGCTCTAACTGAATCTCCTCCGCCGTCCAAAATGTACCCTGTGCATCTAAATATTTTTGATAAATATCATGATATTTTATAGGAAACATTACAAAACGATTTATGTCTTTCATAAGTAAGATTTCATTTTCATCATTACTTTTTACTACTGTCGGATCTTCTAAAATCAAAGACATCTCTTTTTTGTTCTATTATTCTATTCCTTTTTTTTTTTATCTTCCTTTCTTTTTTCTTTTTTTCTTATTTTCATTTTTCTTTAATTTGAACTTAAAGAAAAATGCGTAAAAGGATAACTTACAAATAACTCGAAAAAAGATAGTAAGATGAATGAGCAATTAAATACATTAATTGAGGATTATTTATATACACTTGATAGATATAAGATTCATAATATACCAGAGAATTTAAACATAAAGAAACCATATATAGAGGAGTATATTATGAATTTAAGTAAATTTTATAGAATTGAGATATTAAAAATAAAGATAATGGAGAAGATAGAGGATGAAGAGATATCGAAAGAGGATATACAGACGATACTCTCTTTTTTATATCCATTTACGAAGGAAGATAAAACATTAATACAAAAATATATATATGAAAAGATCTCTTATGAAAAGATAGAAGAATCTTCTTTTATCTATTCACTCTTCATTCTCCAAATTAAATATTTTCAATTTTACATGTTAATGATTGATTTATTTTATAATCGTCAACACCATCAACAGTTATCAGAAGATATTTATTTATGGATAGAGAATAATGATAGTAAAATGAAAAAGTATTTTCGAAGTTGTCATAGAGAGAAGAAGACATATGAGATCTCTTCATTTGTAGTCTTTTATAATTTGTTAAATGAACTTTTTATTTATTATGAGAATACACTTGAACTTCTACAGAATGAATTAAATGTGATATTTCAATTTCCGAAGAAGAATCGATTTTTGTTCATTCAACTTATCTTTTCACCTTGGTATGAGAATGTATACAAAAAAGAGAAGATGAATGAAAAAAATGAATATAAAGAAAAGAAGAGTATCTTTTCACACTTTCGTAAAGGAAAAGATAAAAAATAATTCTATTCACCTTTAGTAGAAGATGCAAAAATTAATCACATTTATTTTACCTACCATAGGACGCTTAAGTATTATTAATACTATTCAATCTTTAAAACGTTTAAAAACAGATTTATGGGAATGTATTATTATATTTGATGGTGTTAAAAATACGATTCTTCCTCAATTAAAACAGGACCGTCGTTTTCGTATCTTCGAAATCGATAAGTTAGGGGCCTCTCCAAACCACTCCGGTCTAGTACGTAATTATGCTTTTCCTTTTGTATCTACACCTTGGATTGGTTTTATTGATGATGATGATACTTTAAGTCCTTATTATATTGATAATCTATTAGATGAGATTAAACTTCAAAATGACCAATTAGATGCTGTTATTTTCAGAATGATCTATCGAAATAAAGTGATAGTACCATCGAAAGATGATATGGATATCATTCAAGGAAGAGTTGGTATTAGTTTTTGTTTTAAAAGATATCTTTTACATGTAGAAGAAGGGATACGATTTGAGAATAGTGGATATGAAGATTTTCATTTTTTAAAAAATATAAAAGACCATGATTATAAGATTATTCTTTCACCTTATATCTCTTATTATGTAAAATCAAATTATTTTCCTCTTCCGGATTTATATAAAGATCTTCCTCGTTATATCATTGTATCAAAAGATAAGATGAAAGAAAAATTGAGAGAATTAAAAATACAACATGCGTTTAGTACACAATCAACACATAAAAAAGAAAATACCTCTAGTTATGAAGTCAATCTTTTTCAACAATCTGTCTTTGAAAAATTATTAAAACCTTTACGTGACTTAAAAGAATCAGAAGAAGTGGAAGAGAGGAGTGTATTTGAAGATGATTTTTCAATCACATCTTCCAAAAATTATTTTTATACATCTTATCAAGAAGATGATAATGAATCATATTTAGAAGATACAAAGAAAAAAGAAGAAGAATATATAAATAAACCTTTAGAGAAATCAAAATGGGTCGAAGATTCAGCTATAGAATTTTATGAAAAAGGGATTGAAGAACTTCTAAAAGAACAAAAAAAGAAGATGGAACCTGAATATTCTTTTCAACCTAAAAAGAAAATCTATTTAGAGACTCAAGGTGGATTCGGTAATTTACTCTTTCAAGTCTTTACTGCTTTATCTCTCTCTATTCATTATAATAGAGAATTATTCATTCTTCATAATGAACAATCCACACTTCAACGTCCTGATATTGATAAATATTCTCTTTTTCGTTTTTTAAATATCATTCATAAACATGAAATACCAGGTTATTATGTCACTTTTAAAGAACCGAATATGTTAGATTATCAATCGATTCACTCATTTATTCGTTCAAATAAACAAGATGATATTTATATAAATGGTTATTTTCAATGTATTTATAATTTTCAAGATTTTGTATCTAAAATTGAACCTTATCTCAATTTTACTCATTATCATATCTCCCAAAAGATATTCAAAATTTGGAAACAGACAGAAAAGATTGAAAAAAAATGTATTGGTATTCACATACGAGGTATGGATTATAAATCACTAAAAAATATTTATCAAACCTTAACAAATGATTATTATCAAAGAATATTAGATACAATCAATAAAGAAGATTATCATTTAATCTTGTTTACAGATGATATACCTTATGTAAAAGAGAATTTTTCATTCTTTAAAAATTATGATTATCATTTTGGAAGGAGTATACTTAAAAAATGTAATGAATATAGAATAAAAAATTTAGATGAGATGGAATTATATTTATTATCTCAGATGGATATTATTATTTGTGCGAACTCTACATTTTCATTATGGTCAACTTATTTTTCAAAGAGAGACTCGATACTTTATATACCATCTCAATGGTATCAAAAAGATGGTCCAAATATACCATATTCATATTTTCAATTAAAAGATAAGAATTATCGTTTAATCTCAATATAAAAAAATAAAAAATAAAAAAAAATTAAAAAATTTACATAAATATATAACCTATTTGTTGTCGAAGATCTTCAACTAAGATGTTTTTGCGATGAGCCATAACACGAACGATACGATTTACATCGAAAGGGTGTAAACCATTATGAAAGGGGTCTTCAATTAAAGATTGTAAATTATCAAAGGATGAAGATAAAATATCCATATTATTTGAATTTGAAAAATAAAAGAGGGTATAGATACGATTTAAATAAAAATGAGGAGGATCATTAAAATGAATAATTTTATTTATTTTTTCTAAATATTCAGGTTTTATTTTTTGTTGAAAAATAATATCGGGTCTCGAACGAATCACAATATCATAACGAAAATGATTCTCTTTTTCATATTCTTTTTTTAATTCATTCACTCTTTTAATTTTATATAATTCAGGTATAACAGTACCTTTAATCTTCATTCTTTCCCATTCAAATCCATTATCAAATATATTTTTTTTGTAAGAATCTTGTTTTTGAATCCATTCATCAAATATCTCAATCTCACTTTTTTTTAAATTTGATTTATATATTTTTTTTAATGTTGAATGATGAACAATTTGATTTGAATATTCTTTTTCAATAGGTGTCGAGTTATGTTGATAAGAAGTACCTTTTTTCAACCATGTTGATATAAAAATATCAGTCTCTAATTCTTGATACATATTTTCAGAATTTTTTTGTTGAAGTTCATTATTTTCAAAAGATCTCATCTCACCTGCTAATAAAAGAGCTGTTTTTATCGATTTTTTTCTCCAAACACGATTATGACCAATAGCATATAATTCTTCCATTCTTTCATCTTTATCTAAAATATCTATAATAGCTCTACCTACATCTGGATGACCCTTAAAAATACCACCTGGATTATCAATATATAAAGATGAATCATCCATCACTAAATATCCACCTTTCTTTAAAAAAGGTATATATTCAATAATATCTTGTACTACTACTTCATAATCATGTGAACCATCTATAAATAATATATCATATAATCCATTATCACTCACTTCTTTTAATACTTTCTCATCTTGAGATAATCCATGTATGATTTTTGTATTTTCAATAGATAATCCACATTTATGATATCCTTTTTTAATAGCTTCATAATAATCATCATTATCATATCCACTATATTTATCACCTACATTTGATAAAGGAGTCACACCAAATATTTTACATCTTTTATTTTGTTCATTGGCGATGAGTTGAATTAATGAGAGTATTCTTCCTTTATAAACACCAATTTCGATAAACTTAAAATCTTCAGGCATCTCTTTTATAATTAAATTCCAATTCCATGAAAATGGAGATTCACCATATCCCTCTGTCGATTTTAAATGATTTTTAAAAGAAGGATGTGATTCTACATTTTCATAAAATTGATTATATAAAATATGATGTTTTTTAGGATTATTTTGTTTATAATATTCTTGAACTTCTTGAATAGTATTAAATACCATTTTTATTATCTTCTTATACTATTTTTTTATCAATGATTAAACTTAAATTTTATTTTCTTATTTTTGGATAATTTTCATTAAACCATTTTACAGTTTTTTTTATACCATCACTCATTTTCGTAAATTGGGGATTAGGTAAATAGGATAATAATTTTTTATTATTCGCTGTTTTTTTGTATTGACCATCTGAAAAAGATGTATCAAATATTATATGATCTTCGTATTCAAATTCTCTTGCTATACATCTTCCAACGTCTCTTATAGATACTTCATCTTCTTCTCCTACAGATAATATAATACTTTCTCTCTCTGAATACTCCAAAACAACCCATAATATTAATCTTGCTAAGTCTTCATTATAAATAAATTGTCTTAAAGGTTTTCCACTTCCTTTAATTACAAAAGGTCTTCCTTCTTGTTTACTTAAATAACATTGATGTATTAAACTTGGTATCACATGTCCATCTTCTAAATGAAAATTATCATGAGGTCCATAAATATTGGTAGGTATAACACATATATAATCCCTATTATAATTCTCCTGATATGCCTTTGATTGTATCTCTAACATTCTTTTAGCATAGGCATAAGCATCATTCGAAGAATGAGGAGGACCATCATGAAGCATTGTTTCATCAATTGGATAGGTTGTTTTATCAGGAAAAATACATGTAGATAAACAAGAGATAACACGTTGAATATTACAACGATGAGCACTTCGTAAAACGTTCATATTCATAATGATATTTTCTTCAAACATCTGTACTTTATAATTCATATTTTTAAATAATCCTCCCACATTCGCTGCCAAATGAATAATCACATCAGGTTGATGTTTACAAAATGTTTTATATGTCTCCTCTTTAATAAGTAAATTACAATCTTTCGAAGATAAAAAGATGAATTCTATATCTTTATATTCATTACAAATACTCTCTATACCTTTACCCACTAAACCCGTGCCCCCTGTAACTAAGATTTTCTTTATATTCATTTTATTTTTAAAAATCATAAAAAATAATAAAATAAATCGCATAAATGGTATTCGTTTATTTTGAATAAATTAAATATAAAATAAAATATAAAATGAGATTATTAATCGAAAAAAATATATCAAATGAAAAAAAAATAGAATTATCAAATAATTTAACAGGTACATATGATAAAGAAGTTAATTATTTTTGTTATTGGAGTGGTATTTTGAATGAAAAACATTATGTTTCAATAAAATCATGTTATTATTTTAATATTTTAAATAAATCCAATCGAAAAATTATATTATATTTAGAAAATAATATTCCGAATGAATATAATGATAAAATAAGTAAAATAGCTGAGATAAAAAATTTTGAATATCATTCAGAGATCAAAAATACTATTTTTGAAAAAAATAATTTTTATATTAATTTTACTCCATCTTTTTATTCAGATGTTGTTCGATATTTATTATTATATAAATATGGTGGTGTTTGGTTTGATTTAGATGTATTTTTTTTTAGAGATTTTTCACCTATATTTTATAATTATGAGAATGAAGTCATTGTTTATGAATGGGAAGAACAAAATTATCCGAATGGAGCCATTTTTATATCTTTACAAAAAGAAAATATTAAATTAAAAAATGCCATCGAATTTATTATAAAAAATAATAGAGGATGGGGATTTCAAGAAGCAAATATAACTTATGATTTAAATATTGATTTCTTGGTTTTACCCTATATTTGGTTTGACCCACCTTGGTCAGGATATAATATAAAAGATTTTTTTAATTATAATGATAAAAAATATAATTTTGAAAATTTTTATAAAGGTATCTTCTGTTTTCATTGGCATAATCATTGGAATTATGTTGTAGATGAAAATTCTATATTTAGTCAGTTATCAAAAATAATCAGTGATTAAATTGATTCGTTTAAATATAAGAATTTTTATAAATTATATTAATAATAATGAATTTTAATATAGATATTAATTCTGATAGAACAAATGAAACTACACCATTATGTAGTATAATGACAAGATTTGGTAGTGATAAAGGTAATAATTATCCATTAGGTCATAATTATACAAAATATTATTATCAACTATTTAAAGATATTAGAAATGAAAAATTAAGAATATTTGAATTAGGTCTTGGAACGAACAATGTTAACCTACCAAGTAATATGGGAGCTCATGGTATACCTGGAGCATCTCTTAGAGGTTGGAAAGATTTTTTCCCAAATAGTTTAATTTATGGTGCGGATATTGATAAAAATATTTTATTTGAAGAAGAAAGAATTAAAACATTTTTTTGTGATCAAAGAAGTCCAGAGATAATAGGGGATATGTGGAATAATAATTCTGAATTAACTGATAATTTTGATATTATCCTTGATGACGGTTTACATACTTTTTCTGCCAATATGATATTTTTTGAAAATTCAATTCATAAATTAAATGTAGGAGGAGTTTTTATAATTGAAGATATTTTAAGAGCTGAGTTATCCCTTTTTGAAAATAAATTATCCGAATTCAAAAATAAATATCCTAACCTACGTTTTAGATTATATGTTATTCCCCATGAGAATACAAATGATAATACTGTGTTAATCGCACAAAAAATATCCAATTAAATAATATTAAGTTTATATATATTTTTTTTTTTATTATTAAAGAATTAAGTAATTTTTTAATATGAAGGTAGGATTAATAACAGGAATATCAGGTCAAGATGGTTCTTATTTAAGTGAATTATTATTAGAGAAAGGATATATTGTATATGGTATCATACGTCGTTCTTCAAATATAAATACACAACGTATTGAACATATCTTTCATCATCCAAATCTTAAACTTAAATATGGAGATTTAACAGACTCATCAAATCTTTTACAGATTATTTATGATATTAAAAATACTCATTCAGATATGGAGAGATTAGAGATTTATAATTTAGGAGCGATGAGTCATGTAAAAGTATCTTTTGAGATGCCTGAATATACAGGTGAAGTAGATGCACTTGGTACTCTTCGTCTTCTTGAGGCGATTCGTTCTTCAGGTATACAAGACAAGATTCGTTTTTATCAAGCTTCTACTTCTGAAATGTTTGGAAAAGTTCAAGAAGTACCTCAACGTGAGACTACTCCTTTCTATCCCCGTTCCCCTTATGGTGTTGCCAAATTATATGGTCACTGGATAACAAAGAATTATCGCGAATCCTATAATCTATTTACCTGTTCGGGCTTGCTCTTCAATCACGAAAGTCCACGAAGAGCTCATAATTTCGTTACGAGAAAGATAACAATTGGTTTAGGAAAAATATTAAGAGGTGAGACGGATAGACTTATATTAGGAAATTTGGATGCGAAGAGAGATTGGGGACATGCGAAAGATTATGTGTATGGTATGTATTTAATGCTACAACAAGATAAACCGGATGATTATATACTTTCTACAAATGAGATGCATAGTGTAAGGGAATTTGTGGAAAAGACATTTGCATTAAAAGGATTTGATATAGAATGGAAAGGAGAAGGATTAAATGAAATCGGTTATGATAAAAATACAGGTCGAGAACTTATTTTTGTTAGTGAAAAATACTTTCGTCCAGCTGAAGTAGAAGAATTATTAGGAGACTCGACAAAAGCACGTAGTCAATTAGGTTGGAGTCCAAAAATATCTTTCGATGATCTTGTTAAAGAGATGGTTGAACATGATCTTTAATTTTATGATTTATAAATATATCTTTTTTAATTTATTTTGAATAAAAAATTATTCAAATATGATTTTATGAAATCGCTCAATCACAAACCCTTCAATCGGATGTATATCTTTTTCTAATATTTCAACAATTTTAGAATAGAATTCTTTGGGTTTTTTTAATATACATTTTTTAGATACTATAAATTGTGCACCAGCACCAAATTCAAATTCCATATTTTCTTTTCTTTCACCAAATATTTTTTCATATGTATCTATTAATGGTAATCCATGATGATAATGACAACCCGTTAAATTACATCTTATAATCAATTCACTTAAAAACTCAAAATTTATATCCAAATCCTTATTATTAATATATTTATTTATATTTTCTATTATATT
>JACCEC010777360.1_pt1 | contig 15247 bp, 15 predicted proteins | sample 7450121 | NCBI WGS metagenome assembly JACCEC01 (sample SAMN15323455, study PRJNA562643) | freshwater metagenome | isolation source: river surface water | place: USA:Blue River Watershed | collected 2017-08-18 | reverse complement strand
TGGTGATCCTCTGGCTCTTGTCCACGACTTGCATTGGTAAAGATCTCAAGTGCTTGCTCTAATACCTGCTTTTCAATCTCCCAGTTATATAACTCAACCTCATAGATTGCTTTAGCTTTTTTAGCAGTACGCCTAGCTTTAAAATTTGCAAGTAATCCCATGGCAATATCATAACTACAGGCAGTGATAATGAGATTAATATGGTGATTATTACTTTAAAGCAGATTAGGCTTGGCGATATGTTAAAGCTAGCAAAAACCGATCTATGGGTATCGCAGCTATGCCTTGGCACCAATGTATTTGGTTGGTCAATTGATCAAAGCCAATCATTTCAAGTCTTAGATGCCTACCTAGATATGGGAGGTAATTTCTTAGACACAGCAGATAATTACTCACAGTGGAAGCCAGGTAATACTGGTGGTGAATCTGAAACCATTATTGGCAATTGGTTAAGTAGTAGAGGTAATAGATCAAAGGTAGTACTAGCCTCAAAGGTGGCTAAGTTAAGTAGTAGACGTGGCCTATCCCCAGACAATATTAGAGCTGCGTTGGAGGAGACACTTAAGAGATTACAAACTGATTACTTAGATATCTACTACTCCCATGAAGATGACTTTAATGTGCCAACCCAGCAAACGCTTTATTGTTACACCCAGTTAATTAAAGAGGGAAAGATCAGATATATCGCAGCCTCACAACATAGTGCTGAGCGATTAGCCCAAGCACTTTTAATCTCAAAGCAAGAAAACCTAGCCTCTTACATTGCACTGCAAGATCATTACAACTTAATGGCTCGGCAACCCTTTGAAGGTACTCAGATGCAGGTTGTGCTAGATAATCAGATCTCTGCTCTACCATTTTATGGATTAGCTAAAGGGTTTTTAACTGGTAAGTATCGAAAGGGTGTAGCGGTTGAATCGGTAAGGGCGCAATCTGTTGCTGAGTACTTCACACCAACTGGCTGGCGAGTATTAGATAGGTTAAGTGATATTGCCGATAAGTATCAGGTGTCAATTGCTGCTGTAGCCCTTGCCTGGCTTAGAGCAAATCCTGCAGTTAGTACCCCAATTGCCAGCGCCACTACAACTGCGCAATTAGCAGAGATCATGCAGAATGTTGAGTTAAGTGTGCAGGATATTGCTGATTTAAATCTTGCTAGCGCATAGTAATTTATCTTTATTTTGAGAAATCTCTACCCAAAGTATTGATAATCAATACTGTTGGTGAAAGACTTAACTACTTAATTAAGTAAGTTATTAAAAAATAACAGATTGGATAATCATGATCGTAACTGCAATATTTGAAGCAAAGCCAGGTAAGGCAGATGAGCTACGCAAACAGCTGCAATCTGGTGCGAGCGCATCTTGGCAAGAGTCAGGTGTTAAAACCTATGCTGTGCATGAGGTAATTGATAAGCCTGGTACCTTTATGAATATTGAAGTTTATGAAAATGAGGCAGCATTTCAATCACATTTAGAAACACCTCATGTGAAGGCATTTTTGGGCATGTTAGATGATCTACTTGCAAATCCATTAACAGTTTTTCAAGGCAAGGCAATTTTTACTGGGTCAAATAATAAATCTGCACTCTGAGTAGAAAAAATACTGCAAGATAAAGCGTTAAATTGCTTTTGGCGAAGATATCTAGTTAGATTTGTGAATTAGCGAAAGAGGTCCTTGTTGTGGCTATCCCACTATCTAAGATTTTTCCACAAGCCAAACCAATTATCGGCATGGTCCACCTACCTGCATCTCCAGGTCAGCCACAAGCTAAATCTAAACCAGATTTGAAATCAGTAATTGCCTCAGTTACAGCAGATATTAAAGCACTTCAAGATGGTGGTATTGATGGCTTGTTATTTTGTAATGAATCAGATCTACCTTATACAACAAAATTAAATTCAGAGGTCGGCGCCTGGCTGACATTTTTAGTGGGCGCAGTTTATGATCAAATTAAAATTCCATATGGTGTTAACCTACTTTGGGATCCAATTGCATCTATTGAGGCCGCAGCTAGTTGTGGTGCCTCATTTGTGCGCGAGGTAATGTGTGGCTCATTTGCTTCAGAGATGGGTGTGTTAGCACCAGATCCTGCGGTAGTTGCTCAAACTAGAACTAGATTAAAGGCAGATCAGATCGCACTATTTACCAATATTGTTCCCGAGTTTGCCTCCGCTATGGAAAATCGCACCGTGGCCCAGCGAGCAAAGGCAGCTGAGTACTTTGGCTTTGATGCCATATTGATCTCAGGGCCTGTAGCAGGGGTGGCTTTTAGTGAAGAGGATTTACTATCAGCTAAAGAGGTTGCAAAAAATATTCCAGTTTTTGCAAATACTGGTGTAAATGCGCAAACTGTTGCTAAAACCTTAACGATGGCAGATGGAGTTATCTCAGGTAGTGCAATGAAGGTAGATGGCAAGACCTTTAATCCAGTTGATCCAAAGCGGGTAATTGAATTGGTTACCGCAGCAAATAAATCCAGGTAATTAAAGAGAAGAGGTAACAAATATGGCAAAGGTAAGTTTTATTGGCCTTGGCATCATGGGCTCTGGCATGGTGGCTAATCTAGTTAGAGCCGGCCATGAGGTGACGGTGTGGAATCGTAGTAGTAGCAAATATGCACAGATCGAAAAAATTGGTGCTAAAACCGTTAGTGATCCAGCACAATTATTAGATGGGGCAGATTTTTTTATGTACTGCCTGGCAGATGATGCGGCAATTAATGAAGTAATTACTGGTGGCCATAATTTAGCCGCTAAGGTTAAACCTGGCACCATTGCAATTGATCTATCAACTATTGATCCAAATACCTCTCAGATAGAACGTGATATCTATGAAAAAAATGGGGTTAAATTTTTAGATGCTCCAGTCTTTGGTACTAAGGGTGAGGCAGCAAATGGTGGACTTTGGATCGTAATTGGTGGAGATGAGAGTACTTATAAGGCAGCCTTAGCTGTACTTGAGCCAATTAGTGAAACCACCCATTACATGGGCGTTGGTGGAAATGGCACCAAGATGAAGTTAGTTGGAAATTTATTGGTAGCATCACAATTAGTATCAATTGGTGAGGCACTTACCTTGGCCAAGCAGGCCAAATTAGATCTACGGAAAGTACTAGAGGTAGCTGCAGTTGCTGATTTTAAGACTCCAATATATGCCGGTGTTGGTGCTGGTGTAATTAAGGGTGATTATGAGGTTAACTTTCCATTAAAGTTGATGCTAAAAGATGCCAAGTTAATTCAGGCATTTGCGGCTCGATTTAACACGCCAGTTACCATTGCCAAGACCACAGAGAGTTTAGCTAAAGCTGGTGTAGATGCTGGCCTAGGTGAATTAAATGCATCCGCCATTGTTAAGGTGATTGCCGATCAGAGCGGAGTTGATTTAGTTGAGTAGTACAAGAAGTAGCATGTTTAATGCCAAATCTAAAAGGTGTATAAATATTGCCCTAGATCTTGGTGTATTTGGCGATCGCGCCTTTTCTAAGGGAATTGAGGATCTATCCGTAGCACTTCCTGCGATATTAGCTGGTAAACCAGATGTTATTCAATTAAATCCAGGTGGTTTAAAAATATTTAATAAATTAAAGATTAAATCCAAGGTAGCAATTGCCCTACGGCTAGATGTAACAAATGTCTATGAGCCACGCGATATTGAGTATGCCTGGGACAGAGCAGATATTGCATCTTTAGATCTTGCTAAGGGCAATCAAATTGCCTGCGTAGTTTTAAACCTACTAAATGTTGATGAAAACTCTAGGTTGCAAGAGCAGTGCATCCAAAATATTCAAGTAGTAGCAGCCAAGGCACATAAGTTGAAGATTCCATTAATGGTTGAGCCATTAGTAATGACGGCAAAGCCAGGTGCTGGCTCAACCTCAGTTGGTGATGTTAATAAGATTACTGGCCTAGTTCGCCAAGCAGTTGAGTTAGGTGCTGACATCATTAAGGTTGATGCCACCACCCCAATGACCGATTTTCATCAGGTAGTGCAATTTGCCTCTGGTATGCCAGTTTTAGTTCGTGGTGGTGGTCAGGTCACACCTAAAGAATTATTAGAGCGCACCAAGATCGCTATTGATTCTGGCGCTCGTGGTGTGGTGTATGGTCGCAATGTGGTGCAACATCCAAATCCAGCAAAATTTATTAGAGCAATTGGCGCCATTGTTCACCATGAAGCTTCAGTTGATGATGCAATGAAGATCTTAGAGAAGTAGCAAAGCACATAATCTAATGGCTGAAAGTATGAAGGCAGCGGTAATTACTGCAGTTAAAAAGATTGAGATTGTTGATGTGCCAATGCCTGTAATTGGCCCACGAGATGTGTTGCTAAAGATCAAGTCAGCAGGTCTATGCACCTGGGAGCAGCGTATTTACACCGGACAGAGCAAGGCAGATTATCCATTTTTAGGTGGTCATGAGAATGCTGGTGAGATTGCCGCAATTGGTGAGTTAGTAACAAATGTAGCCGTCGGTGATCGAGTAACCATGGGATCTTCTGCTTGCGGTAATTGTCGATCATGTTTGCGCGGTGAGGATAAGGGGTGTGCGGAGCACTTCTTAAACTTTTCCCTTAAAGGTGGCCAATATGGTCCTGGTGGCTTTGCTGAGTACAAAGTTCATCGCAGTGATGGTGTATTTAAAGTTGGTGATGCCCCTTGGGATCAGGCAGCACTTGCTGAACCATTATCTTGTGCAATACACGCAGCACGGTTACTTAATGTCAGATTAGGTGATACCGCCGTTATTTTTGGCGCTGGCACCATGGGGCTGATGAATTTAATTGTGTTAAAAAAATCTGGTCTACAAGTTGGTGTAGTTGATATCAATGAGGATAGATTAGAAAAGGCGAAATCACTTGGAGCTGATTTAGTATTTAAAACAGATGCAAATGTTCGCGAGGTAATTAAATCTGCATTTTTAGGCGGGGTAGATTATGCAATTACTGCCTATGGTAGTGATGCGGTAAACCAGGATGGCCTTGAGGTACTTAATAATCGGGGCAAGATCTGTTTATTTGCTTCAGCACACCCAGTAACACCATTTGCGATTGATCCTAACCTTATGCACAATAAGGAGACCTCAGCAGTTGGTGTGGTAAGTGCTGATCGACAGGATCATGCGGTAGCAACTGCGATGATTGCTAATAAACAAGTTGATCTATCTGCTTTAATTGATAAGAGTTATCCACTAGAACAAGCTGCGCAAGCTTTCCAGAAGGCAACAACTACCCCAAGTTATCGGGTAATGATAAATCCGTAATTAGTAATCTAATTCGTGCAGTTTGTGCATCTGATTTTTAGTTGCATCATAAAGTGAGCCATAAATATCAGATAGTGGTTTATACAAAGCAGACAAACTCTCATCCGGTGTAACTACCGTAGGTTTACCTTGCCAGCGCCTAATTGCCTCAGGTGAATCAACTAATCCAGTGGCAACTCCAGCTAACAACGCATCACCATAGGATGCACCGAAAGTCAGTGGTGCTACCTCTTGTGGCACACCAGAGATATCACTTACAGCTTGTAGCCAAACCTTATTTTTAGTTCCCCCACCCACCGATTTAATTGTGTGTGGTCTAGCACCAATATCAGTAAATAGATCAACATGTTGTTTTATGCCATGTCCCATTCCCTCTAATATTGCTCTAAAGATATGACCGCGCTTATGGGTCAGGCTTAAACCAAATATTAATCCCTTAGCTCTTGGATCCATCACTGGTGTGCGCTCGCCACTAAAGTAAGGCAGAACTACAACCCCCTCGGCCCCAGCTTTAGTTTCTGCTGCCTCTGCCACCAATTTTGAGTAAGCATTAGCACCACCTGATTCCTCTTGTGCAACTAGATCCTGCGCAAAGTTATCTCTAAACCACCTAGTAAGTGAGCCACTAGTTGCCATACCAGCAAGCAGACACCAAGTTTTTGGAAATAGATATGGACCAGCCCATAATCTTTTTTCCCTGGCCTGATCATTATCAGTTACTTGAATCATAAAAATTGTTGAGCCATACATCATCATCATTTCGCCAGGTTTAGTCACACTCACACTTAAAGCCTCAGCACCAGCATCAATTGTTCCAACTGATACTGCCGTGCCAAGTGCTAAACCTGTTGCATCGGCAGCTTTTTGGGTTATATGGCCAGCTAACTCATTACTCCACAATATTTCAGGTAATTGATTTAGATTTAGAATGTCCTTTGAAAATCTATCGCTCCATTTATTAGTCCATGGATCATATAGTGGAACCATACAGCCAGCTGAGAAATGATCAATTACTACCCGATTAGTTAATCTAGCAACAATAAATGTTGTGGCATCAACAAACCAACGTGCCTTTTTATATACCTCTGGCTCATTCTTTTTTATCCATAAGATCTTTGGGCCGGTAGATTGCGAGGACAAGCAATTTGCGGTGGCATTAAAGATTACATCCTCACCAAATTGGGCATTTAATTCATCAATCTCTTTAACCGCTCTGGTATCTACACCATATAAAATTCCCATTCGCAGTGGATTGAAATCCTCATCAATTGGTAAAACATCGGGGCCAATTGCACTAACTCCAACACCTTTAACCTCAGATGCTAAGACACCAGGTGTAGCTAGTAATTTTTTGGATAGATTACAAAAATCTCCCCACCAAGTTGCCTCTGGATCATGCTCAGCCCAGCCAGCTCTAGGAAATAATAATTTGTGTGCGATTGCCTCTTGGGCAATTACTTCACCATCAGTTGTTGTTAAAACACCCTTCGATTCATAGGTACCAATATCAATTCCCATTAAAAGATCTCTGGCCATACTCACCACCCTTTTATATTGTTAAATTAACCTCTAGTAAATTTTTCATCTGCCGGGAATTTACTTATAACTTCAACTAATAACTTAGTTAGGCCCTCTAAATCATTTAAGGAGCAGCTCTCTATCCCAGAGTGGGTGTATCTAGTTGGCCAAGCTAGATCTGCACAAGCAACTCCTGAGCCAACTAACTGCACATATGATGCATCAGTTAGTAATCCCATAGTGGCATGACGTTGCAGATTTACTTTAGTCCTATCTGCCGCTTGATCAATTAAGGAAAGCAGTCTTGGGTGGGGAATTAGACCATTTAGGGTGCCACGGCCATGAAATGTGTATGTGCCCACTACTGGTCCATTATCAACCTTAACTGCATTGCCATCATTTATATCTGGTGTATCAGATGCAGCTACTAAATCTATAGATATTGCTGCCGTTGGATTAATTTGTTGGGCAGCAACCATAGCACCTCGTAAATTAAACTCTTCCTGTACTGTGCCAACTAAATGCAAGGTAACTGGTGGTGGATTCTTTTTAAAATAGGCTGCCAACTCCACTAGAACAGCACAGCCACCGCGGTCATCAATTGAGGTTGCAGCAACTCTATTGTTAAGTAATTTCTCAAAACTTGGGCGATAAATTATGGGAGTACCAACTCTAACACCAGCATCTACCACCTCTTTTGCACTTTTTGCGCCTATATCAACGTAGCATTGATTAATAGGTTTAACTTTGTACTTATCTTCTGGTGGTGTTAAGTGATGAGATACAAAACCAATTACACCATTAATAGTTTTACCACTAGTAGTTTGAAGTACAACATTTGACGCTGCTAAAATTCGCTCTGGTACCCCACCTACTCGCTCGATTCGAATAAAACCATTATCTTCAATTTTCTTTACAATCATTCCTAATGAATCCGTATGAGCAAATACCATTAATGAAGTTGGGCTAGATTTTGCACTTTTTATTGTGGCAATAACATTTCCCAATACATCTACCCGAATCTCATCTGAATTAGGTGCCAGATCTGCTTTGAGTAACTTGATCATTTCATCTTCAAATCCAGCCATAGCTGGAGTTAGGCAATACTTTTCTAGTCGTTCAACTAAACTCATTTACTACCCAATGATTTAGCAACAGATTTCCGTGCTCTTCTTTGTTCAAGTACTGCATTTAAAATCATAACAATTACTAACACACCACCTTGGGCAGCTAGGTAGAAAAATTGGCTAAAACGTAAGGCATTAAATCCAGATGCCACCATCTGTAAAACAATTGTTGCTAGAACTACTCCAGTTACGGTCCCAAATCCACCCATTGGATTAACTCCGCCTAGTACCACAATTACAATCGCCAGCAAGATATAGGAGTTTCCAAAATCTGGGCTAGCTGCTGATGTGCGAGATGCAATTATTAGGCCCGCAAGTGCTGATAAGAATCCAGAAATTATGTAAGTCCAGCCGATAACTCGCTTATCATTCATTACTGAATACTGAGCAGCTTTACGATTGGTGCCAATTAAGAAAACTTTCAATCCTAAGCTAGTTCGATTGATTAAGTAGCCCACTGCTACAGCAATAACTATCATTAGAACAAATGGAGTTGGAATCCCAAAAAAAGTGCCGTTGCCAACTCGCATAAATTGCTCAGGCAGGTCTGAGACTGAAACACCATTAGTAATTCCGATTGCAATACCATTAAATAAAGTTAAGGTCGCTAAGGTAGCTAAAATTGGTGTTACATTTAAAACTGCAATCAAAACTGAGTTGATGGCACCGCAAATTAGACCGACTAAAATTCCAGATAAACAGGCAATAATTATCCAAGAATTAGATATTGCACCCTCTTCATTCATATTCTGAGTCATAATGTAAGCGGCCGTCAGAGCTGTGGCATTTGAAATACTCACGATAGAAAGATCAATTCCACCAGTTAGCATGGAAAGCATCACTGCAATTGATAAAATTGCTATCTCTGGAACTTGGTAGGCCATAGATTGAAAGTTTGCCGTCGAGAAGAAAATATCAGATGAAAAGTAGGAAAAAACTATAAAAGTAAAGGCGGTAAAGCCCATTAGCTGGGTTACCTTTCTATCAGCTAGCAATCCATAAGTAGATAACCTGTGCAACCTATCGTTCATAATTAATCACCCTCACTGTCAGTTGCAACCCGCTGTTTTTTTAATTTTCTGTTTTCACTTATTGCTTGAATCGTGATACCAATAACTAGAAGCACTCCGACTGCAGCTCTTTGCCAAGAGCTACTTACCCCAAGGAGTACTAAATTATTTTTAATCATATTAATGAATAGCACACCTAAAACCGTGCCAAAGACTGTGCCATAACCACCCATAATGCTGGCGCCACCAAGTACAACTGCAGCGATTACATCTAGCTCTGAACCAGCTAAATCATAAGGATTGGCTTTTCTCTGTAGTGATACATACAAGATGCCAGCTAATCCAGATAACCCGCCAGCTAACATATAAATTTTAGTCTTTGTGCGCTTAACTGAGATGCCAAGCCTACGGGTCGGTTCTTCGCCACCACCGAGTGCGTATATTGATCTACCAAAAAGTGTTCTGCTTAGCATTAATGCAATCAACACCGTAATAATAGTTACTGGGATTATTAGAACATGTAATCTAACTAAAGTTCCAGCTTCAGATTCAAATTTAAGTAGATCTGAAGTTGAGAACTGATCCAATCCAATTGGAATATCACTTATAAATGATGCACCAATAAATGAGAGCATTACACCTCTAAAGATACCTGCAGTTCCTAAGGTAGCAATTAAGGTTGGAATTCCAAATCCAGCTATTGCAATTGCATTTATTCCACCAAGTAAGACGCCAATCAGGATTGCAAGTGTAATTGGGATAAGTAAACTCTCTCCATTTAATTCAAACTTTTGCATAATAATTACTGCGGTATATCCAGCAAATATTCCTACAATTGGGAATGAAACATCAATTCCGCCACTAATGATCACAATCAGCACACCCAAGGCAAAGAGAAGTTGAACAAACGACGATCTGAAAATATCAAAAAGATTTGCCAGTGTGAAAAACTCTGGGCTTCGAGAGCCAATTACTAATGAGAATACGATAATGGCAATTATTAATACCGTCTCATTACGCCTAAGCAATTTACCAAAATTCATTTATCTCAACTCCTGATAAAGGGCAGATTCATTTAACTTAGATTCTGGAAACTCTTTAGAGATCCTGCCGTTTTTAATAACTAATACTCGATGGCAAATTTGAATTAACTCAGGAATATCATCCGAAACGACTAAGAATGACATACCCTTCTTTGCTCGATCGCTAATTATTTCTAGAATTTCACGCTTTGATCCAATATCAACACCTACGGTTGGGCCATTAAGAATCATTAAATGTGGATTCATAGCAAACCATTTCGCCAAAACTACACGTTGTTGGTTTCCACCAGATAAAGAGGTAACAGGGTTTAATGGATTTTTAGTCTTAATTTTAAGATCACTAATCCACTTATCACCTACAGTAGCCAACTTGTTTCGTGACAATCTAGCCCAGCCATTACGGTATTGGTCAACGCCAACTGCTATTAAGTTTCTTAAAATTGATTGTTCTAGGAATAATCCTTGGCTTAATCTGTCTGGTGGTACATAACCAATTCCGGCTGCTAATGCTTTTCTTGAAGAATTTAACTGGATCTTTTTTCCATCTAAATAAATTTCACCTGAATCTACTGGATACTTGCCAAAAATCGCCTCAGCTAATTCAGTTCGTCCTGAACCTAATAATCCTGTAATTCCTAGAATTTCACCAGGAGCGATATCAAATGAAACATCAGAAAATGTGTGTTCTGAAGTTAAATTTTTAACCTCTAGTACTTTGTTCTTACTTGCCTTCAAGACTGGAGCAATTCGAGTAGTGGAAACATTCTGGCCGGTCATTGCAGTTGAAATAGCACTAGCCTTGAAATCCTTCATTAACCCTTCAGCTACTACCTCACCATTTCTTAAAACAGTTATGGTGTTACAAATCTCCTGAATCTCATCAATCTTATGGCTAACAAATACTGTTGCTACGCCTCGTTTTTTGAGTTGATTTACCACCTCGAACAATCGGTTAATCTCTTTTCTAGTTAAAGCTGTAGTTGGCTCATCCATAAACAACATTTTAACTCCAGAGTTTAAAGCTCTAGCAATTGCCACTAATTGCTTTGAGGCAATTGAAATCTCAGAAACTGGTGTGCTGGCATCTAGATCAATACCAATAGTTTCTAAAGCTTGATCAGCAATCTTTTTTGAATCCCGTTTTCCAATAAATCTAGAGCCACCTGAGATATAGGTTGGAAGTGCAATATTTTCAGCAACTGTTAAATTTGAAAGCAGTGAAAAATCTTGAAAAATTACTTGAATTCCCTCCCGCACTGCTTCACGTGGAGAGAATTTACTAAACTCCCGATCACCTAATCTGATTAGGCCAGAATCTGGCGTATAAACACCAGACATAATTTTTATCAAGGTTGACTTACCCGAGCCATTTTCACCAGCCAGGCAATGCACCTCACCACCTGAAACAGACATTGAAACATTTGAAAGCGCCTTAGCGCCACCAAAGCTTTTTACTATGCCCTCTGCGCTGTAGCTAGTAGTAGCAACTTTAGTCATTTAGATTAAAAACCCTTCCAAAGTTTTAGCATAGTTGAACTGCATTTTAATACCCTAAACCAGATTTGTTAACACCTAATATCAATTCAATCCTAATAAAGAGTGGGGCGCGATCTACGCGCCCCACTCCACTGCTTAACAGCAAATATCCGTTGATTTAGATTGGATACTTACTTGCATTGTTCTTATCAACAATAACCCAAGCAGCTCCATTGAAGCTCTTTGGATTTGTCTTGCTGACGGTTATCTTCTCATAACCCTTCACACCAAGATTCATGCCTGCCTTAATCTTTTGTCCCTTATTAAGGATTTCTAGCATGTTTAACATGGCTTGACCTGCAAGTGCTGAATCCCAGAAGAAGATCTTGTCGATCGCTCCGGTTGCAAGCAACTTGTTAGTCATAGAAGGAATTGAAGTTCCCATTACACAGACCTTGTCATTTAAGCCAAGCTCTTCAACGGCACGTCCAATACCAACTACATCGTTTGCAGATGATCCCTCAAAGCCCTTCAGATCTGGATATTTCTTTAACAACTCTTTGGTCTTGTTGTAAGCAACATCAGCATCTTCTTTTGACTCAATTGGATCCTCAACACGAGTGATGTTTGGATACTTCTTTTGTGCTTGTGCATACGCACCAGCTACCCACTCGTTGTGGCTTCCGTTTGTTAATGTACCTACGAAAGCAACATACTTACCGGAGTTACCCATGCAAGTTGCAAGGTTATCCATCATTACTGCACCATAAGCTGCGTTCTCAAATGCCTCGATGTTCGCATCTGCATTCTTAATTCCGCCAGCCTCGTGAGTTACTACTCTAATCTTTGCTTTCTTAGCTTTAGCAATAACTCCATCAATTGAAGCTACATCGTTTGGAACAATTCCAATTCCAGTAACTTTCTGAGCAATTAAATCTTCCACCATCTTTGATTGTTTTTCTGGTGAAGCATCTGTTGCTCCAGTCATTGAGGCATCGACTTTATTCTTCTTTGCCCATGACTTAATACCTTTATCCATATTGTCGAACCAGCCAACGCCGATTAACTTAACGGAAATTACGTAGCGCTTTTTTGCAGCGTAGCTTGTGCTACTTCCTGTTGTTACCAACAGTGCAGCAGCTGCAGCAATTGCTACTAGTTTAGTTTTTTTCATTTACTCTCCTAGGTTTGTAGAGTCCCGGGTTGCTGGCCAAATTTATTGACCAGTTGGGGTGAGACGAATATATTTGGTCTTGCTTAGAGGGGTCAATAAAAAGAAGTGGGATTAATTTAAATTAGATGACAATTTCGTTATAAATGCTTCACCGACCGAGGAGATAGGCTTAAATTTATGCAAAAGATACTAAATGTTCCAAAAGAGTTTGTTAACGAAATGCTGGAGGGAATTCTTGCTGCCTATCCCCAGCAGCTACGTGCAGTCGATGGCGATACTCATGCATTAGTTAGATTTGATGCACCAGTCTCTGGCAAGGTTGGAATTGCAACCGGTGGTGGCTCTGGGCACTTACCATTATTTCTAGGTTATGTAGGCAAAGGTTTATTAGATGGTGTTGCTGTTGGCGATGTATTTCAAAGTCCCACCGCAGAGCAAATGTTGGCTGTAACTAAGCAAGCAAACTCTGGTGCTGGCGTACTTTATATTTATGGAAATTATGGCGGCGATGTAATGAATTTTGATTTTGCAACTGAGTTAGCCGCAGCTGAAGGAATTAGAGTTGAAACAGTTTTAGGTGCCGATGATGTGGCCTCTGCGCCAAAAGGTGAAGAAGCTCGCCGGAGAGGTATAGCTGGAATTTTCTTTCTCTATAAAGTTGCTGGTGCTGCAGCTGCAGCTGGTAAAAATTTAGATGAAGTACTTGCTGTAACTAAAAAAGCTGCAGCTCAAACTCGAACGATGGGTGTGGCGTTGAGTCCAGTGACTTTGCCTACTGTTGGTCATCCAACCTTTGAGGTTAAATCTGGTGAGATGGAAATTGGTATGGGTATTCATGGTGAGCCAGGTATTAAGAAAAGTAAGTTAGAAACTGCAGATCAGATTACCGAACAATTAGTCTCAGCAATTAAGAGTGATCTTGATCTAAAATCTGGTGACAAAATATGTGTGTTAATGAATAGCTTAGGTGCTACTCCACCTGAGGAGCTCTACATTATGTATCGCCATGCTAAGAAGCTATTTACCGGATATGGCGTAGAGGTATCCCGTGCCTATGTAGGTGAGTTTGCTACCTCTCTTGAAATGGCAGGTGCATCAATTTCTGTAATTAGAGTTGATAGTGAATTACTTGGCTATATCAATGCTCCAGCCCACACGCCATTTTTCACGCAAGCATGAGTGAGTTTGCTGCTGCACTAGAGAAAGTTGCTGTGGCACTTGAGAGTAATGCTGCAAAATTTGGCGAACTAGATGGTGCAGCAGGTGATGGTGATCTAGGAATTACCGCTGGAAAGATTGCCGAAGGTATTAGAAGTGCAACTGCATCCTTGACGGGCGACTTAAAGTCAGATTTAGCAACTTTGGGTAAGGAGATATCCAAAGCAGCCTCTTCTACCTTTGGCACCTTATTTGCTACCTGTTTTATTAGAGCCTCTGGTGCAGCATCTGCAAATGCGGATGCGTTAACAAATTTACAAAATTGTTTAGGCGCAGCCTTTGAAGGTGTGTCAGCACGAGGCAAAGCTCAACTTGGAGAGCGAACCCTGCTAGATGCACTGCATCCAGCAGTTGAAGCAATTAAAAGTGCTACCGATATTAAATCTGGATTACAACAAGCTGCAGTTGCAGCGCGCACTGGTGCTAGCGCTACAGCACAAATGATGCCCAAGCATGGTAGAGCTGGTTGGATTGGTGAGCGTGCAAAAGGTCTAGAGGATGCTGGCGCAACTGTAATTGCAGTTGTTTTTGAATCCCAAGTTTAGTTTTTTAAAATCTAAATCTTTATCACCTTATTTATTATGTTCTCTGGGGTTGCTTTGCCCTGTAATTGAGCCTCAATATTGTTAGGAATACCATTTAGTTGGGCACTTACTACTAAAGATAATTGAGTGGCAATATCGGCCATAAAGTAAAGGGCAGAAGAGCCTGCCTTATCCAGGATCACCTGTCCTTGGGTAAGACGAGCATCTGAGTACTTTTCTCGATCATTTTTATCATCATCTAAGACATCTAGTAGGTATTGCTTAACCTCAAGTGCAATACCGGTGGCATTATCTGATGATTGAATTAATTGGGCTAACTCTTGATCTAATGTGGGCTTGCGCCAGCTGCGCCTTTTTTTGCGCTTATCAAATAAATTAATTAACCAGTAGAAAAAGATAAATAGCGCAATAAACTCCAACATTTTTTTCTCTCACTCCTTAATTGCCCTTATTACTTAACTGTATGTAAAAGTACACCTACCCACTGTCAGCCTTAAGCAGTTATGGGCTATCCTTACTGCATATGAAGCGCTTACTTGAGTTAACAAGGTATGCCGTAGTTATCCCGGCCTTTGCTGCCATTTTGGGAGCCCTTCTGCTTATGGTGCAGGGATCTGTTGAGATGGTGGCAGTGGTTATTGAATCTGTCTCTGATAAAACAACCTTAAAAGATGTAATTGTGGATGTGCTTACTGCAATTGATGCCATATTGCTGGGAACAGTACTGCTAGTAATTGGCTTTGGACTTTATGAATTATTTATTGATACCAATATTCAAGTGCCAGCCTGGCTTAGGGTTGAAGATCTAGATGATCTAAAATCAAAGTTAATTGGTGTGGTAGTTGCCATTATTGCAGTGGTCTTTGTTGGAATAT
>JACCEC012989025.1_pt1 | contig 15248 bp, 14 predicted proteins | sample 7450121 | NCBI WGS metagenome assembly JACCEC01 (sample SAMN15323455, study PRJNA562643) | freshwater metagenome | isolation source: river surface water | place: USA:Blue River Watershed | collected 2017-08-18 | reverse complement strand
ACGTTGAATAACAGTTAAGAGAACTGCCCACTCTAGCTTGCTGGTTCCCAAGAAGTGCATCCAATCATGCACACCTGTTTGCAACAAGTTATCATAGCGCAGTGCAATCAGTCGTTTCAAGACCAAGTGCACGTCGCACATGTTTTGTCCGCCCATGGCCCAACCATCAAAGTGGGTGTCGGGATACTTGTTGGGATCGCAGAAGTCCTTCATCTCTTGATACCAGGCTTCTGCTGATGTGTGGTTATCGCCCTGTAACACATTTAAAAAACGTGCGCCACCATTGTTCTTGCCTTTACGGTTGGCCATAAAGTACTCGTTGTTGAACTTGGTAGCTGCCACAGCTTCGGGTAATGTGCTAATACCACAGGCTGCTGACGCTTTCTTGTCATGAATAACCCAAGTCGGGATATCAAGAATCATGCCATAGTCAGCAACATTGTCCAGCCAGTTTAAAATAAGTTCACGCTTCTTTTGTGCCCTAGGACAACCTGAGTTGGCTTTCCAATCACCTTCCCAAAGACCCTTAGCAATCTGGAATCCCCCTGAGTCTCCGAGTATGAATGTGCCAGGCTCTCGAGAGCGAACCATGTCTTCAGACCAGTCTTGCTTTGAGAGGTCCAAGTTAGCATGTCCTCCTGAGTAGAGCGACCAGCGATACGGAAATAAAGCCTTATTGGAATTGAGCCAGTTAAGCTGCTCCATGTCCTTAAGACCGTTAGGAAATCTCGCCGGATCGACATAGGGTTCGTTCCTTTGCTTGCCTATAAACGTGGCGTAAAAACCTGAGATGGCAGGCAAAAACACAGCATAGTCTGATTGCTTTGCTGTGAGATTGTCTTGTGGGAATTCTTGTTGGGTCACTTGCTTTGTGCAGGAAGAATGTAGTTGTAAACAGCCAGGCCGCTATCGACAGTGATTTGCATGGCGCCAGCATCGCTGAGTTTCATGGTCTTGTTGCCGCTGAGGCTCAGAATGCCAGCAACTTGAGCAGCAGGATAGCTCCAAGCACGTTTGAGTTGACCGCTAACATCAGGCTGAAACACAAAGTTACCTGCATGACTGGAGTGATCACCAAAGTAGAACTTGAGATCATTGTCTTCAGTTTTGACTTGGAAGGTTGGCTCTTCTGCGTTGGCGCTCATCTGCATCTTCAAACGCATGATGCTGGCTACAGTGGGCTCAAACTCAATGTTCCAAGGTACTTGGCTCATCTTGGCAGTCTTGAGCTTGTCGCTGACAATCTCTGATGCCATAAAGCGATAGTTGTTTTTGAAGTCGCCAGTTTTGTTTTCAAAGTTGATACCGTCGGGTGAACCATCAGCTTTGCGAGTGATAGTCAGCTTGGCATCTTCTGCGTATTCTTGCAGACGCAGCAGTGTCTTGAGCTTGCTCAAGTTAGGCATGCCAAACGTACCAACAAACTCTGGGTTGGGATTGGCAAATTGTGCTTTGATAACAACACTTAGGTCGCTAGCCAAACCTTCAATTTGGGTGGCTTGATCAGTGCCCACAATCTTGATCAAATCAATACAGCCTAGATCAAAAGTGTGCTCTACCAAGTCTAATAGATAATCTCTCATAATGTTCTCCTATGGTTAATTTTACAAGGTTTATTTAGAAAATGCAAGTCATTTTCGAATAATTTGCGCCAGCGTTTGTCCACCGCGGCGGCTTGTGATCTCTCCGGGTTTGCGAAGCTCTAACCATGCTACGTCACCTAGACCAACATGGCGAGATACCAAATCAAATCCTATTTCCTCTGCATGACTTATGATTCTGCTACCCGGGGTGTAGCACATAAAGTTTCGTTCTGCCAATGCTACTCCGTGTGCTCGATTGCATTCGTTGTAGGTAAAGATCAGTGTGCCTCCGGGCCTCATGCAGCCGTAAAGCTCTTTGAGATACCGCTCAATGATCTCAATTGGTTTGTAGTTAAAAAAGTTGTAGGCAAATATGCAACCAAATTGCTGCTGCGGCAAATGGTCAAGAAATGTAACAGCATCTTCATTGATTGTATACTGGCAAAGTCTTGCTCGATATTGATCGTTGAACTTGCTGACCGCAGGCTCCATGATTTCTAGGTTTGTGTCTACCACATACAAAGGATCCAATGGAACCATTTCTTCAATAAAAGATTCTGCACCTGGATGAATGATCATGCCAGGAACTCTCCAGTCTGTGTAACTCCGGAGCCTGCTACGAAGAATCAAGTTGCTGTCGTCATCGATACCTAGACGACGATTCAACCTATGCTGATTACTGTCCCAACGCATAGCAGTTTGATACAGATCTAAACTGTTGGCATAGTACTGTTTTTCCTGCACAGCCACAGCATCTTGTATTTCTCTTTTGAGACTAGAGAACACACGATTGTATTGATCAAGTTCTCGGCATAGTTTGCTGTATTGATTCTCCACACGCTCTTTGTAAAAGTTCAAGCTGGTATCATGGCTGTGAATGGTGTGATTCACAGCTTCTAGCTGGTGTTGAACTTGGCCACTGACTGCATCAAAGTCAACAGCGTCAAGTTCGTTTAGATACCAAACCAATTTACTGAGCATTATTCAAAACTAAACAGTGATGTGAATGTGTTGTCGGTATTAGTCGCCGAAGCAAGATCCCAATCCAACACACCCAACAAGTTATCTACTTTGCCGTCAACCACAGTGGCTTCCATTTCACTATCATCAAATGGCAGTTCCTTGAACCATTGTGGCAGTCGCTGTTCGTCTGTGGGATAACCAATTGACGTCCAGCCCAGCGGGTTAGATTTGAGCTTGCACACAATGGTCTTCATACCGTCAACGATTTGCATTGAGTAGTTGTCGCCGTTCATTCTACGCAGGTTGTTCCAGTTCAATGCTGCTCGCACATGTCCGGGCATGTTGGCTTTACCTGTTTTGCTGTTGGCTTCGTCAGCAGCATACTTGGTCAAGTTGTTCACACGCTTGGGACTGCCTTTCTCCCAACCTGGACGCTCTTTGAATTCGTACTTGAATTCACGGATACGTTCCACAATCTCGTCCTTGCCAGCACCTGCCAGCAGTTTATTTAGAATTTCCAACAAGAAGTCCTGAATAACCTTAGGGGTGTCACTGCGTTTCAAGTCCAAACCAGTGGCCTTGGTTTTTCCGATCTTGCCGCCCACGTCCAGTCGCTTGCCCTCGATGTCAATAGCATTAACAGCATAACGCTTCTTGGTAATAAACAATCCGCGATCAGCAACCGTTTCACGACCGCATTTAATCAATGAGCCCATGTCGCGTGGACAATGAAACGCTTGTTCCATAAACCCAGGGAAACTCGAGTTGACTTGCTCAGCAAGGCTGTCGTACAGTGCAATACAAATTTCTTTGTTCCACTCCATCCGACCTTCTTCAACTTCGGCCTTAACAGCAGGCCAGGCACTGAAGTAACACGAGTCAGTATCTCCGTAGATGACAGCTTTTCCAACGTGATCGTATTCGCCGGTGATGCACTCATTGAGATGAGCGTCCATGTGTTTGGCAATACTGCGACCAGTAAGGGTTGTTGACTGTCCAATACGCTTGTCAAAGAATCTACAGCCTGGGTTAAGAATAGCCCCGTACAAACTGTTGAGGTTAATCTTTTTAACCAACTGCCGCTTGTCCCAGAATGCGATTTCCTTGGGATCAGTAGCATCCTTTTTCTTTGCTTGCAGCTCTTTACGTTCAGCATACCAACGCTCCAACAGTCCGGGCACAACACCTTTCTTTTCGTAAGTAAAGATTGTACCATTGGCGCTCATGATCCAAGGCTGGTTAGAGTCAAAGATCATGTACCATACTTCGGCTGCGGAATGTGTGGTTGAGTCACCGTTTTCCCAGTCGATTGTGATTTCCATGCCGCGATTCTGTTCCATCACAGCAGTGTATTCTACAGTGGCAAACAAGCCTTCCCAGGCAGCAGCAAAGCTCATGCCAGATGCCATACGGTCTTTGATCAGCTTGTCTGTGGCTGTGAGACGCAGTTGTCCTACAATAGTCTCTGGTCCCATGTTCAGGGCACGAATTGCACTCGGGTACAGCGAGTTAATGTCAACTGATCCAATCCACTCGTGAACACCTTTTTTAGGATACGCAACATAGGCACCAGCAGCCTGCACGTCTTCGTTGTCGTTGCGTTGCTTGCGGTTGGGCACAACAAAGCCACGTTCGTGTGCTTCATTGATAATGGCCTGCTCAGTCACTGCCACAGCACCCATGGTGGTCTGCAACAACACAGTGTTGGCATGTGCCAGTTCATTGGCTAGATCCAAGAAGCGGAGCTTTTTATCCAGCTTGGCCAACAGCGCAGTATCCTGCCTGTTGTATTCAATGAACTTCTTGAAATGCTGATTGTACAATTGATCCAGTGTACCTTCAAACTGCGTCTTGCGTTCATTGAGTTCGTACTCGCCGATGGCATCCAGACTGTAGCTGTGACGTTCTTCATATGTGTACTTGCGATACAGTTGCATATAGTCCATATGCACACGACCAATCAAGTCATAGGTTTCGTTTTCAGCGCCAAAGCGTTCAAACATACGCTTCTTGGGCAGTTGCCCCCACAAGCAGAAACGTCGTGTGTCGTCCTTTGACAGCACACGAGTACAGCGGTTCACAGTGTAAGGAATGTCATAGCCTTCTGAGTTCCAACCCGACAACACATCAGCGTCGTCGATTAGATCCAGGAAGGTATTGATCATATCTTCTTCGCGTTCGAACAAGATAGTGTTTTCAAACTCCGACACCATTTCCTGAGCAGTCTCCCAGCTCAGGCCTTTGGGCGGTACAGTCAAGGTGATTAACTGCTCAGTCCAGTCTAAGTAAACTGAAATAGCAGTGATCTCGTTGAATGGATCTGTAACAGGGCTGAATCCTCGATCCTTGTCGAATGCAACCTCAATGTCGAAAAACGCTGTGTGTAGTTCAGGAGCGTTTTGATCCTTGTAGTTTTCTTCTAAGCAACGAAAGATCGGGTTGATATCCGACTCGTAAAGTTGCTTGCTACTGTGCATGCGAACTTCCTTGCGGAACTCTTTGTTGTTGCGGGTACTGAACCGAGACACAGGATTGCCATAGATACTACGAAACTTACCGCGAGGGTCATCGTAATAGAATGTGTACTGTGCTGGATACTCTTGGTATTTGCGAACGCCGTCTCTGCGTTCTACAACGTGAATGCGATCGTGTTCACGATCAAAAAGTGCGTCAATGTAACTCATCTAACTCCATTTGTGGCTGGTTGGCCATGATACATGCTGCTTACGGCAGCGACTCGTCTGTTCAACAGATACTTATAGTGTTTTGCCAACGGTCTCAAGAATAGTTTCTAGAGTCTCGTGGTCTTGCTTTTCTTTGCCAAATTCAGCTTTGTGTGCCAACTTGATGGCTTTCTTTAAAATTGCAGGCTTGACTTCCAATTCTTCTGCCACGGCTTTGATAGTGTCATTGAGACCACCTTGCAGAGTATCAATCTCGTGCATGACTTGCATGCCTTCGTTGATGATTTGGGTAAGTTTGATTTTTTGTTCGCCTGTGAAAGATTTCGATGACATAATGTCTCCTGATAAAACCACAGTTTAAACGAAAACAGCGGCTGAAGTCAAGCCGCTGTTTGGTGTATTTGCTCACTTTAGATTTCCTGGTAGCGAATCAGTACGTCAAGCCAGCAGCCGGCTACACCACGGTAACGAGTACCGGTCCTAAGGTGTGTTCTTGTGTTTGTTAGGATTTTTTGGTAATTTAATTGCAGGGGCTCTGGGAACTTTTGGAGCCGAAGGCGCAGCTGGCGATATCTTCGATGTAATGGGCTTTGCCTTGTAAAGTTCGCTCAGCAACATGTTACTTCTCTTCTATGTAATCCTGTCCACGATCTTGACTGGCTCTGCGTCGCTGGAACATTTTCAGTGCCATGTTAGCATGATCAACATTGGGGAATCGTGTGGGCAGGCTACGACCATTGTGGCGAATTTCATAGCCCGAATCGTCGCTGCCGTGGATTTCGAACACTGAACTATCTTCCAATGTCACTGTTTGAACAGGGGCTGATTCAGGCAGCACAGGATTTTCTACAGGTTCAGGTTTGAAGTCTGGAGGTGGTTCAGACTGTGTAGGGTCTTCGTACATGTCCTCTTCGGCTGCGCCAGCTTCAACAGCATCTCGAGCTTTGTCTAATAGTTCACGATCGATGTTTTGTTTCTTCTCTAGTTTGTCTAAGTTGGGTGTGCTGCGATCTTTGAGATCATCGTCGTGAGCAACTTTCTTTTCTAACTTGTCCAGGTACTTGATGAAGTCACCTTTGATCTTGCTGATCATGTCTTCTTCAACTTCTTGCATGGCTTCTTCTAGTGGATTTTTACGAGGTTCCACTGAGTCGCCGACTAGTTTACCATCCATGGGATGTTTTTGATACGGAGCTTTGGTCAGTGTAGGACTGATATTTTTAGGCTTGAACAAGGCAGGCAATTGATCCACACTTTTTTGTTGCGGGTTCAAGCCTTTTTTAACCGCCACTGGCGTTAGTCGTCCTTCTTCTAGGTCACGAAGCTTGGATAAAATATCTCTAATGTCTGAACTCATGCTCGCTGGTCTTTCAAGAAACTTCTCAACATCCAACCGTGCTTGCCATGAGCGTCGATGCGCTCAGCAATAAAGTTGGCGATACCTTCTTGACGCTCGTCTTGAGCAATCTCAAAAGTTTTGTTAAGTAATTCTATCATTTGACCATTGTTGGCCAGCAATTCTTCAATCATGAGTCGGGCACGTGGAATCTTTGTTTGGCCCTTGATAATAGACAGTTCTTGAAAACGCTCAAAACTGCCCGGTGTGTAATCTTCTAATGTACGAATGTACTCAGCTGTGCGGTCAATTGAGTTGTCGTAGACTTCTTCATAGATATCGCCAAAAAACTCGTGTAACTGAGCAAAGTCTGGGCCCTCTACGTTCCAGTGAAACAACTGTGCCTTGATCACAAAGGCATATTCAGTTGCCAGGAGAGTTTTTAAAGCGTCCGCTAACATTCTTGTTCCTCTTATATTCTTTAGGTGTATTCGGCGTAGGATCCGTGGTATATTTACCTGACAACAGCGAGCCGCCATTTCTTGAAACCATACCCATGGGCTGGCTTACTACGGCAACGCTGCCTGCGCCAGTAGCGCCTGCTGATGCTGTTTCCATGATTTCTTTAAATCTCATGTTTGATCCTTACGATATTATGAGCAACAAATTCAGCCGGTCCCGACAATACTCGTGGATTGGTAGCTGCGATATGTCCATTGGTATCAATGATTTCGTACTTGATTACATAGTCACCTGGCTCTGCATCAATGGGAATAATCTCCATGAGATGACTTTGTACAAAGTTGAAAGTGCGCTCAGTAAACAGTTCACCGTCGACGTATAATCTATAGCGAGGAGGCGCACCGTCCCAGTCGCAGTGTACGTCGTAACCAATTTGAACGCTTTGCTTGCTCATGCTGTATTTAGTGGGTTGTTACAGCAATATGAGCCTAAATTTTTTTCACCCTGGTTTATAAATATAATGCCCGGGTTGAGTCTGCCTAGGGCCACGATAATAAGAAGAAGGACCAAAAATGAGAGCCAACTATATAAAAAGCCTAGTGATGCTAGGCGTCTTCAGCGCCACGGTAGCATCAGCACAGACACTGATTAATCAACAAGCCACTGTAACAGGAGGTTATGGTAGCACCAGCTTGGTAGACACCAACAGCACTAGCAACAGTGTGAGCAATGTGACCACAAACAACACCAGTACTACAAACAATACTAGCACCAGTACCAGTACAGTCAACAGCACCAGTGTCAACACCAACAACAACGTTAACTCAGGCACAATTACCTACAACAACAACAATGTTCAAAGTGGTACGGTGACCAATAACAACAACAATGCTATGAGTGGTAGTGTCACCTACAACAACAACAATGCCATGAGTGGTAGTGTAACTTACACCAACAACAACGTGCAAAGTGGTACATTGACCAATAACAACAACAACGTCAATACCAGTACCAGCACAAATACCAATACAAATCACAACATAAACTCAGGCACTCAGACATTCAACAACAACAATGTCAGCACAAGTACCAGTACCAACAACAACATCAACACTGGCACTATGACCTACAACAACAACAATGTTAGCGCCAGTACAGCAACCAACAACAACAACAATGTCAATACCAGTACAGCTACCAACGTAAATCAAAACGTCAACACCGGTGACATGACCAATCGCAACATCAACGATACCAATATTACACAACGAGTTATCCAACCGCCACCAACAGCCATTGCTCCTGCTATGATGAGCATGGGCACAGACCTTTGCGTTACTGGTGTGTCGGGCGCAACACAAACACAGATCTTTGGTATCAGCTTTGGTGCTACTCGTCGAGACCCCAACTGTGAACGCTTGAAACTCAGCAAAACATTGTATGATATGGGCATGAAAGTTGCTGCTGTGGCTACAATGTGTCAAGACCGTCGTATCTGGGACGCCATGATGGCAGCAGGCACACCTTGCCCTTACGAAGGCTTGATCGGTGAGCAAGCCAAGGCAGCATGGGAAGCTAACCCCAAAAAGATTCCCACAATTGGACTAAAAGAATAACATGTTGAAGAAGTTGGCTTTGGCTGTAATGATAGTCTGCGGAGTTGCGGCTGCACAAAATGTCACTGCTCCTGCTACATTAGATCCAGGAGTAGTGTACACCACTGGCAATCTTGTGCAGCCAACTACAACTACCACAGGATCTACTTGGGTCAATGGTGTTTATCAAGATCAACTGACTTGTTGGGCCTGGGGCGACCCTGGCTATTGTGGACCCAATGCCATTGTGAGACCAGGCAACAACATCAACTTTTCGTTTGGTGTAACAGACCTGTACCAAGTTCAAACCATTGCTTCGGTGTTGCCAAGTGGCGGATCAGGACTAAGAGTCAATGGGTACAATTTTGGATTTACTGCCAAAAACGGCAATGGTTGGGACGGTGGCGGGTTAGACACATTGTCGGCCTATGTTAACTTCTACGGCAGTGATGGTAAAACTGTGCGGAGTGACTATTACAACTTAAATTACAAGTTTGATTGGACAACATTCAATTATAGTAAAACATTTGATAGTCCGTATGCTACCAAAGATCTGAGCACTGTTCGGTATGGACTTGTTGGTGGCGACACCAGTAATTACTGGGCAGGACCATATGGTCCTGAAGTCATGAACGTTAGTTTTAGTTTAAAGTACAGTGTTGATCCTTGTGCTACCAATCCTTTGTACAGCCCAACGTGTCCTGGTTATATGGATGCACTGAGCAAATTAGTGCCTGCCACAGTTGCTGTGACTGAACCAGTTGCTGTGACTACTACGATTACAGAACCTATGGCAGCACCTATTACCAACACAACTAGTACTAATACTACCCCTTCATCACAGCCTAGTGCAGTTGCCTCAGTAGTTTCAGCTCCAGTACCTGCTCCTAGCAGCACAACTACTTCAGCCGCAGCTTCTAACACTAGAGAAAACAGTGGGACCAATACATCACAGGCTATGAGCATTATTAGCCGCAATCAAGAACGTGATCGGGAAACACTAGCTGTGGCCCAGACCGCAGTGTCAGCCGCAACAGCAGCGGCAGCGGCAGCACAACAAGAAGCGGTGGCAGTAGCTGCAACAGCAGTGGCTAACAGCACCAACAACAATGCAGCAGCAGTTGGCGGCAGCAATGCAGGAACAGGATTGAGAGCCTCTTCTTCTGCTGCTAGCAACTCAACAACACAAGCTTCGGCTGTTCAGCTCATGCCAGGAATGTCTACAGTATCTGTAAATGCACCGCAGTCGCAGAGTGTAAACACTTCTGCACTGACATCCGCAACCACTACAACCGCAGCACCTGTGACACAGACACAATCATTGTCTACTACAGGCACAGGATCAAACACAGCTGAAACCAACGTTGCATTGAGTTCTAACTTTTTAACAGATCGATCAAACCCAATCAACGCTGTGCTAGAACAAAGACTGCCGATGCCGTCTACAACAACCGCAACAACAGGACCTAGCGTCAATACAAAAGTTGCCGACAATGAAGCAGCAGGCGGCGTATCTATTGCTACCATGGCAGTGGCGCCTGTGGGCTACGGGGACTACTTAAACTTTGTCATGCGAGATGCTGCATTCTACGCACCTCGTGAAGTGTACCGAAACCAACGCAACGTTGATAATCAACGAGCATTGCGTCAACTAACCAACGATAGCCGACATCGTGAAATGGTCGAGCAACAATACAGGAGATAAAAATGTCAGAAGAAATCAAAGACGTTAATGCAAAGATTGACGAAGCCGAAGCGGCTATGAAAAAGTACGCCAGCAAAGATACTGTTATCAGTATCGGTGGCTACGAGTTTACGCCAGCTAAACTTATGGTAGCATTTACTATTGTAAGTTCCACATTGGGCGGATTATATGGCTGTTTTGAAGTCTACAAAGACTATCAATCTATGAAGAAAAAAATTGCTGAGTATAGTGCTCCAGACCTAAGTGGGTTTGACAAACGTTTGGCAGTTATTGAAGAAAACAGCCAAAAGACTTCAGACTATACACGTGATATCAAAGTCGACTTGAAGAACGATCTGCGCCGTAACGAAACTGTTACAGAACAAATTGAGCGTAGCGTGAAACAAGCCCAACGTGAAACCGAAAACGAAATGCGTGACATGCGTAAAGCAGTACGTGAAGATTTGGAAAGAGCCAGGACTGAAGCCAATCAAATTCGCAAAGACATGGAACAAACTCGCAAAGAGATCAACAGTGAGTTTACCGCTGCTCGCAGAGAGATCAACCGCGAAGTTGAGACCCTCAAGCGAGAAGTAGATACCAAGATTCAGCGAGCCATGGACAATCCTTTGGCCAATAAATAAATCAAAGGAGCCATTATGAGCGAAGAAAAGAAACCATTGAGCCGTAGCGAACGCGAAGCCAAGATCAAAGACAAAGCAGGTTGGGTCATCACTGTGATCGCAGCACTGTTAGCCGTTAATACCTATATTAGCAGCGGCAACAGCAGCAAAGTGTTGAACAATACTATCAAAGCCAATGATACTTGGAGTTTCTACCAAGCCAAGTCAATCAAGCAAACACTGGCAGAAATGGCCCGAGACGATGCCATTGAAAGAAAGCAGTTTGACAAAGCCGAAAAGCTAGAAGCCAAGATCAAACGTTACGAAAGCGAACCTGACACTGGCGAAGGCAAGCGAGAACTCATGGCCAAGGCCCGTGCTCTAGAAGCTGAACGTGATCAAGTGCGCAAGTCAGGACCTTGGATGACATTCTCAGGCATGGCTTATCAACTAGGCATTGTGCTGTTGTCTGCAAGTATTCTTGCTGTGAGCATGCCTTTGTTCTGGGGGTCAATTGCTGTATCAGCAGTGGGTGCGTTTTTAATGAGTCAGGGTATCTGGCTTTGGTTACCACTGTAACACACAAAACAAAAGCCCCACTAGGGGCTTTTTTATTAGGCTACTTTTGTTATACCACTGACCACAGCATCTCGACCGTATTGCCCTTGCAGCAATAGTCTAGCCATTTCGGGACTTTTAGCAAACACAGCAACATCAATGCTTTGACTGTAGCTTGGATTCTTAACTCGAACTCTAGCAGTGTAAACACTGAATCCTGGAGCCACACTTTCCCGAATAAACTCGTAACTTCTCATAGTAAGTTATTTATCGGGATCGCATTGCGATCCAAGCTTCGCTATCGCTCGCTTAATTTTATAAGAATACTTACTGAGATATTTCGCTAGATTGTGAGGCCATACGACACCCAGAATCTGGGCGTCAAGACATTCGCTGAGTTGCTCAGCCACACTTGTGACAGCAGGTATTTGTGTTGTCTACTGCTCTGGGCTCTGTACCTTACCCCACCTGCTACGATTTTTAAGACGACTTCGGTGTCATGTGTCGTCATGGCAGTATTAGACAATAAGCTAGCTTGCGCTACGCTCAACCCGTACGACTGTTCTAACGCTACTGCCACGGGGCAGACGTTTTCTCTGGGCATCCCTGCATCACAGGGGTAGAGAACAGAAGCCTCTTGTACAAAGAAGAGGATGGTTACCGTGAGACATCACCACGGATTCACCAGCGGAATACTAACCGGCCCGCCAACCTTGTGTTGTACTGAATTAAATTAAGATGAGTTTAAGTTACAGGACCGCCTTCGACCCATGCATCGCAGGTTCGTTTGGCAGCACATTTGAATTTTAAAAATTTACAATATCCGAGATGACCAGCGTCCACAGTGTCGTGTGGATCTGATCCGGGTTCGGCCCCGATGCCTTTAGCAATACAATCTAACATGTCTTCTGATATATCAAAAGCAGCACAATTGCCGCAGCGATTTTGTTTTACAGATTCTATGTCGTCGGTGTTCCACTTGTCTGCTAACTCTGCCCAGTATTCTTCATTGGGCTCGTTGGGATTTAGCGGACCATAGTGATATTCTTCAATGGCTTTTTGGCGATTCTTCAAGTTAAGATCAATGCTTTGTGTAGCAGGAGGGCAGCCTTTTTCTACAGCTTCGATTAAGTTGATAAAGTTTCTCATTTATTTCTTCCTGCTTTCATATTAGCGCACCAGTGGTACATCTTGCCACGTTCGCCGCCGTACTTCTTTGCTCGAGCACGTAGGTCTGTTACAGATCCCGAGCAACTAGCACCAGCACGTTTCACACGCCCTGGTCGACTCTTGCCCTTTACCTTGCCGTCGTCAAAGTTTTCATCTATTCTGCTGATGGCTTCTACCAGTCCAGGATGCATTGGCTCAGGCAACTGATCCTGGTCCGCCCAACACCAGTCCTTGCTTTCGTAGTTTATTTCGGGTTCAAATTCGTTGGGCACAAACGCAATGTATGTGGCATACTGTGGCGATGTGTGTACATGCTTGAGTCGCGCAGGACCATGGTAGCCGCCTTCTTCTGCTAGTTCTCGTAACACTGCCTGTTCTAAAGTTTCGCCAAGTTCTACACCGCCGCCCCAGGTTGACCACACGCCAGGGTCCGATACTTGATCACTACGTTGCTGTAAGCACCAACGTCCTGTGTCCTCAGCCACAACAATACAGCCTGCGGATTTAGGTTGGCTGGATTCTGTAACAGATTGACGTGGTGCAATCAGTGTAAAATACTTTCCTTGTTGTTGCATGGTCCAATTGGGCAACAGTCGCTTGACCATCCTAGCATAAAGGCCTTGACGTGAACCTTCTTCAGCACTGAATGTCAGTACTTCAATTTGATTTTGATACTTTTCTAGAAATGCTCGCATGATATCGACTACGGTACTCATGACTTCTGCTGAGTTGCCAGTACCAGTTAGTCCAAACTTCTGTAGTCTGTCTAGCTTGTTGTCTTTTACTTTGAACTCTGCTTCCCACTGGCCGTCAGCACCGTAGGCATGGAACATGTAATTAACTTTGCCTACTGTAAATTCAGCTATGGCTTCTTCACTACCGGTGAAGTCCCAGCGCCAGTTCTTGCCTGACTGGAATAGTTCGGATATGAATTCAGTGGCTCTCATTATGCGTACCTTGGTCTAGTTGAAATCTCTTGGCCTTCGTACTGTTGTAAGAATTCTCTGCTGCGACCCAACATCCACTCACGTGCCTTTTGATTGGCTTCGCCTTGAGTTTCTGCCTGTACTCTAAAAACAACTTCGTCGCCTGCTAGCACATCCCAATAGCCTGTGAATGTTTGCTGTTGCGGCTGTGTTGATTGTGCCGGCTGTCGTGTACGTACACCATACAGTTCAGGTGCTTCGCCACGCAAACCCAATGCTTGTCTAGCTTCTTCACCGGCTGCTGTGCGATCGGTGTTGCTGAGTTCGCGAACGCTGGAGTTATCACTCAATCTATAGATTTCCCAAGGTCCCGGTCCACGCGGAGTTAAATCTCCTCTAGTATCACTGGGCTCTTGGAATTGTTGTGTCTGCGAAACATTTGTTACAGGGCGAACACTATACGATTCACTTGGTAAGTTAAAGTCAGCAACATAGCGATCGATCTTAGATTCAGCATCATCTTGGTTAGCAGCATTAAACTGTATTGGACGACCATTGTGTTCTACTGCTCGTCCATCTCTAACGCGATACAATTCATACTTAGGCTGCGCTGTTTGCTGTTGTGCCTGGTTAGGATTGTGTACTCTACCTTGCAGCGGCGGAACTTGATAATCTGCAGGAATTTCTCGAACTTCTACATCTGTTCTCATACGGGGATTCTGTTCTCTTGTCTGTGCTAAGAACTGTTCAGCAGCTTGAGCCGAAGGGAATCTACGCAACGGTATTTCTTGACCAGCAGGATGTTCTCCAGGCTGTCGAGCAAAACGTTGACTTGGTGTAATCCAAATCCCCCAGTTGCCTTGGCCCTGCGCAGCAGGTTCGGCGGCCTTTGCTGTAGGTGGGGTGTATGGACGCACGGGTCTTGCTTGCAGTGTGTTTTGAACTCTAGCCCATTCTGGATAGTTGCCCGGTAATATTGCGCTGGCAATGGCTTCTTGTTTGTTGTTGGCAACAACTTCGATGCTGGCTGCTGTGTTAGCAGGATTAGTCACACTCCACCACATTGGTCCGGTGGTTTTACCTTTAGCAACGTTGCGAGCCAACTGCTTTTGGCGTACTTGGCGAATCAATGCTGCTTTGTCTAGTTCGCCAGCTGAATAGTTAGCAAACAGGTTGATAACATCCACACCTTCCTTGCTTTGAGTACCTTCTAGCAATTTGTACAGCTTCTTCAAGTATTCTTTACGATATGCTTGGGGATCGATAGCAGCACTCAATGCCACTGTAAAACGCAACAAGGTGTTTTCGATCTTGTCGAAGTTAGCATCTAACCAATCGCCACCTGGACTACGAAATTCAATGTAGCCTGACTTGGTGTTGATACTGGTGTACTTGTCTGTGATGCCTGAGTGAACAGCCTTGGTAGCAAGGTCTTCCATGTGTCCACGCATTTTGTCCATTAAGGCAGGAGCCAAGTCAGGATTCTTTTTCAACGCATCGCGAATCTTACCTGTGGCTGCTTTGGCATAGTGGTTGCCTGATCTGCCAAACAAATCTAACACGTATTCATCACCCATGAGCAAGGCTAGTTTAACATAGTCCAGCTTTTCTAGCGAATAGTTTGGCACTGAGATGTTGATGTGTAATCCTGTAGAGTCGTTGGT
>JACCEC010719462.1_pt1 | contig 15248 bp, 15 predicted proteins | sample 7450121 | NCBI WGS metagenome assembly JACCEC01 (sample SAMN15323455, study PRJNA562643) | freshwater metagenome | isolation source: river surface water | place: USA:Blue River Watershed | collected 2017-08-18 | reverse complement strand
GGTGATGCATACATGGCTGCTACTGGAATTCACGAATTTGATCCTATTCACGCCGATAAATTGGTAAAACTAGGATTGGAGTTCATTCGCTTTTTGGAGGATCGAAATACCCAAGCACAACAAGAATGGAAATGCCGAATTGGCATTCACTCTGGATCGGTGATTGCTGGAATTATTGGTAAAACGCGATTCATTTACGATATTTTCGGTCACGACGTAAACATTGCATCCAGGGTGGAGAGCAATGGTTTAGAAATGCATGTGACCGTTTCTGAGCATACTATGAGTTTGATTAGGGAAAAGTATGAGATCATTTCCTTGGGTGAGGTTCAATTAAAAGGTGCGGAGGCCATGCAGTTATTTGCTATTCCAACTTCCTTTACTAGATTGGAGCAGGTTCGAAAATTTGCCGAAGATCAATTGATGAATCACCTTCCGGAAGGATTGTTTTACCACAATTTGGATCACACAGTGGATGTTTACCATGCAGCAGATCTGATTTCCTTTTTTGAAAAAATAGACCGTGATGATCGAGAGTTATTGCTCACGGCGGTTTGGTTTCACGACTTGGGTTTTTTGCATACGAGCAAAGGGCATGAAGAAGTGTCTTGCCAACTCGCAGCGAAATTTCTTCCTCAATTCAACTATTCCCCCGCCGAAATTGAAGTGATTTTTGGATTGATTCGTGCTACCCAAATTCCCCAGTCTCCTCAAAATAAATTAGAGGAAATTATCGCTGATGCCGATTTAGATTACTTGGGACGAACCGATTTTCACGTGATTGGCCGCCGTTTGTTCGACGAATTGAAGTTTCAAAAAGTGATACAGAATGAGAAACAATGGAATGAATTGCAGGTTGGATTTCTTTCTGCACATCAGTACTTCACGGCAACCTCCATGGAACGTAGGAATCCCCAAAAATGGGATCATGTACAACAATTGAAACTTCTTTTATCTCCATCATGAGTCATCCCCATTCGTTAAAAGAAAGAATGATTGATGCCGCTTACCTTTTGGGAGGCATCATTTCTGTTTGTGTTGCGTTGAAAGGTTTATTGGTTCCCAATGGAGCGCTCGACGGCGGGGTTACTGGAGTTTCTCTATTGCTTCACGAACTTTTTCATTGGAATTTGCCCCTATTACTTTTCCTCATCAATATCCCTTTTTTGGTGTTAGGGGTAAAACAAATTCATTGGAAATTCTCCTTGAAAATTTTATTTTCCGTTGCATTATTAGCTCTTTTCTTGGAATTTCTCCCCATCGAAGTACTTTCCCATGACCGATTGATTGTATCGGTTTTCGGCGGATTTTTCATGGGATTGGGGGTTGGGCTTTCGATGCGAGGAGGATATGCCTTGGACGGTATCGAAGTTTTGGCCTTATACACCTTGAAGCGTTCTGGTTTTACCATTTCCGAAATTATTCTTGGGCTTAACGTGATTTTATTTGCTATTGCTGGATTCTTCTTCGGAATCGAATTGGCGCTTTATTCCATGTTAACCTATTTCATCGCCTCAAAAACCATTGGTTATGTAATTGGTGGAATTGAAGAATATACGGGAGTGACCATTATTTCAGCTGAGTCTGAAAACATCAAAGAAAAATTGGTGATGGATTTGGGGAAAGGAATTTCGGTGTACAAAGGGGAACGAGGATTCTTGCCTGATAATTTTCAACAGAGCAACGAGGTGGACATTGTTTTTACCATTGTTACCCGTTTGGAGGTTCGTCGGTTGAAAAATGCCGTGAAAGAGATTGATCCCACCGCTTTTGTGTACACTTATTCCATCAAAGAAGCTAGCGGTGGAGTATTGAAAAAAATCGCTAAACATTGATGGAAACCAACGAATTAGAAATCATTCTCCTCCCCGAAGAAGTTCATTCGACGGAAGCGCAGATCAAGGAGATTGAAAAAGCAGTGGGATCCTTGGATGGCCGGCATTTTCAGATTGTAAAACGTTCCTTAGATGCTCGTAAAAAGCCCATCGTTTATCGTTGCAAGGTAAAGATTTGGGAAGGTGATCTTCCTCAAGATGAACATGGGCGTTGGAATTTTTCTACGTTGTCTTTGCCTCGGAAAGTGCATATTGTTGGATTCGGACCGGCAGGCATGTATGCCGCATTAAGCCTTTTGGAACAAGGAATTCAACCCATTATTTGGGAAAGAGGGAAATCGGTGAAAGAACGTCGACGAGATTTGGCGGCCATCAACAAGGATAGAAAAATGAATCCCGAAAGCAATTATTGCTTTGGTGAAGGCGGAGCAGGAACGTATTCCGATGGTAAACTGTATACCCGAAGTAAAAAACGAGGCGATGTTCAGCGTGTTCTACAAAGCCTAATCGATCACGGAGCCGATCCTAAAATTTCGGTGGATGCCCATCCCCACATTGGTACCAACAAGTTGCCGGGAATCATTGAAAATATTCGACAAACCATCTTGAAGTATGGGGGAGAAATCCATTTTGATACCAAACTTACCGACCTTGAGGTTCAAGAAAATCGTATTTCTAGCATTCAAAATCAACGTGGGGAATGGGAGCAAATTGATACGCTCATCCTTGCCACCGGCCACTCGGCTCGAGATATTTTTGAGTTGTTTCATCGCCGGGGCATTGCGTTGGAAGCGAAACCTTTCGCCCTGGGAGTTCGGGTGGAGCATCCACAATCCATCATCGATCAAATCCAATACAAACAAGCTGAACGTGGCGAATTTTTGCCGCCTAGCAGCTACAGCCTGGTTACCCAAGCCAAAGGGAATGGCGTTTTTTCGTTTTGCATGTGTCCGGGCGGTATCATTGCTCCGGCGGCAACCGATCATCAGGAGATGGTGGTGAACGGTTGGAGCCCTAGCAAACGCAATGGAAAATTTGCCAATAGCGGCATGGTGGTAACGGTGAATCCGCAGCATTGGGCCCATTTGGAATCGGAACATGGCCCGCTAGCCGCTTTGGAATTTCAAAAGCAGGTGGAACAGCGGGCATTTGAAGCTACTCAAAGCTTAGCGGCTCCTGCCCAGCGATTCGAGGATTTTATCCAAAACCGATTATCGGCTGATCTTCCCGAATGCAGTTATTTACCTGGAGTGGTTTCTGCCAATCTCAACACCATTTTACCTTCGTTCATTGCCGAAAGTTTGAGGGAAGGACTCATCGATTTTGGAAAGAAAATGCGGGGATACCGAACCAACGATGCCATTTTAGTTGGGGTGGAAAGCCGCACCAGCAGTCCGGTGCGCATTCCGCGCGACCGAGAAACCCTGCGGCATATTCACCTTCAAAACCTTTACCCATGCGGTGAGGGCCCTGGCTATGCCGGTGGAATCATGAGTGCGGCCCTCGATGGAATGGCAGTTGTTCAGGCCATCCTTGCTTCGGTCAATACAAATGCTTGATGTTGGCCACTTCCCGTCGGTCGATCGTTGGGAAAGTACATTGATCGTCGATTTGTTGAATAATGTCCGATGACTTAGGTAGAAAGATGCGAATTCTGATGTGTTGGGCACGAATGGGTTGAGAAAATGGAAAGGAAAAATGGCTGGGTAAAGTGATTTTTCCGGTGGAATCTACTCGGATTGAATACTGAATTTCGGATGCAAGTTCATGGGCCTTTTCCGAATCTTTCCCTTTAGAAATACGAATGACCTTAACAAAAGCGGTGCTATCGGGAGAATCGTTTACATCCACTTCTACCTGATTTTGGTACCAGCGTTTATTCGAGATAAACCAGTCTATTCCATCTTCTTCATCTTCAATTTCAAATCCAGATTTGAGAGACTGAAACGATTCGTTAACGATGGTGTATTGGTTTACTTTGGGAAGGCTCACGGATTGGGCGACCGTATCAGTAGTGCGAAATTCCATGGTCATCTGAACACCCAGAACAAAAGCAAGGACCCATCCGATGGCAGATAATATTCCAATCGTAGTATTCAATTTTTTCAAAACCGGATTGGTTTTTGGCAAGTTAAAGATCATTCGAATGGAGATGGAAATGACCCAATAAATGGGAGCAAGGACCAACAAAAAGCCAATGGCCCAAAACGAAAAGGCATCAAATCCTTCGGGAAGGGAGTTTCCTAAGATTCCCGCAATTTCGGAAGGGATGAGGTGAACACTTCCGACTTGAATTCCTGTAAAAAAGAGGCCAATCAAAACAATGGTTAACGTAAATAGAAAGAAGATTAAAAATGAAATGAGGATCCATCGAACGACTTTAGAGAGTGTTTTCAGGATGAATTGGAAAATTTGTACAAGGAAGGCAACGATTCGTTCGAAGGCATTTTGAGGTTCCTTTTTCATCCAGCCATTGACTCTCGATTTTATTTCGTTGAATTCTTGGCTGGCTTGGTCTTGTAGGTTTTTCAAGTTTACCGGCTCTCCCTTCATTTTCAATCGTTCTGACGGGGTTTTGGCTTCGGGAATCACGATCCAAAGGAGGAGATAAAACCCAAATCCAACACCGCTCAAAATGAGAATCGCAGCCAAAACCCGCACTACTGTAGGATCAATTTGGAAGTAGGCTGCAATTCCCGCCGCCACACCGCCAATCATCTTGTCTTCCCCATCACGAAAAAGGCGGCGAGAAGTTACATGGGTTGATTCTTGGGGTTCTTGTTGGGCTTCCCCTGTTGATGAACCGAGCATTTCTTCCGGCGTTCCGATTTGGTCAATCACCGCCTTAACCATTTCTATGCTTACAATCTGACTCTTAGAGGAGAGTTTTTCTTGGAACAATTCGGCCACCCGAGCCTCCAAGTCGGAGTAAATTTCTTGTCCACCTTCTTGTTGTTGAAGGGAAAGTTCTAAACTTTTTAAATATGCGCTTAACCTTTCAAAAGCGTCTTCGTCAACATGGAACAATTGACCGCTGACATTGATATGGATGGTTTTTTTCATGACGGTTGATTTAAGGATTGAATCGATTGGGTTAATGAATCCCATTCCTTTTCTAGTTTTTGCAAGATGGAGACCCCTTCTTCGGTGATTTGGTAGTATTTCCTTGGTGGTCCCGATTTACTTTCCTCCCAGCGGTATTGAATCCATCCAGCATTTTTCATGCGGGTTAGGAGCGGGTAGAGGGTGCCTTCCACGACCAATAAATCGGCTTTTTTTAATCGTTCTGAAATGTTGGAAGCATAGCATTCTTGGACTTGAACGATTTTCAACACGCACAAATCAAGAATTCCTTTTTTCATTTGAGACCGAAAGTTCTCTTCGTTCATGGTGCAAATCTAATGCATGACTTGGTACTATGCAATACAAAGTACTTGGTAAAGTGATATTTTTTTTCAGACATAAAAAAAACCCTCCAACGGGGGAGGGCTTCATATTCAAGGGTTGGTTGTTTTTAATGTCCTACCATTTCTCGGTATGTTTCAGCAGAAAGCAAGCCGTCCATTTCAGATGGATTGCTCATTTTTACTTTGATCATCCATCCGGCACCGTAAGGATCGGAGTTCACCGATTCTGGTGAAGAGTCAAGGTCATCATTCTTCTCAAGCACTTCACCTGAGATGGGCATGAACAAATCAGAAACGGTTTTAACAGCTTCTACTGCTCCGAAGATTTCATCTTGACCGATGGAATCTCCAACGGTATTGATATCGATGAAAACGATATCGCCCAATTCACTTTGTGCAAATTCGGTAATGCCAATGGTGGCCACATCTCCTTCAACACGAACCCATTCGTGTTCTTTGGTGTACTTTAAATCGCTTGGAAAATTCATTTTTGATTTGTTGATTTCCCAAAAATAAGCATGGTTATGGTTAATCCAAACACTCCACCCCAAAGAATTCCATATTCTCGGATCCAGACCGTATCAATCATGGCACCCGAGGGTGTCCATGTTTGGGAATAGAAGAAAAATCCTGCTAAAACTGAAGTTAATATTCCTATCAGGTAGGCTAATCTGTTGGGAGGGATTACGTCAACTTTTTCCCATCGTAACAAAATGAAAAACAGAGGAATGAGGTGAAGTCGGGATTCCCGTGCTTTGGCGCCAAAGAATACCAAAAAGGTGTTGATGAGAAGAAGAACCAGAAATGCCCTACGATCTTTTTTAGGTTGTTGAAAAAGAAAAAACAACGTTGGAAAAAAGGTGAGAAACAAGTAAAGAATGGTTTCAATAGAAAAGGTTTGATTTTGGAAATTGTATTTCACCAATAGCTCCCATCGATCATGAATTTCGGTTGAAAGGTGGTTTCCTTGAAAAAAATATGGAACGATTCCGAGAAGCATGACCAAGATCCAACGTAAGGATAATCGGCTTTCTACCCATAGCCATGGAAGTAGGAAAAGAAGGGCTGTTTCTCGAGTTAGGATAGCCAGAAGTGCGAAAACGCTTGATACGAGTTGATTCTTCGACAAATAGGTGGTAAATCCGAATAAAAACAGCCAAAGAAAAGGTTCTTCAAAGGTATATTGAGAAGGAAACCAAGCGAATAACACCGGGAAGCTGAAAAAGAAAAGGATGATGGGAAGAATATTTTGGCCATTTCGTTTTACCCATAAAATCCCCAAAAGAACCATGGCCAACCATTCGCTGAAAATAAAGCTGTAACCGGAAATGGATGTTGGGAAAAGGCCGAACCAAAAATTGGAAAACCACCGCCGGGCGAACGCCGGAAATTCACGGTGGTAATCGATAACCGATTGAAGGTATTTTTGAGCAGGAACTTCCCTGAGCTGAAAGTCTGTCCAATCGTAATAATTGAACATGCTAATCTTCCCTGGAAAGAAATGGAGTCCCAGCCATAGCAAAGAAATTACTCCTGCTATGCCGTAAATCCTAGTCTTTGAATAATTCGGCATTTTTTAAATTGCCAGATTCAACCAAAGAAACAAATTCAGGAATGTTCAATAAAGCTTCGTAAAAAGGATAATTCTTCATGTTGTGCATATCGGTTCCAACGTAACTGATCCAACCACGCTTCATCAATTCGAGGGCTATTTTTTGAGCCCCTTGGGAATACATTCCAGAGATCGAACCAAGATTCAATTGAAAATCAACCTCAAAATCTAGTAAATCCTCGTATTCCTTCATCGAAGTGTAGAGGTAAGGATAGCGTTCGGGGTGAGCTACGATGGGTTGGTAGCCATTAATTTTCAAAGCAAACAACATATCCTTCATGTTATTGGGTCGATTGATGTAGGAAAACTCAATCAAAACCTTATTCTTGTGAACGGTTAACAATGGACCTGAATCAAGTTTAGAGAGAAATTCATGATCCATATAATATTCTGCTGCTGCTCTAATTTCCCAAGGCTTTCCCTCTTTCTTAATTTCTGCTCTTATTTTTTCGAGGCCAGGATTGATGGTTTCTGCAGAATTTTGGTAAAAGTCGCCCATAATATGGGGAGTTGTAATGAACTTTTGAATGCCCAAATCCGATAGCGATTGAAGCATGTTCATCGTTTCTTCTACACTTTTGGATCCATCATCGATGGCTGGAATAAAATGAGAGTGCATATCACATCCCAAAATGCTTAAATCGGTTAAGCTTTCTTTCCTTTGTTTACTGCCGAATAGCTGACTAAAAAATCCCATAATTAAAGGTACACTTTTTTGCAAAAAAAAACTGCCGTTTCGGGCAGTCTTTTATGATTTGAGGTGAATTTTTTAGTCTTTCAAAATCTTGATAGCATCCAATAAAATTTGAATGCGCTCTTGATTTACTGAATAGTGAATTTCTTTACCGTCGCGTTTGAAATTTAAAATTTCTGCTTCACGCAAAATAGCGAGGTGCTGCGATGCAACCGATTGCTCGATACGTAATTTGATGTAAATGCGAGTTACATTCATGCTAACATTCGTTTCAATCAAACGAACAATTTCTAAACGCAATGGATGGTTAATCGCACGAAATACTTTTGCTGTATTTTTGAGGTCCTTCAGCGTCAGCTGACTTACCAATGATTTAGCTTCTACCATGTTTTTTCGTGTTTAAATATCAGTTTAACACAAATGTAATATTAAAAATCTTTACCTCCAAAGGTTCTAGTAAAAAAAAATAAATATTTCCCTAGATTGATGGTTGATTGTTAAACAATTAACCCATAATTTGATTGACCTTTTCCCAGTTAATGAGGTTGAAAAAGGCCGTAACAAAATCAGGGCGGCGGTTTTGGTAATGCAAATAATAGGCGTGTTCCCAAACATCCAATCCGAGGATGGGACGTCCACCGCAATAGCCTAAGCCTGGCATTAATGGATTGTCTTGGTTAGGTGTGCTACAGATCTCTAAAGAGCCATCGGTATGTTGACACAACCAAGCCCATCCCGAACCAAATCGGGTGGTAGCTGCCTTTGTAAACTCAGCTTTGAAGTTCTCGTAGCTGCCATAGGTATGGGAAATAGCATCACCAATTTTACCGGTAGGTTCGCCACCACCTTGAGGAGATAAGATCGTCCAAAAGAAAGAGTGATTCCAATGTCCACCGCAGTTGTTGCGAACAGCCATGTTGTCTTTGCAAATCAACATCAATTCTTCTAAGCTTTTACCTTCCAACTCAGTTCCTGTAACAGCATTGTTGAGGTTTGTAATGTAAGCTTGGTGATGCTTGGAATGATGAATTTCCATGGTGCGAGCATCAAAGTGGGGCTCCAACGCATCGTAAGCGTAGGGCAATTGAGGTAGTTCGAAACTCATAACTTTTTATTTTGCAAATGAAACAGCTCTTTTCTCACGAATAACAGTCACCTTGATTTGTCCAGGATACTGCATTTCGTTTTGGATTTTTTCCGAAATGGAAACACTCAGCAAGTCAGATTGTTCATCGGTCACTTTTTCCGATTCAACAATGACCCTCAACTCGCGACCGGCCTGAATAGCGTACGATTTTTGAACGCCATTAAATCCGTTAGCGATGGATTCCAATTCTTTCAAGCGCTTTAAATAGCTTTCTACTACCTCGCGGCGAGCACCGGGTCGGGCACCGGAAACGGCATCACAAGCCTGAATAATCGCCGAAATCGGGTCAGTCATTTCAATTTCATCGTGGTGAGCTCCAATGGCATTGCACACTACCGGATGTTCATTGTATTTTTTAGCCAACTCCATCCCTAAAATGGCGTGAGGAAGTTCTGGATTATCATCGGGTACCTTACCAATATCGTGCAACAATCCAGCACGTTTGGCTAACTTCGGATTCAATCCAAGCTCAGCGGCCATAACAGCACAAAGGTTGGCCACCTCGCGAGAGTGCTGCAACAAGTTTTGTCCGTAGGAAGAGCGGTAACGCATTTTTCCAACCAAACGAACCAATTCTTTGTGGAGCCCAGTAATGCCTAGGTCGATGCACGTACGCTCACCGATTTCCATGATTTCGTCCTCGATTTGCTTTTTCACTTTAGCTACTACCTCTTCGATGCGTGCTGGGTGAATACGGCCATCGGTAACCAATCGGTGCAAACTCAAACGTGCAATTTCCCTGCGAAGGGGATCAAAGCAAGAAAGGATTACGGCATCGGGGGTGTCATCTACAATAACCTCCACTCCTGTTGCAGCTTCTAAGGCGCGAATATTTCGACCTTCACGACCGATAATTTGTCCTTTGACTTCGTCGGATTTAATGGGGAATACAGAAATAGCGTTTTCGATGGCGTGTTCTGTCGCGGTGCGCTGAATGGTTTCAATCACCACTTTTTTGGCTTCTTTCGCCGCTGTTGATTTTGCCTCATCGATGACTTCTTTTACTTGAGCCAAAGCTTTTGCTCGAGCTTCGTCTTTTAAAGCAGCAATCAATTCGTTTTTGGCTTCTTCGGCAGAAACACCAGCAATTTTTTCCAAACGGCTTACCGCTTCTTGGTGTGCTTTATCCACTTCCGCTTTGCGGGTGGATAATTGTTCCTGAAGTTTTTCGGTTTGCGATTGAGCTTGGGTTAAATCTTGCTCTTTTCGCGCCACTTGCTCCATTTTTTGCGCCAACTGTTGGTCACGTTGCTTCGCTTTTTGTTCCTTCTCGTTCAATTCACGATTTCTTCGCTCAACATCTTGATTGTAATCCCGACGTTGTTGGTCGAATTTTTCGCGAATCTCTAATTCCTTTTCTTTGGCAATGTTTTTCGCCTTCTCATCGGCGGTTTTTAAAATGGCTTCTGCTTCAGCTTTGGCCTTGATTTGCTCTCCTTTAAACATGGAGAGAAGTAAGTTGCGGCCGAGGAAGAACCCTGTTCCTCCACCAACTACCGCGGCAATAATGTAACCTATAAATTCCATTAGATCTGTGATTTAATGGCCAAATAGGCGTTTATCTCAAAGTCCTTTTTCGATCAATCCTTCAATTAGCGCTAATTTTTGCGATACTTCGCTTTGGGCTTTATTTTGAACCTGTTGCAATCGCTCAAATTCGGTAGCGAAATACAAGGCACACATCGAAAGTAAATCAACCGGATCGGCTACAGAGTAAGATTCCATGAATGTACGAAGCTTTTCGTTCACCGCTTCCGCAGCTTGACGAACCTGGTTCTCGTCTTCCGGTGCAATGGAAAGGGGGTATTGACGATTACCGATGCTTAATTTTATTCTAATCTTATCTTCCATAGTTTGAGGCTAAGCGCATACTTAACCGATTTTGTTGTCGATATTTTTGATTATTAAGTCTATTTCTTTTTTTAACTCTTCAAATTTTTCTACCGGAACCATATTTCCACCTTGGTGTAGCTTTTGCTCCATTTCTGCAAGGCGTTGATTTAACTCCATATTAACCCGAACCAACGTTTGATTTTCATCTCGAATGGAGTGAAGTTCAATTCGCTGTTGTTCAATAATTGAACTCAAGCGATTGGCTTTCAAATAGATCCGGTCTAATGTGGCTAATAATGATTCCAACATGTTTTTTTATTGACGAATGATGGCTCCGTTTTGTTGCTCAAAGGTAACCATTAATTTCTGCATTATTTGATCAACTTCTTCACTCTTCAAAGTTCGCTCTCCATTTCGGAAGGTGAACTTTAATCCATACGACTTTTTGCCGGCTTCCAACGATTTTCCTTCGTAAACGTCAAAAACCTTCATGGATTCTAAATCAGAAATTTCCAATTCTTTCATGGAATTTTGTAAATCTCGGAAGAGAACTTTTTGATCCACCACCAACGCTAAATCCCGTTCCATGCTGGGAAACTTGCTCGGCTCGTGAAAAGAAATTTTTTCCTGAGTGGCCAATTCCTTAACTACTTCCCAGTTAATTCGTGCATAAAACACATCTTGTTTGATGTCCATTTTCTTCAATAAGGGCTGATTTACCCGTCCGATTTCGCACAAAACCCGATTCTTGATTTTGTATTTCAGTCCGTTGTTGAAGATCTTGTTTTTGAATTCTGAAACTTCACTAGGATGAATGTTCAAGCGCTGGAAAATGTTGTGAACAATGGCATTCAATTGATAAAAGTCAGATTTTTTGGGTTGCTCATACCAGTGTTCTTCGTGGTTATTTCCCGTTAGCCAAATTCCCAACAATTCTGTTTCGAAGAATTTATCCAAACGGGTCGTGTGGCTCACTCCAAATTCGAAAATTTTCAAATGGTGTTGCTGACGCGCCAAATTATACTGAATGGTTTTTAATCCGCCGTACAACAAATTATTTCGAAGGATGGAAAGTTCTTCGCTGAGCGGATTTTTCAAAGTTATGATTTCATCTTCCGGAAGATCGATGAAATCGATGGCTTCTTTTGAAGTCAAAGAATTATTTAAAATTTCAAAGAAGCCGTTTCCTGCTAAATAAAAGGAAATCAGTTGTTTGATTCGGTATTTTTGTTGTTTTCTGGGGAAGGTGTCACCAAATGAAACAACTCCCGTGAAAGGAATATTTTCAAATCCGTAAATGCGTAGAAACTCTTCAATTACATCAATTTCTCGAGTGACGTCGGTACGATAGGTTGGAGCTTGAATCAATAAAACATCACTGTAATCCTGAATAACCCGAATATCCAAATGCTCCAAAATGGTTTTTAAATCGTTTTTATTGACTTTAAAGCCCAAATACTTTTCCAAGTGGAACATGGATAAGTGAATTTGGGGCCCTTCTACAGGATTGGGGTACACGTGTGTTTCTCCTGAAACCATGCCTCCTGCAATTTCTAAAATGAGGGAAACCACTCGAAGCATGGCATTTTTTGGTCCGTTAGGGTCGGTTCCACGTTCAAATCGATAAGCGGCGTCGGTTTTTAGTTCAAAACGTTTAGATGCTGCACGAACAACACTGGCATTGAACCAAGCCGCCTCGATCAAGATATTTCGGGTTTCATTCGTAATTGAACTGCTCGAACCACCGATAACACCGGCCATGGCCAAGTTTTCAGTTTCGTTTTGAACCATCAATTCGTGTCCGCTCAAATTGTAGGTTTTTCCATCAAGTGCTTCAAATGCTTGATTTTCATTGGATAAACCCAACTTGATTTTACCGCCAGTTTTATCGTAATCGAAGGCATGGAGTGGTTGTCCCATTTCCAACATTACGTAATTGGTCGCATCCACGATGTTGTTGATCGGACGGATCCCAACAGCATTCAAACGATTTTGCAACCAGAGCGGAGACTCGGCCACTTTTACATTTTTTACCACCAAACCATAGTAATGAGGGCACAAACCCTGTTCATCCAATTCGACCATAATAGAGTGGGAATCGGTATTGGGAAATTTTCCGGGATATTCTGGAAAAACCATGGGTTTCCGTAGAAAGGCACACACATCGCGAGCCACGCCAATATGGGAAATGGCATCGGTACGGTTGGGGGTAATGGCTACTTCCAAAATAGCATCGGAAACGGCTCCCAAAGCTTCAGAAACAGGAACTCCAATGGCCGTTTCAGAAGGTAATACGCGAATTCCGTCGTGACTATCGCCCAAACCCACTTCATCATCGGCACATAACATTCCTTCAGATGCTTCTCCGCGGATTTTTGCTTTTTTTATTTCGAAGGGTTCGCCTTTGCTGGGGTGAATGATGCATCCAACAGGAGCAACGATCACCTTTTGGCCTTCGGCTACATTGGGAGCTCCACAAACAATATCCAACAATTCACCAGTTCCAATATCAACCTTGGTGCACGATAATTTATCGGCATTGGGATGCTTGGTTTTTGATTTTACCTCTCCAACCACAAGCCCATCCAAACGAGGTCCAACGTGCTCAATATGTTCCACTTCTAACCCGGTTTGGGTAAGAATTTCTGCAACTTTTTCGGCAGTCATCGACTCGCCAACGTAATCCAACAACCAATTCAGAGATACTTTCATGAACGCACAATCCTTTAGATCTGCAAAGTTACAAAATTTGGTTGGGCTTCGGAATTGGTAAAGGTTGAAAAACCGAAAGCGATTTTACATTGTTACTCGATAACGCTTAAAATCAGCGAACTTTGTACGATGCATGGATTCGGGAGTTGGAAATTATTTCCACCAATTTTTTTAAACAGCCGATTGCTTTCACCGGAAGTCGCAGCCAAAGCCACCCCTTCCTCGGATGAAAGTTGGGAAGTGGCCTTGTATCAATTTTTAAACCGATGGTATTCCGATGTTCCAACCATGGAATTTTTCACTTCGGGAACCACAGGTGATCCAAAAAACATTGTACTTTCGAAGGATGTGATGCGGGCATCAGCCCGACAAACGTTGTCTTTCTTTAAAATGGAAGCTGGAAGTCGGGTTTTGTTGTGCCTGAATCCTCAATACATTGGCGGCGCCATGATGCTGGTAAGGGCCATGGAGGGTGGCCTTCACCTCGATGCAGTAGCCCCCCAACATCTAAAAGAGTTATTCCCTTTGAATAAATCCTATCACTTCGTTTCCATGGCGCCGCTTCAAGTTGAAAAACTAACCCAGGATTTGGGCGAAACGTGGACTTCATCGTTCCAGTATATTTTATTGGGTGGTGCAGGCCTCACCGAAAGTCAACATGAAATGTTTACCCAACTACCCGCCAACAAATTTTGGATGGGTTTCGGTATGACGGAAACGTCGTCCCACATCGCATTGCAATCCATCCCCAACCTGGCCAAAGGATTCGAATTGTTGCCTGGCATCGAAGCCCGAATCAACGAGGAGGGGTGCTTGCAAATTCGAGGCACCGTAACCGAAAATAAATGGTTTACCACCCGTGATTTGGTGGAGTTGAAATCAAAATTCATCAAGTTTTTGGGTAGGTTCGACGATCAAATCAATTCCGGAGGAGTAAAAATTTCTCCGGTAGCCCTCGAGCAGTCCATTCAATCCATCTTACAAAAACAGGGCTGTTCTCCCCAAACGATCGTGATTTCATCCATTCCCGATGCATCTTTGGGGGAGGCCGTTGTTTTGGCAACAACTTCGAAATTTCCATTGGAATTGAAGCAACTGAATGCAGAATTGCCGAAGTACCATGGCATTAAAAAGATTTATTTGATCGATCGACTTCCATTAACTTCTCAAGGGAAATTGGATCGAAAGAAATTGAAGTTAATTTTGTAAACATGTCATCCCACCACACGGTACGAGAAAAACAAGAGCCTGCTTTATTAATTGCCGATGGCAGCATCGCGTGGAATTCGCTTTTTGAATTGCTGGAATGGAGTCCAACCGTCGTTGCTTTGGATGGCGCTGCGCGCCGATTGATGGAGCAAGGTGTAAAAGTAGATTGGGTGGTCGGTGATTTTGATTCGGAGAACGACGTGAACGAGCTTTTGGAGATGCAACCGGATGTTCGGATGAAGAAATTCGACGACCAGGAATGCAATGATTTAGAAAAAGGGATTCGTTTTTTGGTAGAAGATGGGCATTCGGCTTGTCATATTTTGGGAGCCTCCGGCGATCGATCCGATCATTGGTTAGAAAACCTAAGTGCGTGCATGAAGTACAATGCAAAAATCAATTGGCAATGGATTGGCACGCACGATCGAATGTATCCAGTACCTCGTCCTTTCAAAAAATACTACGAAAAAGGAGTGGGAATCGGGTTAATGCCCTTTCCCGAAGTTCGTGGACTATCGGCTACCAACGTGGTTTGGCCCGTTGAAAACATCGATTTGCGATTGGGTACTCGAACAGGAAGTAGCAATCGGGTGGCCGAAACAGGATGGGTGGAGGTCACCTTCGAATCGGGCGAAGTCTTGCTGGTGGAATATTGGGATTGAGGTCTTCGCACGATTTCGATTATCTTTGACATCTAATTATTCGCTTTGGAAGGAAAAAAGACGTTGGTCAAGTTCGCCGGATTAACGGTCGCACTCAATCTATTGGTCAAGCCCCTTTGGCTTTTTCTTTTCGATCG
>JACCEC010468304.1_pt1 | contig 15251 bp, 14 predicted proteins | sample 7450121 | NCBI WGS metagenome assembly JACCEC01 (sample SAMN15323455, study PRJNA562643) | freshwater metagenome | isolation source: river surface water | place: USA:Blue River Watershed | collected 2017-08-18 | reverse complement strand
TTGAAACTTCTAATACAACTTACATCATCTCTTGACCGCTTCTCTCCTGTGAATTTATGTTTACCTTGATAGTTTTCATCCTCTATTATTTTAAGTATCGCTCTAAAAGTTAATTTATCATCAGTGCTTTTAACTTCAGAGAAAATATTTACAGAGTAACACTGTTCAAACTCACTAGACGTTATACCAGTTTTTTTTATTTCATTTAGTTTAAGTTTTAACAGTCTAGCTTTTTGTAAATAGTCGTTAATCCCATTAATACTAAAATCACATCCAGAACGTAATGTGGTGTAACGCCCCGTCCAAGGAAGTTTGAATTTAAAGTACAGTCTGTTATCTTGCTTAAAGCAAACACCCTTGGGTAATAATGGCTTGATATTTTCCCAGTGGTGTAGTGCGTCCCCTAGTGTAGTAAACCCATCCTGTAGATGTCTATCCATAATTTATCTATCTATTCTTTCAGTAGATTAGTTAGATAGACTGTATTAACGTAGTTACAAGGGTTTTAGGTGCATGGTCAAGTTCAAATCTTGTCACCAGCTTTGTATACAACCGACTGATTACAACACATCTACCCTATCACTGAGTTATCACCACTGATATTACGTCCAGTTTTCACCCAATAGCTCATAGCTTAACAGGTTATTTGGGTGCGTTACCCTTAGCATTACTAGATAGTAATATAGAGATTATTTATATAGATTCCAGTGACTACATTAATTTAAGTTATAAGTATAAAGTTTTAATCGGCTCTCCTGTACCTATGGTGATAAGTAAATCTTATAAAGAAAGACAAGCTAGTAGCTTTTCACGCATCATCTCAAAATTTTTGAAGCCATAGCTTTGACGAAGAATTATATACTACCTAGCACTATAACTTGTTTTAAAGTATGATTCCATTGAGTTGTATTGCGTTTTGTGAAAATTCTTAAAATGAAGGTGCGATCGCCTGCTAAGATGATCTGTTGATTTTTACAAACACTCAATATTGACGCTCGTTAAATTTGGAGGAATAATGGACGCGATTACAAGTTTATTTGGCAATATCAACTTTGAGCTTATTGCTCAACTGACCATGTTAGCTCTGATTGTTATTGCTGGCCCCGTTGTCATCGTCTTACTGGCTTTTCGCGGCGGCGATCTCTAATTCTATCGATGGAGACGTTGTTAACCTTAACAGCGCCTCCACTGAGTCTAATCTTGAATATAATCTTTTCCAGCAATTAAAGCCATTTCTGCCCGTACAAACTCCCGTCCTAAATATAACGCATGATCGAAACAACTAATCGGACAGGGTTGGGTTTCTTCAGTAATTTTAATCCCTAATTCCTTAGCAGTTCTTCCTTTAAAAATAGCGGTGGGTGTTCGTTTCAAGCTTCCGTTACAGGGAAACGGTTCTCCCGTTTCTGGATCAACGGCTAATCCTTTTTCGTTAATGGCGTTGGTGTAGTGTTCAGCACAGATTAACCCAACTTCTCGATCAATATAAATAATAAAGTATCCAGATGGATCAAGATGGATAAAACGATTAGAAAGCTGATCGTCTAAAACGTTGAGTTCTTGAGCGTTAACGGTTGGAGATTGAACAGACACGAGATTAATGATTAACTCATAAAGTATACCGATTTATAGTTTATCTCATTGGGGGATAAATGGTGCAATCATGGCAGAAGTATCAAAAAGTTTACATCAATAAATTATGGTGAGAAATGGTTAAAATAGTAACGGGGTTTAGGGGCGAAAAACGGGTTAAGTTTGCAACAGGAACAGAACGAGATAACTGTACATTTAAAATCCGATAACTCCAACTGCGTTCAATACGTTTCCGTTGTTCTAACCAACTTAAAGCGGTGTTTAAATGTTCAATAGTGGCTAAGGCTAAGACCATGATTCCACCTGGAGATAAACGAATACTACAAATCCCTAATATTTCGCTTAAATTGTTGCCACTTCCCCCAATAAAAATCCGATGGGGTGAACGTAAACGATGTAAAATCTCCGGTGCTTCTCCGTGAATAGAAACTAAATTATTGACTTGAAATCGTTGTCGATTTTGTTCGATTAATGTTGTTCCTGCGGCTGTTTTTTCAATAGAATAAACGGTAGAATCAGGAAATAATCTAGCAATTTCGATGGAAACTGAACCTGTTCCGGCTCCAATATCCCAAATGGTTTGTTGTGGTTGTAAGGCAAGTTCTCCTAATATTAATGTTCTGACTTCTCGCTTGGTCATCAGTCCGGGGCGATCGCTATAACTTAAAAACAATTGATCAGGAATACCAAAGGTAGGAATTTTTGATAAATCTAAAGGTTCAATGACGGAGCGAGATTGACGTAATAAAATCACAATATTTAAACTAGAGAATTCTTGATTTTTTAAAGAGTCTATTTGCCATTGTTGCACTCGTTCCTCATTTCCGCCTAAATTTTCACAGACCCAAAATTGATAACGACTGGGTAAATCTAAATTATTAATTAATTGAGCGATCGCCACAGGATTATGAGTATTATCTGTTAAAATAGCAATTTTTTCTACCCCTTGTTGTAAAGCTTGGATTAACAGTTCCAAAGAACGCCCATGAACACTAATAATTTCAGCATCTTGCCAAGGAGTTTTAATGCGATTAAAAGCTAATTGAATTGAGCTAACATGGGGATGAAAGGTTAACTGTTCTGGGGGGAATTCTGCAATTAATAAACGACCTAACCCAAAAAACAAAGGATCACCCGATACTAAAATTATAATAGAATTGTTAATGGATTCTCTGTTTTCAAGTTCCCAGCGTGTTAATTGCTGACGAAGGGTAAAAATTGTTTCCGTCAAATCTTTTAAGACAACACGGGATGCTGGATGTTCAGGAAAATAACTTAAATGGCGATCGCTTCCGACTAATATTGTTGCTGTTTCTATTACACTAAGAACAGACTTACTGAGTCCTAATGCACCGTCTAACCCAATTCCAACCACATGAATCATTATCAAATTTTAACTTAGTAATTAATGGACAAATTTTAAATTCTATCCTGATGGTTCATTAGCTGCTAAGACAATTAAAGCATTTAAAATAGCAGATGCTACAGGAGATCCTCCTTTTCTTCCTTCCACACGAATTTGAGGAACTGGCATTTCAGCTAACCTGATTTTAGATTCAACAACAGAAACAAAACCCACTGGAACGCCAATGACTAAACTCGGAGAAACTAACTTTTGTTCAATTAAAGAACAGAGAGAAAGTAACGCCGTTGGTGCATTTCCAACTACCATAATACTATGAGGAAATGCTTGAGCCGCATGAATAAAACCTGTTTCTGTCAGGGTTTTACCTGCTAGGGGAACCGATACATTCTCAAGGGCGCAAATTAAGGGATTATTAAAGGTTTTAGTCACTAAATTAGCGACTCCTTGTTTAACCATTCCCACATCAACAATAATCGGAACTTGTTGTTTTAAAGCTAGAATTCCCTGTTTAATTGCATTTGGACTAAACCGCATTAACTGGGAAAATTCAAAATCAGCCGTACTATGAATCACTCGTCTAACAATTGCGTATTCAGCCGAATTAAACGAATGTTCACCAATTTCTTGATCAATAATAGCAAAACTTTCAGACTGAATCGGATGAATTTCTATAGACATTGATAGGAAATTATAAATCGACAAAGCGTTAACCGTTGTAGGAGCGAGAGCATCCCGCCTATCACCATCAACGGTTAACTCTCAATGGTTCAGATTAAAAATCTAAAACAGGCCAGTTTGATTCTCGATAATAGCGTGTCATGTCATCAAACTTACGAAGTTCTGCTCGTTTAACCCAAATTTCTTGAGTAGAATCTAACCATTGTTGATTGAAAGAAGAAAGAATATTACAAAAATGACCCCGATCTAGATCTTCAGGAATATGACCAAAGTAACCTAATGTAATGTGAGCGGTTAAATAATATTGTTGATCTACACCTAGGGGAATTAAAGTGGGATTTTGGTAGATAGCACGCCGGAATTCAATAGTTTTTTGATAGGATTCTTCATCCCGGGGAACCAGACAAACCCCCAAGGCTCTTGGCATTAACATAAAACCAAAAACTTGCCAACGAATTCCATGAAGAATAGGTGTAGATTTAAAACTTTGAAATGATTGGGAGATGGCTTGATGTAACTGAGAATCAAAATCTGGCTGTTTGCTGGCTTCTCGATAAGCACCATCCCAAATCAAATCCGCTAAGGTAAAATGTAAACTTTCCCCAGGAATGGGAATCAAGAAATTAGGATCAAACTTCTCACTGAGTTGCTGTTGACAAATTTTGAGATTGTTGTAGACTTCTTGATTCTCGAAATCTTCCTCCGCCGGAGGAGTAATAATGGTATAACCAGGAAAAGGAACCGCCTGGCGTTGACCTTCGGAGTCCGGTTTAAACTTGGGAGACTCCTGAATATACTCGAGCTGAGAGTGATAGGATTCTGGTAGTGTTAATCGTGCTACCCGATTCACATAAACTTGATAAGTATCGTCCAATTTTAATCGCCTCTTTTGAAAAAATTAAGTTCTTATGCCTATTTACCTATACTGGGGAGACGATGACTTTACATTAATGCAAGCGGTGGAACGATTGCAAGAGTCCGTCCTTGATCCCAGTTGGGCTAGTTTTAATTTTGACAGAATTCTGTCCGATCAACAAAATTCTATAATGATGGCACTCAATCAAGCCATGACGCCTGCTTTTGGGTGTGGTGGACGCTTGGTTTGGTTAGTGGATACTTCCCTATTCCAACAATGTCCAACCGAGATTTATCAAGAGTTAGAACGCACCCTTCCAGCGATCCCTGATACGACAACTTTGCTTTTAACAGGTTCCAACAAACCCGACGGTCGCTTGAAGTCCACTACATTACTAAAACAATATATTGACAAATCTAAAGGCGAATTGCGAGAATTTTCGCGAATTAAACCTTGGGAAACTGATAAATTAGAAGAGCAGGTAAAAGTTTTAGCGATAGAACGGGGAGTCAAACTGAGTCGAGATGGAATCAATTTATTAGCAGAGTTAGTGGGTAATGATACTCGACAATTGTATAACGAATTGGAAAAACTCAAGCTATTTGCCGGGGAAACTCATCAATCCTTAAGCCTTCAGCAAATTTCTTTATTAGTTCAGTCTAATACTCAAAATAGCTTAAAACTCGCAGGTTGTCTTAAAACAGGACAAACCAGCAAAGCGTTAGAATTACTCACGGATTTACTCCAACATAACGAACCCGGTTTAAAAATTGTTGCCACATTAGTCAGTCAATTTCGGACGTGGTTATGGATCAAATTAATGATGGAAACCGGAGTTAAGGATAAACAGGAAATTGCGAAAACGGCTGAAATTGGCAACCCTAACCGAGTATTTTTCCTCCAAAAAGAAGTCCAAACCCTAACTTTAAAGCAACTTCAACGCAGTTTACCTTTGTTACTTCAACTCGAAGCCGATCTCAAAGCAGGTGCAGAGGAACGCTCAACCCTCCAAACTTATATTGTTGAGTTGTGTCGCCTTTTTCAACAATAATTAATATAGTTCTCCCGATTACAGTTAGGACAATTCTAAATCCTAGACCGATTCCCTATTCCCCATTCGTAATTCATAATTCATAATTCGTAATTCCCTATTCCCTATTCTTTTTTCAAAAATAGTTGCACATCGATTGATGAGTGATAGTATCATGGAGATGCTTGAACCGTTACGCTAAAAGAGGTTTAGCTATGTCATCTCAAGACCAAAGCCAACGGGAACTACTAGCCAAAAGCGGTGATCCAAAAGCGATCGCTGATCTCATCAATGGTTCCCTAAAAGCCAAAGGAATTAACGCCGATGTCATGCGGGATAAGGCCTATCTCCATGTCATGTTAGAGGGAGATCAAGTTCCTAACCATCAAAAAAAGTTAGTGAACTTTGTTCACAAAGGAATGGATGGCCTGGGTGTTCAAAGCATTCATATCGTCAAAGTTTATGGACGTCAGTTTGGAGATGATTTACCCCGATGGGAAGAAGAAATTGTTTTAAGAACCCCACCCCCTCCAGCAGTTGAACCTGTCAATGATATCCATTTAGATGAATCTTCTGTTCCTCTGGTGGATGATGAAGACGAAGACGAAAATTACGATATTGACAACGAAATTATCGACGAGAACGATATTGAGGATGAAGAAGAGTATCAGCCTCCTAGAGATCATCAAACCCCATCGGTTTACAATCCAGAAGAAGATGATGATCCTGATGATGAGCGGGATGAAATAACTCGTCAGGTAGAACCAAAAACCACAAAAAGTAAGGTGTTGCTGTTTTCCCTGTTAGGGGGTTTAGGGGTTTTGATTGTGTTAGCTGGATTACATTTAACCGGAATTTTCCGCTTACCCTTCTTACCTGGTGGGTCTTCCCCAACTCCAGAATCTTCCTCCGCACCCGCGAATACAACGGCTACACCGCCTGGTCAGGGTTCCTCGAACCCCACAGCTGCTCCCGCGACCTCGGCTGATCCTTTTACGGAAGCAGTCAGAATAGCCACCAATGCAGCAAAATTATCACAAACCGCTCAAACTAAAGCTGAGTGGACAAAAGTAGCAACCGCATGGCAACAAGCGAGCGCATTGATGAAAAAAGTTCCTGAATCTCATCCTAAGTTTACAGTCGCTGAAGATCGGGCAGTAAAATACGCCAATAATCAAAAGGTTGCTCAACAAAAAGCAGCATCAGCCCCCAATTAAATAAAATACAGTTCACAGTTTTTATTGGAACTGTATTTTCATCAAATTATTGAAGATTTATTCTATTAAACCCTGAATAGGCTTATGATAGATACATCTTATTCTCTTTTCCCTTAATTAATTCTATGGAATGGACACCTGAAGCTGAAAACTGTTTGAAAGAAATTCCTTTTTTTGTGCGTCCTGCGGCTCGTAAAAAAATTGAAAAATTTGCTGCTGTATTAGGCGTAACGCAAATTACCGTCGAAGTTTATGAGCAAGCTAAACAAAAATTCAATTAACACCCCCAATTTTTTAACTCTCATAACCTCAAAAAAATTGATAGCCTTTCAAATGATGGGAAAAGTAAGTACCCCAACACAATGATTGGCACTCTTCCAATTCCCTGTTCCCAGTTAAACTGTTCCCTTTTTAAACTCGGTTATTTATTTTGCACAACCACTTACAAGCTTTAATTTTTGATGTCGATGGTACATTGGCTGATACAGAACGAGATGGTCATCGCATTGCCTTTAATCAAGCCTTTGCTGAGGCGGATATTCCTTGGAATTGGTCAATTGATTTGTATGAAAAATTATTAGAGGTTGCTGGAGGAAAAGAACGAATTTGTTATTATATTGAACAGTATGAACCTGATTTTTTAGCCAGAGAAAACCTAGAAAATTTAATTGCTGATTTGCATCAATCTAAAAATAAATATTATCGAAAATTATTAGATCAAGGTTCAATTCCCTTACGTCCTGGGGTACAACGGTTGATTCAAGAAGCAAAACAGGCTGGAATACGATTAGCGATCGCCACTACCAGTGCCTTACCCAATGTTTTAGCCTTATTAGAAAATACACCCATTCAGCCTAATTATTTTGAAATTATTGCGGCTGGAGATATTGTTCCTGCAAAAAAACCCGCCCCTGATATTTATCTTTATGTCTTAGATAAATTAAGCTTAAATCCAGAAAATTGTTTCGTTTTTGAAGACTCCCATCATGGTTTTTTAGCTGCTAAAACAGCAGGATTAAAAACCATTATTACCGTGAATGATTACACTAAAAATCAAGATTTCACCGATGCTTTATTAGTCGTTAATCATCTCGGTGAACCCGATCAATCATTAACCGTATTAACAGGGGATATTCCCGAAAAAGGGTATTTAGATTTAGCCTTTCTTGAGTCCATTTTTTAGGGTATGAAATGCTATTTTATTTCCCCCTATTCCCTATTCCCTGTTATCCCCCTAAACTAATAACTCCTCTAATTGATGTTGGTTCCAAAGGGTCTGATATAACCCTTTTTGAGCCACTAATTCACTATGGGTTCCCATTCGAATAATCTGTCCTTGATCCATCACAAAAATCTGATCCGCCGTTGCTGCTGCTGACATTTGATGGGAAATAAAAATAACGGTTTTGCGTTGGGTTCCTATTTTTAAATTCTGTAAAATTTCGGTTGCTGTTTGATTATCAACACTGGAAAGAGCATCATCTAAAATTAAAATCGGTGCATCAACTAATAACGCTCTAGCTAACGCCGTCCGTTGTCGTTGTCCCCCCGATAATTGAATTCCTCGTTCTCCCACTAAGGTTTCATATTGTTTCGGGAAATTCAAAATTTCATCATGAATTTTAGCCATTTTAGCCGCTGTTTCAATTTCCGAGAGTTCAGCTAAAGGATGACCATAGGCAATATTATTTTGAATACTGCTACTAAATAAAAAGCTTTCTTGAGGGACATAAGCAATTGCACTTCTTAAATCCGATAAAGTTAATTGAGTAATATCTTGACCATCTATAAATAACTCATCCATTTTAATGTCTAATAACCGAGGAATTGCATTTGCTAAAGTTGTTTTACCCGAACCAATCGGGCCAACAATAGCAACGGTTTCTCCGGGTTTAATCATAAAATTTACATCATTTAAAGCTAGAGTTTTACTTCTGGGATAGCTATAAGTGAGGTGAGAAGCACTTAACCATCCTTGAACCGGAGTGACTAATGGTAAAGGTTTTAATGGATCTTTAATTCGAGGTTCAACACTTAAAATTGCTTCAATTCGATCAATACTAACTTCTCCCCGTTGATAAGCAGTAATGGTAAATCCTAATAAAGCCGTAGGGAAAACTAAACGTTCAACATATAAAATTAAGGCTACAAAATTACCAATACTCAGTTCTCCACTGGTAATGGATTCATCTCCAATGCCTAATAAAATTAAAAAGCTTAAACTGGCAATTCCTCCTAAAATTGGAAACAATAAATTTCGGGTTTTAGCTAAATCTAAATTAGCTTCAAATAGTTCATGATTATAGTTACCAAAAGCTTTACGTTCATTCTCTTCTTGTGCATAAATTTTGATCAGAGAAATGCCGCTGAGATCCTCCTGAATCAAATCACTGATATTCGAGAGTTTTTCCTGAACTTTTATTTGTTGATCTCGGAGTTTCCCACTAAAAACCTGCACTAAAATTAACATTAACGGGTAAACCGAAATGGATAATAATGTTAACCGCAGGTTAATTGCTAACATAACGGGAAGAGTTAACCCATAAGCAAATATGGTATTCGCAATACTCAGAACCGCAAACCCTAATAAACGGCGGATATTATCAACATCACTGGTCGAACGATTAATTAAGTCCCCAACGGTACTTTCTGAAAAATAAGAAGGTTCTAGGGTTAATAAATGGTTAAAAATCTTTTGTTTTAAATCAAATTCAACTTGACGACCGACACCAAAAATTAAAATGCGAGAAATCATCCGAATTCCCCACATAATTGATGCTAAAACGCCAATAAATAAGACTTGATTTTGTACCTGATCAAAATCAATTGCAACTTGCAGATCATCAACCACATTCCGAATTAAAATCGGAATATAAACCCCTAAAGCATTAACGAGAAATAACGCAGTTATTCCTAACATCGCCTTTTTCCAATGGGGACGCAGATAGGTGGCGAGTTTTTGGAGTTTAGACGATTTCATAATGGTGTTGGAGGTTAATAGGCGACTGAATACAGGCTGTGGAAAGTCCTTAGAAATCATTCTAACGCTTCAGCGACCTATTCCACATTCAGCCTAAAGTATAATTTCTATCGAGTATCTGAGTATTAACGTTCAGGAAACAATTTACATTCCCTAAATGTGGGTTTATTAACTTCTCCTAAACGAGAGTTTAAAAATCGATCCATCCAATTTTCAAAATAAATTCGATTAGCTTGTTTTTGTTCAGGATCAGAGGTAGTAATAGGATAGGGAGCTAGTCCAACAATGGCGGCGGTTGTTACACAAAACATCGATTTTTGGAAACTTTGGCAAATTTGCACCCGTAAATCATCTTCTCCACGACAACTATTTTGATAAATATTGTGTAAATAATCAGGAAGAAAATGACGCATATCTTGCATTAATTGAGTCGGGGGAATTCCTGACCCGCCAATGGGTAAAGGATCGGCGTATAATGCACCATAGGCAAAGTCTTTTTGTTCTGGGGGAATTTGATGTGCTTGAGCATTATAAGAAACGGTTCCAGGGAAAGGAGTTCCTCGGAAAAATACCGCTTCCACATAGGGAACTGCGGTATCCATTAAAAAGGTTAATCCCGCAGCTTTTGGCAGAATATCATAGACTTTATCCTTAATTTTAACATGATAAGTAATCGGTTTATTTGCCGCTTCCACTAAGCCGGATAAAATATGATTAACCACTTCAGGAATTGATTTAATTTCTCCGTGATCATAGCGATCAGAAAGGGAAATAAACATATCGCTCATGACTCGCCAAAATTGACCTAATGCACTGTAATAAGCGAGTTGTCGAATTTGTTCGGGGAGAAATTCTGGAAACAAACGATGTAAAGTTTGAATCATTAAATTTCCCTTGGTTTTAGCTTGAATTGCTGTTTCAGCTAACTGGAGAAATTCAGGGGAATCTAAATATTGATCTAAGCCACCGCCTCCATGCCAAAACATGGTTTTCATACAATATTCGGCATATTCAAAGTTAATCCGATCATGCCACCAATATTGCAATAATTTTTGAGTTTTTACTTCACCGTTAAAATATTTAAAAAAGGGGAATAATTCTAAAAACTGTTCATTTGCTATATAAATTAAATTCTTAGAATAAGCATCTAAAACAACGCCATAACTTTTTAAAATACCGACCACTTCCACCAAATTTTCAGGATAATCCGGTAATAACGCTTCACCAGATTCTAGGCGATAAATATACTCAGAGAGGGGATGTTGAGAGGTAGCAGAGGATTGGATTAAAGTCATTTTTTGAAAGGTTTGATGAAACTTAAGGTTAATTGTATTGTACAAAAGACGAGAAGGATTGGGAGGAATCACCCTGACAATTTAGTAAAAAGTCAGAGTGATATCATCAATTTAAGATTTTGGTACGAGATGATTTGCAAATAAAGGTTGAGTATGGGCTAATGCTGTTGTGGACGCATCACTTAACCTCACCATTAAATTAGGCTGAATTCCTAACAGGATAATAATTAAGGCTAAAATCATTGCCGGAATGCGATCGCGCCATTGTACCGGAGGCAAATTCACCACATATTCGGAAAGGCGACCAAAGAAGGCTTTATTCATCATAATCAGGAAGTAAACGGAGGTTAATCCAGTTCCCACCATGCACAATAAGGTTTGCACCGGGAACACATCCATACTGCCTCGAAAGATAATAAATTCTGCCACAAATCCAACTAAACCGGGCATCCCTGCACTTGCCATGACCGCTAAGATCATAATTGATCCAATTAAGGGTAAACCGCGTTCAGGGTTTAATAATCCTTGGATAACATCTAAGTCTCGACTTCCGGCTTTTCGATAGACAACTCCAACGGTTAAAAACATTAATCCAGAGATTAAACCATGACTCACCATTTGCATTACAGACCCTAACAAACTGGTGGAGTTAGCGGCAGCAAATCCTAACAAAATATAACCCATGTGAGCAATAGAACTATAGGCGACCATTTTCTTCATATCTTTCTGATAAATGGCACAAAAAGCTCCATATAAAACCGTCACCACTGCTCAACTTGCCATCCAGGGAGAAATCACTAACCAAGCATCAGGAAATAAACCCACACCAAAGCGTAATAATCCGTAGGTTCCTAACTTTAATAATACCCCTGCTAACAGCACAGAAACGGGGGTTGAAGCTTCGACGTGAGCATCCGGTAGCCAGGTATGAAACGGAACCAAAGGAATTTTTATCCCAAACCCAACTAAAAGACCGCCTAATAAAATTAATTGTGTTGTTAAGGGTAAAGAAGAAACTCCTAAAGCCGCTGCACTAATGGTATCTAAATCAAAATCAACGGTGTGAGTTAGCCAAACAATCCCCAAGAAAGAAGCTAAAATTAATAATCCTGAAACAGCCGTATAGAGTAAGAATTTAGTCGCTGCATAGCCTTTATTTTTACCTCCCCAAATCGCAATTAATAAATAAAGGGGAATTAATTCTACTTCATAGAACAGCAGAAATAATAATAAATTTTGCGATAAAAAAGTTCCGGCAATTCCTGCAGAAATTATCAAAATCGAAGAATAATACAATTGATGGCGAGTCATAGCAATATCGCTACTAGCGATCGCAATGGTAATTAATAAACCATTTAAAATCACTAACGGTAACGATAAACCATCCACCCCTAAGTAATAATTTAACCCTAGAGGTTTAATCCAGGGAATATATTCTTTAAATTGTAAAGATGGATTGCTAGGGTCAAATAATCCCGCTAAAACCAACGACCATAAAAATAGTCCTCCGGCTATGATCAAAGACACTTGACGAGCGGTTTTAGCAGATATATTTGGCAAAAATGCAATCAAACCCGCCGCTAACAAAGGAACCCAAATTAATACACTTAGCATAAATTATTTGTAGGGGCGGGGTTTCCCCACCCATAATCAGTTATCAATTGTAGGGGCGGGGTCTTCCCGCCCAATGGTTAGGATTAAAATTGCCACAACATTAAAGCAACCAAAACTCCTACCCCTAAAGTAATCGTGAGCAGATAAAATTGTGATTGTCCAGAAATACTATATTTTAAGCCTTCACCACTAAACAAAGTAGCTAAACCAAAGGCATTTACAACTCCATCAATGATATATCGATCAATCCAAGCACTCACGGCTGAAATGCGATTAACCAATAAAACAACGGTGTAATTGTAAAGCCGATCAATATAGAAATCATAAGCTAGTAAATCTTGCAATCCTTTCCACGGAAATTGGAACGGTTTAGAACCCATTCCATATAAATAAATTGCCCCACCAAGAGCGACACCGATTAAGCCCGATAAAATTAAGAAAGGAACCGTTAATTGATGTAAAATTGCGACCAATCCAGAGCCAGATGTTGCCACTAAGGAACTATTCCAAGTAAGTAATAATTGCCATTGTTGTAACATCAGGGGAACTAATAACGTAACAATAATCATCGCCACCATCGGTACAGCCATCGGCCAGGGAACTTCCGGTGCCCGTCTGGTTTTAGGTTGAGGTTTTCCGGCAAAAACTAATCCAAATACCCGCGTTAAATTCAAGGCCGTTAAACAATTGACCAAGAGCAAAACTAAAATTAACCACAAGGGCACTGTCCAAAATCCATTCACCCAACGGCGCATTGTCCAAAAGGTTCCTAAAGGCATGAACGCCACTAAACCTGCTGAGCCCACAATAAACGCGGTTGTCGTCGCAGGCATTTTTGACCATAACCCGCCCATTTCCGTCATATTTTGGGTATTAGTGGTCAAAATCACTGAACCCGCACTCATGAAAATTAGAGATTTAGCGATCGCATGGGTAAACAATAATAAAAGCGCAATATCAACTTGACTTTCCCCCACCGCAATAAAAACTAATCCTAAATAGGCACTGGTGGAATGGGATAAAGCTCGTTTGAGATCAATTTGGGCAATGGAAACCAGGGAAGCACCAATAGCGGTGATGGTTCCTAAAACTACTAAGGTCGTTGAAGCAATGGGAGATAACGCTAAAACCGGTTGTAGTTTAATTAAGACATAAGCTCCACTGGCCACAACCACTGAATTTCGCAAAATCGAAGCGGGGTTAGGGCCTTCCATGGCTTCATCTAACCACATATTCAAGGGAAATTGGGCACATTTTCCAATGGGGCCAGCAATTAAAGCTAAACCGAGTAAAGTAGACTGGAGTGGCATTAAGGTTGCTGTTTCTGACCAACGTTCCAAATCCGAAAAGCTTAAACTTCCAGCCAGAGTGAAGAGATAAACCACCCCCATCAACAGCAACACATCCCCCACCCGTTTTGTTAGAAACGCATCCCTCGCCGCCGTTACTACTAAGGGTTGAGCGTACCAGAAGCCAACGAGAAGATAGGTAGAGAGGGTTAATAATTCCAGCAGAATGTAACTGAGTAATAATGAATCACTCAACGCCAAGGCACTAATGGCCGCTTCAAAAAATCCCATCAAGCCAAAAAACCGAGCCAACGCCCAGTCTTTTTCCATGTATCCCAAGGCGAAGCATTGAGCCATTAAACTTAGACTGGTGACAACTTCCATCGCCCCTAAACTCACCGGGGAGATTTCCAGAGCAAAGGACAAATCTAAATCAGTGGTGTGCACCCAATGGATCACGATTTGCTGAATTGGTTCATCCCAAGTGGTACGGAAAATCACCGAACCATGAATAAAAGCCAGAACCGTCATTAACAAATTAAAGTAGGCGGCAGGTCTTGGCCCGGTGCGACGCACCAACCCCGTTGACCAAGGTAAGGTCAAGATTGCCCCAATTAAGCCATACAAAGGTATCCACCAACTGGTGTGGAGGAGGAAATCCGTCATTTTAAGTTAAATTAGAAAAATCTTATGAATTATCAATTTACTATACCAAGATTTTGCCTTTGGGTTTGTTCTTAGCCTTGATTGATCGGCTTTATATACTTTTTATAGGTTTAAAAAATAAAAGGCTCTATAAAATAGAGTTAATTACTTTTAAGCACGTTTAATATTTTTAAAATCTTAACAAAACTTCATTAAAATTAATGATCAACAAAAATAATATTAAAAATGAGAAAATATAATGCAGATTAATATTGTCAAGGGTGTCACCCTTCTCCTATTCTTAGAGAGGGAGGTTCGTGACTATTTCGGCAACTTGAAATTGTAGGTCATCTAAAACCGTAATTGACAAAAAATTAAGGTACGGTAAAACCGACCGCAACATAAGTGGCTCTTACTAGAGCAGGGCTGATCCCCCATTCCATGCTAACGGTATGGAGTTGAGCAATAGAAAAAAAATAACGATTGCAAAATCTAGGGATCACTCTTGCCGTAAAATTTGACTTAAAGGCAACTACAACTTGGAGTGTAGCCCTTGATCCGACGGTTCAAGCTGTTGGAATGTCACTTATTGCTTAAAAATACAGTGTAGTTTAGTCTGTTCATTGATTAGGAGTTAAACAATGTCAATCGCTGTTGGAATGATTGAAACCATCGGCTTTCCTGCTGT